>Ga0207990_1000393_pt1 | contig 25424 bp, 16 predicted proteins | sample ETNtaG_8_FD_185780 | JGI IMG/M metagenome (GOLD analysis project Ga0207990, IMG submission 185780) | Marine microbial and viral communities from oxygen minimum zone, Eastern Pacific Ocean - ETNP201406SV75 (SPAdes) (version 2) | ecosystem: Environmental > Aquatic > Marine > Oceanic ...
CTTCACGATGTCCTCATGCTCACGGAGGCCACTATCCATGTCGAGGAAGATGACGCCCTGCTTCTCGAGGTCCTCGCGGATACTGTGGTAGACGGCCTCTGACTCGTACTGTGCTGTCACCCCCGAGAGCCACTTCTGCTCGGCCTCAGGTATGCCCAGTTTGTCGAAGGTGTTCCGGATGGCCTCGGGAACATCATCCCAGTCATCCTCCGTGCCTTCGCCCGAGCGTAGAAAGTAGCAGATCTCATCGAACTTAATCGAGTTGAGCAACTCGGTGGAACCCCATGTGGGCATCGGGCGCTCCATGAAGTGGTGGAACGCCTTGACACGGATGTCGGTCATCCACTGCGGCTCCTCCTTGATCGCCGAGATTTCTCTGACGACCTGCTCGGAGAGTCCAAAGTCGAAGCGGATTGAGGAGTTCTCTGGGTCGTGCCATCCGGCCTTGTAGTCTCCGACGGCCTCCTGTGCTACCTGGTTGGCTGGCATTATGCTATTCCCTCCGCCTCAGCCTTCGAGTCCAGCCACTCGTAACCCCGCTCTTCTAGTTGCATAGCGAGCTCAGGACCTCCTGTGGCAACTATCTGACCTCCTATCAGGACATGAATCTTATCTGGCTGGACATGCTCAAGAATGCGCGAGTAGTGTGTGATGATGAGTGCGGCTGAGTCAGTTCCCCTGACGGCGGCGTTAATTCCTGCCGCGACGGTCTTGATGCCGTCTATGTCGAGGCCGCTGTCGGTCTCGTCCAATATGGCCAACTTGGGTTTGAGCAGGAGCAGCTGCAATATCTCGAAGCGCTTTTTCTCGCCGCCGCTGAAACCGTCGTTGACGTATCTGGAGAGGAAGTTCCGAGGTATGCCGAGAGTATCCATGGCCTCATTCAACTCTCCCCTAAAATCAGCACCCTTAGCAGCTTCTTCTCCCCTGATGCTTGCGACAGACTTCCTGAGGAAGTTGCCGACTTGAAGCCCAGGGACTGCTTGAGGGTACTGGAATGACAGGAACACGCCCCCACGCGCCCTCTCCCATGGTTCTAACTCCAACAGATTCTCCCCTGAAAGCAGCACCTCACCCTCTTCGACCTCGAAATCGGGATGTCCCATGATGATGTTGGCAGCGGTCGTCTTGCCACTCCCGTTTCGCCCCATTATGGCGTGTATTTCTCCCGGGGCAATACTGAGGTCGATACCCTTCAGTATCTGCGTATCGCCGATTCCAGCATGCAGATTTCGAATCTCCAACAGCGCCTCGATATCAGACTCGCCATGTTCCATGGGCATCTTCCAACCTAGGCTCCTTTTGAATGTCTGCTTTGTTTTTAGGTCACCCTAAAATCAGATACCCCTTCCCGCCAATCATGACAGAGGACGAAGACACCCTTACTCCAGTCTCCGACACCATCGAAGAGGCCTACCGCGCACAGATTGAAGCGGCGATGGAGAAGGAGGCTCAGAGGAGAGTTTCAGAGTCTCACGACCCGGAGGAAATCGCTCGTCTGGAAGCCCTCTCTGTGGTCAATCTTTTCGAGACAGACGACAGTGACCTCGTCCCAGCGCTGATGGCACGGCTCGGCCCCGTCAGGGCGGCCTTGGATGGACATGGAGGGAGTCTGGTCGTGACGCTGGCGTCCATAGAGGTGCTGAACAGCGGCAGTAGGGCGCTTTCACTAATCCTCGACTTAGACGGGGCCTGTGTATCCTGTGGAGCAGCACCTGGTACCCTGAAGGGGATTCAGGACGACCTGCTGACGGACTCCGAGATTATCGCCGTGCGTTTCAACTCGGCGATGCTGGAGTGGTTCGACGAATTGCAGCGTGACTTCGTGCTCAAGCACGGTGGCGTGGTCTTCGTCTAGTTCAGAACGCCGAGTAACGCGTCGATGGCCGCAGGTGCGAATCCGAGCACAGTAACTTCGCGCCCCTCTACCAGATTTGCGTTAGCGCCGGCTTCCCCGGCTAGGTCGTAGGCGCCCGCCTTCCCGACCCAAGATTCGCTGAGAATCAAATCAGCTAGAGTGTCCTCAGATAGGTTGTCGAATTCGACAATGGCCGACTCCGTCCAGATATCTGCGCTCCATCCTCCGTGCAGGGTCTCAGTTCCCTCCCTATTTCTGTCAGGCGGCCAGAGCAGGGCTGTTGAGGACCAGACGCGGTGCCTCCGGCCCGACAGTCTGAGCAGCATTGCAGTGGCTGAGACGACGTCGCCCGGCTTGCCCATGGCGACGAGAGGGTCCTCTGGGTCTTCCACTAGTGTGTCTGCGACGATGACCAGATCATGAGAATCTCCTGATATCGCCATCTCACTGGCTGCGGCATTCGCCTTTGCAATGCATGTGGCTTCGGTCTGCACTCTCACGTCTACTCCATTGGAGGGAGCAGGCTCCGGAGAGATTAGGGGGCGAGACTCTATTTTGGACTCACCATCGGTTAGGAAACTGCACAGCCAGTCATACCGGCGTTGGGAGGCTGAGGCAAGCAGTATCGACGCCATCTGAGACCTCAGAGGACGATGTTATCTCCGCATACAGGGCATCTAGTGGCCTGGATATCGAGTGGAGCTTCGAACCTGCTGTCACACTCAGGGCAAATGATTGGCTTGTTCAACTGTAACTCGGGAGGGAGGTATGCCGCCTCGGGAATTTTATCATCTGGCTCTGGAGGAGGAATCGGCATAGGTGGAAGTTCAGGGACGTCAGTTATCTGCTCCCGATTCTGTCGGCGACCCCGACGTCCCTCGGCACCTTCGTTGACCTCTACCAACTCGACCAACTGGACATCATCTTCCTCACTCGTCTTCACAGCGATGTCTGTGTCATCGACAACGTCTACCACATCTTCTTCGAGCAGCACGGTGCCCATCGCCTGGAAATTCCTGCGCCCTCTCATCCACCTGATGCCCCTAGCGGAGAGAGTGGTCAGGATGACGGTGCACAGAAGCAGAATGGTGATGGCGAATCCACCTAAGAGGATGTTGAAATTCTGCTCATCTAGGCCGAGAGCGTGCCTCAGTTCATCGAACAGGGACCCGCCATCGCCGTTTGGGTCGTTGTCATCTACGACAGCCCTGATTAGCCAACCACTGGCAGAGGTATGAATGAAAACAGTCTCACTGCTGGCGGGAGAACGATCCATGAGGTAGAGGTTCCCGAGGTTGAGGCGGTTGGATAATCCAAGCCACCCCTCTTCAGCATCTATGATGCCAAACCTAACCTGTGGCCCGGTTGGCCCGACTACATCGAAGAACACCTGCACGCCCCTGTCAACCTCTTGCATCACGATGGAACTCAGCCCCCTTGAGGGGTAGGTGCGAGTCAGGTTGTCGATTGCTTCAAACGACGAATCGGCCACTATGGCAATCATCACCGATTCGTGACCCTTGCCCTCTCTCCACGCTGCCGTAATCCGTTCTTCCCCATCGAGGATTTGGACTTTCATGACCGCGAGGGAAGCCTCGTCGCCAACCGCCTTCTTGAAGGTCCACGAAGACTGTTCAATGAGGCCGTGTGCGTACCACAGGCCATATCTCTCTATCCCCGTTGAGTCGCTTCTTGTGGACTGATACAGGAGGTGAGCTCCATCGTCCTCTCCGAACTCAACATCCAGCGAACTGGCGGCCCCTGGAATCAGGTCTAACTCACCAATGATGTTCGGAGTAAGCGTCCAGTCTGATGATTTGGTTGGGTTGTCCGCGTGCAGAAGGAAAACGCTGGTTTGATCGCCGAATGTACCTCCTGTGAACATGTCTCTGTGGTATCCTGAGACTAGGACCTCCTCGTCATTGACGTCTATGTCGATGCCCCAGTACTTGCCATCCGAAAGCAAGAGGGGGTCCATCAGATCCTGTATCGGCGACATCTGGCAGGTGGCGTCTATGGCGGAGTAACTCAGGGTCTGGAGGAAGTAACCAGAGGAATCGAGAAACCTCCGAGTCCAGACGATGTGCGCCCAACCGTCCTCGGTGCTCCAGGTTGCTATGTCGCCAGCCCACATCTCATCCAGTACGTTAGTGCAGGCTGTAGTGCCCTTGTTGGAATTCAACCTGTATAGTGACAGCATTCCTTCGTTGTTGGTGATGACTATGCCCTCATCGTCGAGGTCGATGATCTTGACCGGCACCTCTCCTGCATCGAAGTTCATCGCGCGGGCGCCTGATAGGGTGGACTCATCCACCAGTACTGTCGTCTCGACCTGATTGTTGCTCCAATCGAGGTCGGCCAATCCGGAGCCACTCAGAGTGATTCTGACATCGAGAGGACCGGACTGATTGGCCCGATGAGCGAAGGATAGCTGCGACGCACCCTGGCCGACAACTAGAGAGATTGCAGTAGATGACACCAGCTCCCAGCCCAGATTGTTACGAATCTCTAGTGTGGCTTCGACGCTGGTGGCATCACTGGAGCCGAGATTATCGACTCTGGCTGTGATGAGGAACTGCTCGAGGGGCCGCGGTATCGCTGGCTCTGTCCTAACCGCCCCCTCGCGGAAGGCCAAGTCTATGCCTTGTGGCCTCTGGATGACTGGGAAGGTGATTGTCTGCCCATTGTCTTCCTCATTCAGCTCCTCAATCGAATCGGAAGGATCCAGAGAAACCATCACCACTTTGTCGCCGACGGTGGTCGGATTCCAGTAGAGTACCACTTCGATGATGTCGCCGCTGTCGATGCTGGGCAACACCATCTCGTCCTTGCGCGAACCGTCCTCATACAGTGCGATTGCGAGATTCGATGCCGCCAAATCGCCATCGTTACGAATCTCGGTTCTGATTTCTAGGAAGGTGTTGACATATGTTTGAGTGAGAGAAATCCCGTACTCCTCAACCGAGAGGCCGGTCCTGAACATCAGATTAGGGGCCGGTGGGTCGTTATCCACCTCGACGGTCCGACGTATCTCTTCGGAGTAGATCCCGTCTCCACTAACCATCCTAGCGGAGAGGCGGTAGAATCCGTCATCCACATCCTCGGTGCTCCAAGTCACAGACCAATCACCGCTATCGCTTCCGCTTCCTCCGAAGGTCTGAGCAGTCTCCCAAGAGTCGGTGCCCAGTCTCCACTGCACGGTTCCTCCGTTCACCGAATCCCAAGTACCGAACACGTTGACGTTCCCGGAGACAGGGTTCTGTCCACTGGGGCCTCCCATGGTGACGGCGACCAAGCCAACCTCATGCTTTTGCTCAACCACATCGCTCCACTGCCCAAACTCGTTCTTCGCCTGAGCCTCGATTATCACCTCGAGTACGTTGATCTCATCCTCGGTGAACTCGGGCAGAGTGAATGGAGTTGTCCAGTTGGAGGTTCCTTGGGCTGCGTGCCAGTCGAGCAACACCACCTCTCTCTTAGGTTCGCCTTCGGGCCTATGTGTGTATGAGATTCTGACTGCTATCTCGTCGATACTGCCATTGGTCTCCGCATCCTCATCTATGTGACCTCTTGCACTGTAGGTTTCGCCCTCCACCAACCACGAGTCCACCTCAGGATTCTCCATGACTACCCAATCTCCCGAGCCAGGCGGAGGCGGGTCAGTGTTGTTGCCCCCAGGATCAGGATCCACATCTCCTCCGAGCATCGCCTCGAGAATCATGTTGCCATCAACGATGCCAAAGCCGTAATGTTCGTTCCACTTTTCCGTGATACTGGGTTCTGAGGCCTGCCCACGTCTTTCGGAGTTGTTCTGTAGAAGGTCCTTGATCTCCTGCGGGTCGAGGCTGTCGTCTATCTGCAGCATGACTGCGACGAAACCGGCGACTGCGGGACAGGACATACTTGTGCCGGACATCTGGGTGTAACTGTCTTCGGCCAGAGGTTTGGGGGCCCCTGGGAGGGTGCTGCTAGAGGCAGCGTGCTGAGCGGACATTATGTTAGATCCAGGAGCTACCACTGTGGGCTTCAACTCCTCCCACTCGTTATCGTCTCCATCGTCCTCTCTAGGGCCAGAGTTGGAGTATGAGGCGATCATATCATCCCCCCTCTCAATAGTGTTCTCATCGTCTATGGCTCCGACGGTGATGGCGCTGTCGGAAGCACCGACAGATGTTATCCTCCTCCTACCGTCGTTGCCAATGGCCGCGACCGGAACCACGCCGGCATCCGCTGCCTCGTCAACCGCTCTAGCTTCAGCGCTTGTACCGTTGTCACCGGGATCATCTCCTTGGGGGTCAGAGGCGGATCCGAAGGACATGGACATCACGTCGATACCCTCACTCGATTCGTTGTTCCCCCAGTCGTGATCTGCATTGTCCATGACCCACTGTATACCTCTGAGCGTTGCTGCCGAGTTTGTTGCCCCAGCATCACTCATGACCTTGACGTCGACAAGATAGGCGCCAGGAGCATAGCCCTGATTTATGCGTCGCTCGTCACCAGTTCCGAGGGCTATTCCAGCCACGTGAGTTCCGTGTCCGTCGGCATCGTCTGGGTCAATGCTGCCGTCGTCACAATCTTGAGAACTCCATGAGGTCGCATCGCATCCTCCCAACCACTTTGGGTCGGCAAGCTCATCTGGTTCCTTTTCGTTGTCGTTGTTGTCATCCGAGAAATCATCCAGTGAGAAGTGCTCGTTGTCCACTCCGGTATCAAGGATGGCAATTACGACTCCAGAACCGTCGTAGCCAAAGTCCCGCATCGTCTCGTCGAAGACGTCGGAGTCCCTGACCTTCGAGCCTCGAGACGCTTTGTCGAGTAGAGGTACTATCACGGTCTGCTCCTCAATCATCACCACTCCGTCAAGCAACCAGATTTCGATCAGCGAGCCCACGGGGACGTGGTCGATTACTATGGAGTCGAGGATTCGGAGAGGGTCAAACCACGAACCTTCTTCCTCCCAACCGTGGTCGAGCAGCACCGTCCTGATGGCATCGATGTCACTCTGCCCGGGGTGCCAAGAATAATCGACGACGATGGCGACAGTCGGCAGACCATCCAATCCTGTGATTGAGGTTGTCGAAACCGATGTCCTCTCTCCGGCGATGATTCTCTGTAGTCTGTCGTCCATCCCGTCGGAGTCTAGGTCGTACCAGTATCCGAACCACCATCCAGGGTCTTCGACAGGCCAACCCGAATCGACAGGACGGATGCCTGGAGAACGGTCCTTCTCAAGACACTCTTCATCCCCGCACATCAGTGGCGAAGGTAGTCCTAGGTCCGATAGAACTGCAACCTCAGTAATCTCATTTGTGTCTTCTGGGACGTGTACTAAGGCGCTGACTCCTAGCGAGAAGTCCATCACGAGGAACAGTGCGACCACTATCAGAGATAGTCTCGGATTCCTACTATGACTCATGGCTCTCTAAGAGAGCCAAACTCAGATGAGGTATAATCCCAACCTGTCATGGTTCGTCTGTGACATCGGTTCAAGGCCACTTGACATGGCTGCCGGAAATGGCACAGCGAATACGGCAGTTCTCACCTCTCATCTCAGTAATCATCTCACCGTCACAGACCGGGCAGATGGTATGCTCCGAGAGCTCTTCCAGCCAAGCTCTCCTAGTTTCCAGTTCGTCGCCTTCCTCACGTAACCTCCTCAGTATGCTAGCAGCCCTTCCGTCAAGCGGTTTGTCAGCTGCGAACCATGGGTCGTCATCGAGGCTCCCCATGCGTCCTTTGGCCTGCGTCCGAAGGGCTTGGGTACGCTCCGAATGGGTTGCTGAACTCTCCATCGAATCAAGTGAGCTGGGCGCGCCCCGAGCAATTGGTCTAGCAAGCAGATAAGCTAGGAAGAATCCTCCTACATGTGCCATGTGAGCGACATTCGACTCTCCAGCGGTGCCCGATTGCAAATCATACATCTGCCAGACCTCCAGTCCGAGCCTGATGAAAACAATGAGCCAGACCGGCCAGGCTCGGATGAAGAACAACAGAGGAAACTCAATCTTGTCTTCTGGCCAGCATGCCATGTAGGCCCCCAACAACCCGAACGCCGCTCCACTGGCACCGATGGCAGGCGACAATGAATCGGGATGTGACAGGACCCAGGCTAGATTGCCACCGAGGAAGCCGAGGAAGTATACTGCGAGCCATCTCCGACCACCCAGCCGCTGCTCTAGGGGGATTCCGACTAGTGCAATCACCAGTATGTTGCTCAGTACGTGGATCCAGTCAGCGTGAAGCCACGCCGCAGAGAGCATCCTGTAGGATTCTGCAGAATCTCCCATGACGCCGGGTTTGATACCGAGCAGGTCAATCATCCACGAGAACTGCATCGGCACTCCGTAGAGCACAGAATAAGTGAACTGGACAAACGCCACGAGCATCAGGGAGAGCACTGTTGCGAGAGCCAGACTGGTCTCCCCTCGGGATGCTGATACATACGGTCCTGTGGCCAACGTCACCATAACCCCAAGCACCAGCAGGTCAACGCCGGCCAAGTCAGCCCACTCAACACCCATGTAGTCCATTCCTAGCCGTGAGGTCCGAGCGCATAGCCGCTTCGTTAGCCGACGGAATTACTCAAACGATAACCCACCTTCGGAATCGCGTGGAACACGGCACAATGATGCAGGTTGCGGGCATCGAAGTGCACCGTGGCTCCCGAGTGGTTCTGAAAGATATCGATTTCCATATAGGACGAGGAGAGGTGGTGGCTCTAGCGGGGGCCAACGGCTCAGGCAAGACCACACTTCTTGAGACATGTGCGGGCATACTCCCACTAGCTTCAGGAAGCGTCATCTGGCGCACGGACGCCGATGAGGAGAGAGTGGTGCGCGATTCCGATGGACGCAGGAACGAACCTCCTCCGCTGGGTCTGACCTTGCAGAACGACGGGATGTGTGGTGAGGAGACCGTTGAAGAGAGACTGCGGATTTCGCTCAGCGCGTCCGGACGAAGTCCTGATAGAAACGCCGTCTCACAGGTGCTATCGGAGTGGGGGTTGGAGCACCGACGCGCTGACCGTGTCTCTCAGCTCTCCGGAGGTCAACGCCGCCGTCTGGCAGTTCTTTGCGGACTCGTCCCAGCGGTCTTCAGCGAGGACTCGAGAGTCGTATTGTTGGATGAGCCCTCGGAAGGCCTCGACGAATCTGGAAGAGCCCTTCTAACAGGCTGGCTGCGAGCTATTGCTCGAGACGGTCACAGTGTGCTAGTAGCAACACACGACGAGGGGGTGGTCAGGTGCGCGGACAGAGTGCTAGTAGTACAGGATGGTCTTCTAATGGAATCTCCCGGCTCATCCGAGGGCGAGCCTTCGAAGCTACCCGAGCCCAGCCAATCGATTGAACCGAGCACACATGGTTCGTTGATACGCTGGGCCATCAGGATGGAGGCACGCAATCCTGTAGACACAATCGGCCGTGCAACACCAGCCCTAGTCGCCCTGCTCCTCGCATACGCACTAGTAGGAGAGGTTGACTTGGGTCACGCGGGCAGTGACCTGCTCGCAGCGCTCGTACTCGTTCCCGCCTTCATCACGGTCGTAGTCTCTCCGGCTTTGGTCCGACGCCTCACCGAAGCAGACTGTGGGAGGTGGTGGAATGCAGTGGTCGGCCCGTCTGCAAGGCCCACATACTCGCTGATTGGCGCCTCTATCCTTCTGCCCCTGCCTCTGACTTACCTGTCTTGGTTCGTCCTTGCTGGCCCCACTGACAGCACCTCGGAATCAGAGATTCTTCGCTGGCTCTGGCTTCCCGCAGTCGTCATGATCGATGTCGCGGTAGCCGCTGCTGCCCTGCATCTTCTGGTGGCCGACCTCCGTCGAGCCAGCGCAGCAGCCGCATCACTACTTCTGTTGGTTCTGGTCTGGCCGTTCCTGCAACTGACCGATGCCCTCTCAGTCATCATGACAGATGGCATGTCCTTTGGACTCGGGATGGGTGACCCATTGGCGTCCTGCATTATAGCGAGCTTAATCTCCATCCTAGTCTGGGCGGTCGCAATCTACCTCCCAGACGCATGAAGACCAGCATTGATGACGAGTGGCAGTCTCGGCGTATCATGACATCAGTCAGAGCAACTGGAGCGGCGCTTACCACGCTGGGCCTGGCCGGGGCCGCTACGACGTTGCTACTCGGTCTACTCTGGGCGCCCTCGGTCGACCCTGAGGCTTGGAACGCTCCTGAAGCATATCGGATTCTGTTCTGGCACGTCCCGTTTGCATGGTCGTCATTCCTAGCATTCTGCGTCCTATTCATCGGCTCTGTGGCTTGGTACTCCCGTCGCTCGGAATTCGGCTGGAGACTCATCTGCACTGGCTCCGATCTTGGTCTGCTGTTTGGACTCGGAGTGGTGATTTCCGGACCTATTTGGGGCTCCGCGGAGTGGGGAGTTCCGTGGGATTGGGGTGATTTGAGGTTGAACACCTACGGACTGCTCACCGCCGTAGCCCTGTTTCTCGTCCTCGCTCGCAATTCGCAGCCCGAGGGTCATGACACTCGGGACACCATCGCTTCAGTCGGCCTGTTCGGATTCGCCCTAGTTCCAATTACCGCACTAGCGACAACATGGTACCAGGAACGCCACCCTGGAATCATAATCGTAGAGAGCGAGGAGGCAGGACTCGCTCCAGAGATCATGACAGTCCTTTTACTCGGTTTCGCATCGTTCTTCGTACTGTTCACCGGCTTCGCTCTGCTCAGCGACACCCTGCATCAGATGGAGTCAAGACTGAGTCATCTACAGCGCCTGTTAGACAAGGAGGCAGTACACTGACCGGGATGACTGAACTCGCTGTAGCGTATCTTGCCTTCATTGGGCTGATAGGTGCCTACGTCTACAGACTGCTGAGCAGATTAGCTGATGTCGATAGCCGTCTGGCAGCCGCCGAAAACACCCTCTCATCTGATGAAAATGAGTGATTTGGCCTTTTTTTCCCTTCGGGAATCCTTGAAACGGAGTGGTTGAGCGGAAGTAGGGAGAACTATGTCAGCCGGGGCCTTCTGTATCGCCTGCGGAGCACCGCCTCCGCTGACTTCCGAGAGGATGTGCGAGGGCTGTCTGAGGCAGCGCACCACGCTATCGAAGATTCCAGAGAGGATTCAGCAGTCGCGCTGTGTCAAGTGCGACTCATTCGAAGTAAGGGGCCGTTGGTCCGAGATGGACCCGGACGCTGTCGCTGATTTGCGTATCCGCGAGAATCTCATCACCGAGGAGCGTGCCAAGCAGGTCGATGTGTCATTTTCAGCGGAATCCATCGATGACAGGACCAGCCGCCTTCACGTCGAGGTCTCTGGCAGCATTGAGGGCTATGGTTTCGAGGGCCAGCACGAGGTGTTGTTGCAGACCAGCAACGCCGTTTGTCCTGCATGCGCGCGCAAGGCCGGCTCATATTTCGAGGCCACCGTGCAACTCCGCTCCTCCGGCCGGCGATTGGATGACATTGAGTTGAAGCAACTCAGGAAAACACTCGATGACATGCTTGAGAACATGGAGCCTGACGCCATGTTCTTCGTCACCAAGGAGGGACCAGTGACCGGAGGATGGGACCTCCAACTGGGCTCCAAGGCGATGGCCAAGAACTGGAGTAGGAGGCTCGTTAGGAGCTTCGGAGGGACCATCAAAGAGACCTCGACAGTGGTCGGCTCGAACGATGGAATCGACGTGACTAGACTGACACTAAGTTATCGCAAGCCGGCGTACGGACTTCGCGATGTGATTCGATTCAGGAAGCAGTTGTGGCTGGTCGACGGTTGGCAGAAGGATGGACCCAGTCTCCGCAGAATGGACAGGTTCGAGCGAACTGGAGTTAGCTGGAGGGATATGGAGAAGTCAACAGTGGTCTGCCCCATTGCGGAGCAGCACCTCGTGGAGGTAATGAATCGCGACAGCTCGGCTGCCGAGGTAATGGATCCCACCGATTTCAGGATGGTGACGGTGGCACTGCCCTACGATGATGATGAGCAGTCCTCACGCCTGCGCATCGGCTTCATAGACGGAGCATGGCTGGCGTTGCCAGGAGCAACAGGAGAGTAGTAGCATGGCTGAGTCCGATATATCCTCTCTACTTTCCAAGCTCGATATCGGTGACATGGCCGGATTCACCCGTCGCTTCGTGGACGACCTCGAAGCGGCGATGGCTATGGATGTAGGTATCAAGGTAGATTCAGACTGGAGCGGAGTAATTTGCCTTGGAATGGGAGGTTCGGGCGCTGGAGGCAGATTCCTCAAGTCATTGGCTGATGCCGAGGGAGGTCTTCCTTTCGTGGTATGGAGTGACTACGGACTGCCTAGTTGGTGGGGTCCTGACTGGCTGGTCCTTGCAACTTCCTACTCAGGAGACACGGAGGAGACCCTCGACGGGGTTCGCGAGGCTCTAGAGTCTGGAGGGACCGTCATCGGAGTGTCCTCGGGCGGGCAGTTGGCCGAGATTCTCGAGGGCAGTGACGACTGCGCCCTTCTCTCAGTACCGGGCGGTCAGGCGCCCCGCTCTGCCTTTGGGCACATCTTCGGCACCCAACTCGCAGCCTGCTGGACTATGGGACTCCTACCCTCGCCCAGCGAGGTCGAGATATCAGGTATGCTCAAACGACTCAGAACCACTTCCTCGGGGACCGATCTAATCGGAGGCGACGGCATGCCCGAGACGATGGCGAGATCGATGCAAGGCAGAGAGATCGGAATCGTCTCTCCTGCCGAACTCGGCCCGGCTGGGTACCGCTTCTCCTGCCAGATCAACGAGAACTCCGATGGCTTCGCCAATCCCTCCTCAGTGCCCGAGATGAACCACAACGAGATCGTAGCATGGTCATCCGAGGGGACATCGCGTGCGCTCATAGTGCTCACATCAGAGGGAATGCACCCGCGTACGCAAGCGCGTGTGGGATGGATGCTGGATAATATCGAGAGCGAGGTAGTATGGCGAATCGAGTGTGAAGGAGAGAGCCTGCTGGAGCGCCTGCTCTATGCTGCCCATATCACCGACTGGGTCTCTATTGCCCTAGCATTGGTCAATGGAGTCAATCCTTCTGAGATGGCCGCGATTGACTCACTAAAAGCACATCTGGCCAGCATTCAGTAGAGCGGCCCTAGAACGAGCCTCGGATCGGGATAGTCCAGCAGTGCCTGCTCCCTTTCATCCGGTGCGACCACTCCTGGGAGATCGTGAGTCTCGGGCTCAACCAGAGAGAGTTGGAAGTGTAGGTGTGGCTCCCAGCCGCCGTTCTCGTGCTTATCCCCCATCCAACAGATTACCTCGCCAGCGGAGACTGGTTGGCCGACTCGTTTACCAGTAATCGAGGCTGCATCGAGATGCCCGTATAGTGCCCAGAGCGGAACGCCGTTGAGCAAGTGCTTGGTAATCACCACATTACCGTAATCACCGTCGGCGGAGTTGTAGCCGAAGTGTGATATCTCTCCATCGGCGAAAGCCATGCACGGCGTGCCGACAGGAGCACCGATGTCGATTCCGACGTGGAGGAAACGACTTCCCGCGAAGAGGTCAGTAGAATACATCCCGGGCCGCAGTTCATCGTATCGACCGATGTCATATTCATATTTTGAGGGCGAGTCATTTCCTGATGTGAAGTCTCGCACTTCGTACTCATCAGGCAGGTGTACGACCGGTTTGAACTCATGCAAATCCCAGTCAATCATCAGTCTATCACTATCACAGGAGATCCTCGGCCTTTGAGAGTTGTTCCTTGACCTTATCTTCGATGATCTTGAGGTTCTTCTTGAGCTCTTCAAGGGTTGTGATTGCACTCGTCGCCCCTCCCTTCAGTCCTTGTAAGAGGCCGAGATCGGTCTTCGCCTGAGTAAGATGCTTCTTCAATGAATTTACATCAATTTCGTCCTCTCCAGACGAACGAATCTCTTCGGCGATTAGTTGTGCACGGAGTGTTCGATAAACCACCTCGAGCGCGACAAAGTCTTGGTCGTCCCAGTCGACTCCAACTATGAAGTTCTCACCTTCTTGCTCAACGACTTGTTGACGCTCACCCATGTATTTTCTCTCCATTAAGCCGATTCCGCAGACTGCGCCGCGCATCTTCACCCCGTCCCGAGTCTCCCTGACTAGTTTTTTACGACCGATACTGCTACCGGATTTTGCTTCGATAGCAATTCGAATCTCAGGAATTCCCGGTGAAATTACGACAATTACAATATCTCCAATCTTCGACCTTGATTTGCTAACACCTTCTCCCCCGGTGTGCTCAATTCGATCACCGAACAGGCCAGCAATATCCTGCAAGGCGTCGACAGCATCGTTCTCAAAGTGGATTCCTTTACCGGCACTCTTCCTGTAGAGTTCAGCGATTTCGTCCTCCTTCGCCTGAAGGAGCTCATCGACATTGAGGGCTGTTTTGATTCTGTCCATTTCAGTTTCCATATCTGTCTTCAGTTTGTTGAAATTGGTCCGTTGTTCGTTGAGGAAACTTCGCAAGGGGGAGTCTTCCTTCGCCACATCAAGGGCGGAGGTAATCTCCTTCTCCACGTTCTGGAACTTCGTATCCATAACCTCAGTAACGCGATTGGGGACACTGCCCGCCTTATCCGGATTTGAAATGTCATCGAATATGGCATCCAACCGAGTTCTCAGATCGCCTCTTTCACCGAATGCGGCACTGAGGCGGTTTGCCAATTGCGATTCCTCACCTGTCAGTTTCTGGTCAATGAGGCGAGAGAGTGATATCTCGAAAGCGGCATCGAACTCCTGGTACTTGTCGACGGTAGAGTCGATGGCATTCTCAATCCGTTCGGTAGAGAGTGTGAATTCACCACCCTCAATCGCGAGTAAACCAATTTTTAGAGCTCGAACCAAGTGTCCTCGCAGGCGGTCTGGATCGTTCTTGATATCATCAGGAATCTTGTTTAGGATATCTATTGGAACGAGCAGATTGTAATCAGAATCACTGGATTTAGAAGCCATATGCCTTTCCCTCCCCTCTGCTGCAATAGGAGATATCCGCGAGGGTATTTGAACTCTGAGAGCATCTCCTCCGCACTCTCCGCACTCTCCGAATTGGTTCATAGGTGTAACCGGACCTTCGCAATCCATGAGGGTTCGAAGGCTGGCTATGCTTCTGTCTGGACTTGAGCCACATCCCTCCAACTCAGTCGAACTCGAGCAGTACGCCACCGACGGCGACCTAGCGGCCCGCTGGCTATCTGACATCGCCGCGTTCGGCGACCTCAGGGAGGGGTGCGTGGTGGCGGATCTTGGTGCCGGGAACGGAGTTCTCGGACTGGGGGCGCTTGCGATGGGCGCTGGAAGGGCGATACTAGTCGAAACCGACCAAGCGGCATGTGATGTCACGAAGTCGAACGCCGAGTCGATGGGGTTCGCTGACTCAGTGGAGGTGATCCAGGGCATGCTCGGCTCGGACCCGATTGACCTCGACTCTGCTGATGTGGTAATCAGCAACCCGCCATGGGGCAGGCAGACGCCTAGGGCTGACCGCCCTTTCCTTGAGGCCATGATTGCCGCGATGGCCCCGGCCCATCTGCTACACAGTGCTGAGGCCACTCACATCCAACCTCTGTTTGAGGATGCAGGTTGGTCGGCCGAGAGGTACGGCGAGGCCGACTTCGCGCTGCCGGCGGCGTATTCGCACCACAGTAGGCAGAGGGGAAGGACAAGAGCAGCATTCTGGCGCCTCACACCTCCCTGAGCCTACGGCTCATTCAGGCCGGACCGTTCTTAGGGGGTTGGCCGGTCGGCGGGCCGATGACCGCTACAGCAGGAGACTTCGTCACCCCAGGGTCCTCAGTCATAGTTCCAGACGGAGTGGAGACAGGAGATGGAATCCACAGCAATGTCTCGGGCTCTATGGCGGTAGTCACTGGAACGCTCGTCCAGAGTAACGGCACAATGTCGGTTGACCCATCACGGCCTTCGGTGAACTCGCCTCAGATTGGGGATGTCGTCATCGCCGAGGTGAACCGACTCAACCCCAAGACAGCCGAAGTACGCCTGCTCCACATCGAGGGCAAGGATGGCGGCCACAGAACCGTCCCTGCCGAGGAACTGTTCGCAGACATCTTCGTCACAAACTTCGTTGATCGTTTCCTACCCTCCGCAGGGGATGCTATGCGCAAGAGGGACATCGTCCGCGCGCGCATAGTCGAACTAGACCCCATGCTCAAGGCTACAACTCGCGACAATCCCGAACTCGGTGTCCTGCATGCCCTGTGCCCGCAGTGCGGAGAGGATCTCGAGGCGAGCAGCGAGACCCCCGACTTCAATGTCGCATGCCCTCGTTGCGACTATACTGGCTACAGGGTCTTGTCCAACGGCTTCGGACACGGACACGTCCTCGGGGATGACATACAATCTCTGAACCGCCCCGGAGCCCGATGGTCATCAGAGGCCGAGCCAATGCTCGGTCACGATGGCGCCCGCCCTTACCTCTCACCCGTTGCAGACCATCGTCGAGGCATGTCACACGAGATGCCCGATTCTGTCCGCCGCCAGAGGGCGGCGCAGTCACGCGGTGGAGGCGGAGGCGGAAGAGGAGGGCCTAGGCGTGAGATGCACCCAACTACGTGTACTCTATGCGGAACCAAGACACAAGTCCCATTCAAGCCCACTCCGGGCAAGCCGATACGCTGCAGGGACTGTATGGACAAGGTCAAGGATGGCAAGGCCTCGAAGGACGAGCTCGCCAAGGAGCGCAAGGTCCTGAACTCGGCACGTGCTGGGGCCGAGGGGACAATGGGACTCAAGTTGTTCATTGGAGGCGTCTCCTACGACGCCACTGAGGATGATCTTCGCGAGGCTTTCTCCGTACACGGCGAACTCAAGGAGGTCCACATCGCCACAGACAAGGAGACTGGACGCTCGAAAGGCTTCGCCTTCATCACCTTCCCAAATAAGAAGGATGGTCTCGCAGCAATCAAGGCACTTCACGAAAGCAAGATCCACGGCCGCAAGATTAGCGTCCAAGAGTCGAACCCAGGCGGCCGTGACCGCAAGCGTCGCCCACGTCGCAACTAGCGAAGCCGTGAATACCCGGAAACCGACCGTCCTAACGGGGCTGCGATGGAAGGATGGCTTGTTCTCGACGGCTATGAGGATGAGCCCGCTGCATTTGGAGTCCCTAACTACCTCGGGTTCCACATCCGCTACATCTGCGGGGTGCTCGAATCTCGGGGCGTGCCGTACACATACATGACCATCGACCAGTGGAGGATGCATCAGAAGACACGGCTGGAAGACCCTAGTGAGAGGGCGGCACTGCGCAGGGAACTGTCAGAGTTGGATGGCACTGTCATTCTAGCAGGTGCTGTGGTTCCAGGTAAGTACGTCAGGGGGACTCCAATCAGTCGCCGCGAGATGGACAACCTGCTCTCAATTCTGCCGAGCGAGCAGCCGGTGCTGTGCGGCGGCTGGGCAATCCGCAATTGGCGCTACGACGGTTGGACACCTCTCCGCTCGAGTCTGTTCTGCGCGGTTCAGGATACCGACGCCTCACTGCATCACTATCTGTCGACGGGGCAGTGGGGGCACAGAAGGAGGACGCCCGAGCAATGGTCTGAATGGGCACTGGCGGGAGCATCTTCGAAAGCGGTCACCGAACATCCCGATCTCGCATCTCCCGAAGGCTCTCCCGGGCCGTTAACCTACGAAATCGAGCTCTACCAGGGTTGCGTCCGCTTCAAGCGCGGCTGCAAGTTCTGCATTGAGCCGAAGAAGGGACTGCCGCTGTGGCGGGATGAAAAAGACGTTCTCACTGAGATATCCACGGCTCTTGACTCAGGAGTTAGAAATGTCCGCATAGGAGGGGCAACGGACATCTACACCTATCGTGCTGAAGGGGTGGAGAATCTCGAGTACCCGGTCCCGAACCCTGAGCCGATAGCCAAGGTTCTACACGGCGCGCGCGAGGATGAGAGGCTGACAATCCTCCATGTCGATAACGCCAACCCATCAATCGTCGCCGAGAGCATCGAACCGGCTACTGAGATTACGAAGACTCTTGTCGAGACCCTCTCCGACGGTGCAGTGCTTTCGTTCGGGCTAGAGTCAGCCGATCCCACCGTACACGAGCAGAACTGGCTGAACTGCGACCCGAATCAACTCAGGACCGCGGTCAGATTGGTCAACGAGTACGGTAGGGAGCGCGGAGAGAGGGGCCTTCCGAAGTTGCTGCCGGGACTCAATTTCATCGCCGGCCTGAATGGAGAGACAGTGGAGAGCTACCGGATGAATCTCGAACTCCTCAGGAGTATGCGAGAGGAGGGGCTGTGGCTCAGGAGGATTAACATCCGGCAAGTTGAGGGACAGGGTTTTCAGGAGATCCCAGAGCAGGCCTTCAGCGAGTTCAAGCGTGAGGTCCGTGAGAGTATCGACCGACCTCTTCTGGAGGAAATGCTGCCGGTCGGTACAATCCTCAAGGGGGTCTGGTGGGAGGCTCATAACGACCGCATCCGTAGGCCCGAGCAGGTATTGGATCCAAAGCACCGTGACGAATCTATCCGAGGGGCAGCCGGCATAACCTTCGGTCGGCAGATAGGGGCGTACCCTATCCTTGTGGGAGTCCCGTACAAGATACCGCTAGAGAGTGCCTCGGAAATCATTGTCACGGGCCATGGGATGCGCAGCATCACCGGTGTCGAGACAGGTCTGAATGTGAACTCGGCGACCCAGCACCAGCTAGAGGCCATACCTGGTATCGGCAGCAAGGGCGCTTGGAGACTGGTAAGCGCTTGTGCAAGGGTTTCATCAAAGGGAGGTTCCTACTCGCCGAGCGAGGCTTTTGATGCCGCCGGACTAGACGTACCAACTCTTGCAAAAGTCGTTCTGGGCGCTGATGCAAGGGCGGTCGCGACGCAGGAATAGTGATATTGCGAACTGCATCGGTTTCTCCTGTAATGGGCACTAGTCGGACTGGTCCGACGAACCTCTTTGACCGAGACTAAATGAGGAGACAAGGCGGGCATGAGTATGGATAATAGATATTCAAGGCAAATCACGCTTCTCATTCTGCTACTACTAATATTCGCTGTCCCGCAGGAGGCGTTCGCCAACAGTTCAGGTAAGACTGGTTCGTCCAGCACAGGTTGCGGAGGGGGCTCCTGCCATGGAGGTGCAAACACAGTCACTCCATCCTTGGTCGGTCAGCCCAGTTCTGATTACGCGCCCGGGGCAGTTTACTCCCTCACAATCGGAGGTAGTGGCGGGACCTCTGGAACGAATGGCGGATTCAATTTAGACACGACCCAAGGCACTTTATCCAATGCTGGAACCAACGCCCAAGTAGCGACCAATGGCGAAGCTACTCACTCCAATTTCAACTCGCGCTCGTGGACAGTTGACTGGACGGCTCCTTCGAGTGGTTCAGGCGATGTGACCTTCTATCTCGCAGTGAACTTTGTAGATGGATCAGGAACAACCTCTGGCGACTCATGGGGGACTGCTTCATGGACCATTTCCGAGGCGACCACGTCACCCCCCTCATCTCCTTACAACCAACCTGGCTCGCAGAGGGACTCGGTGTTCTCACACTCAGTGTTCGAATTAAACTCGGGCTCGCCAACTCTAGTCCTCGCCAACGGCACTCTAGTGACCTTCTCTTCTGCCCAGAGTTTGAATGGTACCTTGACTGGAGGAGGAAATCCTGTTTACGCCAATGATGACGTCAAATCAATCGCCGGTGATTGCGCGTTGCTAAGTAACTACAGTCTCAGATGTACTGGATCCAACAACTACGGCCAACTCGGCCTCGGCTCCTTCTCCCTCAGCAACGGGACAGTTGACTTCGGCACCAGCATGCCCGCTGCGATATCCGATGGAAACAACCACAACTGCGCCATCCTCACAGACGGCTCGGTCAGCTGCTGGGGTAGGAACAACGTCGGACAACTCGGAGACGGGTCCAACGCAAATAGGAACGCACCTGTGAGTGTCGATCTAGGGGCCAACACCACTGCTGTAGCCCTCTCTACTGGAATCGACTCTACATGCGCAATAACGAATACTGGCGCAATCAAGTGCTGGGGAGGTAACTTCTACGGAATTCTTGGGGACGGTACTACGACTCACAGCAATGCACCAGTGGAGGTCAATCATTCGACAGGAATGCGAGCGGTCGCTATAGCCACTCCAGGCTATGGAGCCTGCGCCATCTTTGAGAACGGCTCTGTATACTGCTGGGGACAGCTCTACACAGTCACCACGATGTTTGGGACAGTCACAAACGGTTCTGTCCATATTGACTTCACCGCTGGTAGGACTGCAACCGCCATCGATGGGACCTCTGACCACATGTGCGCCATCCTCGACAATGGCTCGATGAACTGCTGGGGTGTGAACACCTACGGCCAGTGGGGCGACGGCTCATGCAGTTCAGTCATCCCTTCCAGTGGGTGTAACGGCGTGAATGGAAACGCCCCAGTGCACGTCAATCTGAGCACTGGCAGCAGTGCCATAGCCATCTCGGCCGGAGCATCTGCGACATGCGCGATTCTCGACGACTACTCGCTACAGTGCTGGGGGCAGCAATACGGCGAGTTCGACGGAACCGCAGACTCACTCCTCAATCCTCATACGATGAATTTCACACTCGGGGCGGATGTGGCCTATTCGGATCAGGACATGGACGGCGACGGCACCGTCAACGCCCTTGACACCCACATGGCAGGCGATGACGACGGCGACGGCGTTCCAACTCCGGACGATCCGTATCCGAGCAATCCCTCGAGATGGATGGATTGCGATTCCGGTTCGTGGGGCAGACTATCATGCAGTCCAGCAGAGGCTGGACATTACGCGGAGTCAGGCGATCTATACCACACATCTTGTTCAGTCGGAACATATCAGCCCGAGGCCGGCTATCCTCTGTGCTACGATGCATCGGCTGGCAACTTCGTGGATGTCTCCCAAGCGATTGTGCAGTCTCTATGCTCAGCCGGCACCTATCAACCGGACCTCGGGCAGTCATCATGTGTTGACAGCTCAGCCGGCAACTACACCAGCCCGAGCTTCGGCGACGCCGGTTCGTACTCTTCCTCAGCGTTCAACATCTCAGCGATGAGCGCAGAGTACAATGGTTCGATACACTCCTCCAGCGACGCGCAGGACCTGTACATGATGGTGGTCCCGAAGGACCACGGCGTCACAGTGGGGCTGACGTCCCCCTCGGGCGCCGACTTTGACTTAGAAATCTACAACGAGAGTCTAACACTCCTTAACGGGAGTTACTCAACCTCCTACGACAAGACCTCGACCAACAACACGAACTTCACGGCAGACACCAACCTGTACATCCTTGTTTCTCCGTGGAGCGGGACAGGTCAGTACACGTTACAGGTTTGGCTGTTCTATGCTGCTGATGGGACCTTGGTGGGCAACCCCTCGATGTCCGTTGACGTCGAGATTGGAGCTGGCCAGTACCAGTGCTCCCCCGGAGCCTACCAACCAGGCACTAGGCAATCCTCTTGTATTGACGCATCACCTGGGTATTACGTCTCAGGTAGTGGCTCGACCACTCAAACACCATGCAGTCCCGGCTCATTCCAGTCGGGAATGGCTCAGACCTCTTGCCTGCTAGCCACTCCGGGGAATTATGTCAACATCTACGCTGCAATCGATCAGACCCCGGCTTCACCAGGTCACTATGTGAACACCTCGGGTGCGACCCATGAGGTTGCGTGCTCCATTGGCACCTACCAGCCCAGCATGGGGCAGACCTCGTGTCTCGACGCAGACGCAGGGTACTATGTCCCGTCCAGCGGATCGAACTTTCAGACAGCATGCTCTCCAGGGACCTACCAGCCGAGCACCGGGCAATCATCGTGCATTGATGCATCTCCTGGATACTACGTACTGTACTACAACTCAACTAGCCAGACGGCCTGCCCTGTAGGGACCTATCAACCAAGTACCGGTCAATCATTCTGCTTGGACGCAACACCGGGGCACTATGTGAACGCCATCGCATCCTCCTCACAGACTCCTTGCGACATCGGCTCTTATCAGCCGCTATATGGTCAGGACAGGTGTGATACCGCAGATGCTGGCTACTATGTACCAACCACTGGGTCTTCTAACCAGACTGCTTGCGACCCGGGCACATTCCAGCCGAACCCTGGTTCATCGTCATGTATTGAATCTCCAGCCGGACACTATGTAGACACGAGTGCTGCTACATCACCTACTCCTTGCTGGCCCGGGACCTACAATCCCTCTATGGGCTCATCCAGTGCTGATGCATGTCTGCAGGCAGACCCTGGAAACTCGGTTCCGATGGGGGGCTCTTCATACCAGACTCCATGCACTCCTGGTCACTATCAACCCATATCTGGCCAGGCGATTTGTCTCAATGCGGACGCAGGTTACTATGTCGCAGTACACGGTGCCAACTCCCAGTTTACTTGCGGCTTAGGAACTTTCAATCCTGACACCGCTCAGTCATCATGTACAGACGCGTCTCCAGGGCACTACGTCGACACCCCGGCCTCCACGTCCCAGATTGCCTGTACTGCAGGAACCTACAATCCAAGCACGGGATCATCTTCTGCGGCCGACTGTTTACCCACTGACGCTGGAAACTACGTTCCTATGGCTGGAGCAGCCGAGCAGATTCCATGCGCAGCCGGCTCATACCAACCCTCCTTTGGACAGGCCTCATGCATCCTCGCCGACCCCGGTCATTATGTTCCCGCGACAAGTTATCAGAATCAGTTGGAATGTCAATTGGGTACCTTCCAGCCGTACTCTGGTGCGTCTTCGTGTTCAGATGCAGAGTCGGGCCACTACGTCGACAGCAACGGCTCAGCCTCACAAACGGACTGCCCCCCAACTACCTACAATCCTGCTACTGGCTCGGACGACCGGGATGACTGTATCGATGTAGAGCCCGGGCACTACTCAGCCGAATGGGGTACTGCTGAGCACCTCGAGTGCGCCCCTGGGACATACCAGCCAAATTCTGGTCAGATGTCGTGCATCGATGCCGATTCCGGGCACTTTGTATCCTCCAGTGGCGCGATTTCTCAGTCAGCCTGCCCTGCCGGGACCTACAACCCGTCCGAAGCCTCTGGGAGTGCTGCTGACTGCACCCTTGCAGACCTCGGCCATTACGTGGACAATCAAGCCAGCTCCGCACAGACTCCATGCAGTCCAGGTACCTACCAAGATTCACTTGGTCAACTGTCGTGCATCGATGCCGCACCAGGGCACTACGTTTCCGTGGAAGGACTTGACCATCAGGCCCCTGCTCCACTGGACACCTATGCAACAGGAACAGCCAGTACCAGCACGGAGGACTGCCCGGAGAGCCACATCACCCTGCAAGAGGGTGCTGATTCTTGGGACGATTGCGTCCTCGACAGCGACGGCGATCGGATTCACGACATGACAGACTCAGATGATGATAACGATGGAGTCGGCGACGGCACTGACATGTGCCCACTGGGCTTGATGGGATGGACAAGCAGCCCCGGATCAGACAACGATGCGGATGGCTGTAAGGACACCGAGGAGGATGCGGACGACGACAATGACGGATTCCCAGACGACGGCGACGCACTACCGTTGAACCCCGCGGAGCATTCGGACAACGATGGCGACGGACTTGGCGACATCGAGGATCCAGACGACGACAATGATGGTCTGACTGACTCCGATGAGGCGGCCGCAGGCACAGATCCCAAGGACACGGACACCGACGACGACGGCTTCAACGACGCCGTGGACGCGTTCCCGAAGGACCCGACTGAGTGGGCTGACACCGACGACGACGGCTATGGTGACAACGGCGACGCCTTTCCCAGTGACGCATCCAAACACCTCGAGGATGACCTGATTGGCAAGTATGGCTTCATCATCGCTCTCCTAGGTGCGATACTAGTCTTCGGTCTTGGCGGTTGGATGGTTATGCGGCGCAAGGGAGAGGCAACGGCGACCGAGGCGGCCGAGCACACACAGAGTGTCGAGACACCGGTCCAGCCTGTCTACGAGCCGGAGCCCGAACCGGAGATGAACACCGGGCAGTTCCTAGAAGAACTCGAAGCAGACCTGAGCCGCCCCGCAGCGCCCCCGCACGCCAAGATGAACGAGCAGGGTCAGCTTGTATGGGTCGACGATGCGGGCACCGTATACGCCCAGAATCCCGACGGCAGTCTGATGACGTTCAACGTCTCGACAGGATCTTGGGAACCGCTTGAGTGACTCGAATCATAGGGTAGCGAGTGAGTCGCCCCTCAGTCAGTCGGTATGAATGAGTCATATCCGAGTCATAGGGTTCCTCTACCTCGCTGGTGCAGTTCTGCTTTACAGGTGGCTGTGGTAGGCAGAAGTTCACAAGTGGTGACGCATGGCGCTGTTGGAGGACTGAGCGATGAAGCCGGTTGGAAGGGCGAGGAAGATTTTCGAATGGTTCTTTCCTGTTCCTACTCCTGAGCAGCTCGGAACGGGACCCGTCGGCACCGGCCACTGGCCCTTCATCATCCTCATCATAGTCGGACTCTGCGTGTATCTCGTGTACCTCGACTTCTTGACGTAGCGTCATGCGATCACCCCCCTGATTCGTATACGAGTCATAGGGTACCCCCCTACTCATTACTCGAATTCTGCGAGATCACCCACTGACTCAAACAGACTAGGACCACTACCGAGGAAGTAGACCGAACCCAGTCTGCTGCGCGAATCCTCTGGCGTGGAGTTGTTGCCGGTAGCGCACGAGTCCGTGCAGCCGTCTGCGAAGGCCACATACACCCGCCCCTCGAGATCGATATGCAGGTCGTTGAAATCCAGTAGGTTGCGGTTCGAGCCCCCAATGTCTCGGCAGTCGCCGCTGTTCAGGCATATGCTCCCTACCTGAACCGGGTCAGGAGAGACCCTGACGGTGTGGAACACTGGCACAGGGTCAAGTGCGTTGAGGCTGTAGGTGATGTACAGGTAGTAGCTGACATTGGCGGGCGCGTAGTGCGCATTACCGTCCCACGGCTCCCCGTCGATGTCGGATTGGTTCAATTCACTCGCATTTTCGCTCCCAAGGTAGGTAACCGCAATCCTTCCTGGGTCGCCTGCATCAACCTGAGGGAATACTGTCGAGATAACCGCGCTCGGACTAATTCGAATACTGGTCTGCTCCCATGTCTCTCCTGAATTAGTACTTCTCGACATGTAGACGCCTTCGTCTGCCCCCGTCCAGATGTGATATGCATTGGATTCAGTGTCGGTCGCAACCTCTGAATTCTTGCGGGGATTGGGCGTCCCTACATCCTCGCCCATGGATCGATCAAACCAAGTCAAACCATTGTCATCGGAAATGATGACGGTTGGTGTCCCAACTCGAGGCGTGACATAGACTGTGCCATCCGGTGCAGAAGTGATGGCCCCATGCAGTCCACCGTTCGTGGTGGCCAATCCAAAGATCAGTCCACCTGTGTTAAATGTGGCACCACCATCAAAACTGGTGAAGCAGAATATTCCGGCGAGTTTGTTGTAACAATAGTACACAGCCGTCTCGTAGTAAGCCTGAGTAAACTGGCCGCCGATTCCATACCCACTGCTCGTCCAAGGACCGGTTGCCAGTTTGATGTGATCATTAATCGG
>Ga0207990_1000394_pt1 | contig 25355 bp, 29 predicted proteins | sample ETNtaG_8_FD_185780 | JGI IMG/M metagenome (GOLD analysis project Ga0207990, IMG submission 185780) | Marine microbial and viral communities from oxygen minimum zone, Eastern Pacific Ocean - ETNP201406SV75 (SPAdes) (version 2) | ecosystem: Environmental > Aquatic > Marine > Oceanic ...
CAGCTGGTTTTGGTGCTTCTACTGGTTTTACCTCCATGCCTTTTGGTAAGGTTGGTTTTGGTTTTGCAGTTTCAGCAGGTTTTGTCTCAGCTGGTTTTGTGTCTAGCTGAGTAGAAAGTTTGTTTAACTTTGCTTCTAATTCGGCAATCTTGATTTCAAGATCTTTTTTTGTTTGCTTTTTAGCAGTTGCCATTAATTTGGATGAATAAATTGGGGTTTATGTACATTTGGTTTGGTTCTCACAAATGGTTTGATCAAGTTTTATAGGTATTAGTTCTATAATGGATATAATGGATGACTTTGAAAAAGAATATTCTGAATTTGATTGGAAAAATATTCCAGCATACAAACATCCGGGAGGAAAGGATTGTCCTTGTCCAAAACATGAATACATCCGAGAGCAAATCAATTTTACAAAACAAGTTAATGAAAAAGGGAAAGAACCATCTAAAGTCACACTCAAGTTTTGTCCAGATCATTATAGAGTATACATGGATGAAGTGATTCCAGCAATGCCACTAAAATATAAAATCCTCACAAAGATTGCATTAAAACTTGGAGCAATTCAGGTTAAACAACTAAAATACATGGAATCAGAATTATGTTTTTACTGTAAATTTGGCTCTGGCGGTCATGATAAAAAAACAGAATTACCACCAATGTAGTTAGTAATTATTTAAAAAATCAATTTCATTTTCATGGAAATCTAGTTAAGCTTATACTTGAATTGACATCAGAAAAAATGTGCCAATTGAGGATATTCAAGAGTTCATTGCAGAACTTGAAAAAAAAGGGGAGTTAAAAAGAGTTACAACAGAAGTGGATTCTGAATTAGAAATTGCAGAAATTATGAGAAGAGAAATGTATTCCAACGGTCCTGCAATTCTTTTTGAAAATGTTAAAGGATTTGATATGCCAGTTTTAGGAAATGCATTTGGATCTATGAAAAGATTAGAGATAGGACTAGAGATGACGGACTTTACAGAGATTGGGAAACGGATTACAGATATGACCAAGATGGATGTACCGTCAGGATTAATAAATAAAATTAAAAAATTACCAGAACTTTCAAAGATGACAGCATCATTCCCAAAAAGAGAGATCAGGGGACCAGTAACTGAAATCACATCAAGTGATGCATCTTTTGATGATTTGCCAATTCTGAAATCATGGCCAAATGATGCAGGTAGATTTATCACATTAGGGTTAGTTGCAACAAAACATCCAGAGACAGGAGTAAGGAATTTAGGAGTTTATAGAATTCAAATTATTGATAAAACTCATGCACTAATGCATTGGCAGAAACATAAACGTGGTGCACATCATAGTGAAATTTCTAAAGAAAAAGGAGAAAAAATTCCAACTGCAATAATTATCGGAGGGGAACCTTCAACAATATTTTCATCAATTGCACCAGTTCCTGAAGGATTAGACAAGTATCTCTTTTCAGGAATTACAAGAAAAGAAGGAATCAAAATGGTAGAATGTAAAACGATTGATTTAGAGGTTCCAGCAAATGCGGAAATTGTTTTAGAAGGATATGTGGATCCTTCAGACATTAGAGATGAAGGACCATTTGGAGATCATACAGGATATTATACACCAGTTGAACCATACCCAACATTCACATTAACTGGAATAATGAGAAGAAAGAATCCAATATACATTACAACGGTGGTAGGAAAACCAATTCTTGAGGATGCATATATTGGAAAAGTGATTGAACGTTCATTTTTACCACTTATCCAAATGTTTCATCCAGAAGTAATAGACTTTAGTATGCCAGCAGCAGGATGGTTCCAAGGATTTGCAATTATCTCAATTAAAAAAAGATATCCAGGTCAAGCAAAAAAAGTAATGATGGGATTATGGGGAATGGGACAACTTTCACTTACAAAGATGTTCGTGGTAGTTGATGAGGACATCAATGTTCATGACATCAATGATGTCATTTGGGCAATTACAACTAGAGCAGATGCTGCACGAGATACAACAATAATCAATAATACACCTACAGATACTTTAGATCCTGCATCACCATTGGTAAATTTAGGATCTAAAATGGGAATTGATGCAACTCAGAAAACAAAAGAAGAAGGATATGAACGAGAAATTCAACAGCAGGTTAAAGTTGATGAAAAAACAAAAAATCTAGTGGATTCCAAATGGTCCCAATATGGTCTATGATCAAGTGATTGGATTATAGAAATTATCTCGTTCTTCTACAGAATAACCAATTTGATTAATTGCATTGATAATTTTTGTATCAGTTAATTCAGTAGAGCGAGCACCAGTGCATGAAACTACTTCCTCACCAATCAAAGTACCACCAAAATCATCAGCACCGTATTGTAAAGCAAGTTGAGCCATACCGATACCATTTGTTAGCCATGAAGATTGAATGTGTGGAATAAGTCCATCAAATACAAGTCTAGAAATTGCAATCATTTTCAAAAGTTGAATTCCACCTGTACCAATTTCAACAATCCCTTCTTCTTTCATCAATGTATTATTTGGTTCAAAATTCCACGGAATAAATGCCATGAAGCCTTTAGTTTTTTCTTGAAGTTTTACAAGTTTGAAAAAATGTTCAATAATATCATTTTTGTTTTCTACATGACCATACATCATAGTTGCAGAAGATGGAATTCCGAGAGCATGTGATTCATCCATAATTCTAATCCAATCATCACTTGAAATTTTCTTTGGACTGATTACATCTTTCACAGAATCAACTAGAATTTCAGCTCCAGCTCCAGGCATTGATTGTAAACCTGCATCTTTGAGTCTTCCCAAAATTTCTCTAGTAGAGGATTTCTCAACTTTTGCAATCATATCTATTTCAGATGTTGACAATCCATGAACACCAATTTTTGGGAATTTTTCACGAATCATTTTGAATGCATCTTCATAGTATTCTATTTTCAAATTTGGGTTGTGACCACCTTGAATTAGGACCTGTCTAATATTGAACATTTCAGATGCAGCCTTTACTCTAGATTCAATTTGATCAAGAGATAATGTGTAAGCATCTTCAGCACCAGGAGATCTATAAAATGCACAAAATTTGCAGTCAGTAATACAGACATTTGTATAATTCAAAATGATGTTATTTACAAAAGAAGCCTTTTTTCCAAATTGTTTACGGGTTAGATGACCAGAAACAAGTCCCATCAAATGGACATCATCGGACTCTAAAAGACGTAAACAATCTTCAGGTCCAGGTCTTTGACCATTTAGAGAATTTTCTAAAATATCTTTAATATCACTTTTTTGTAGTTGTTCAGTTGTCTGACTCAATTGTTTTCCATCCTTTGGGATTTCTATTTAATTCTTGATAGGAAAAAATACAAAAAAGAATTGTTAAAAGTAGTAATTTGTGCTTGGAGTCAAAAAATCACTGTTTAATTGTTCACGTTATTTTTAAGTAGGGATAAAAAAGAATCAATTCATGGTATCAGGTAATCAAATCAGATTAAATAGAATTCTCAAAAAAGGAAGAATGCTTTGTATTCCAATGGATCATGGTATTTCAAACGGACCTATCGAAGGGCTTGAAAATCCTGCAAATATTATTTACAAATGTGAAAATCATGGATTGACAAGTGTCATAATTAATAAAGGAATTATCAAAACAATGCCAAAACCATCAAGAGTTGGAATTTTAGTTCATTTTTCAAGTAGTACAAGTCTTTCATTATCTCCAAATCGTAAAATGTTAACAGGTACTGTCAAAGAAGCAGTTGCATTAGGTGCCGATGGGGTTTCATTACACATCAATATTGGAGGAAAGGAAGAACCTGAAATGTTAGAACAACTTGGAATGACTGCAGACCAATGCCACAAATGGGGAATGCCACTTTTAGCAATGATGTATCCAAGAGGAGAGAACATTAAAGATCCACATGATCCTGAAATTGTTGCACATGTTGCAAGAATAGGAGCTGAATGTGGAGCAGATATTGTCAAGACATTATACACAGGAGACATAGATTCATTTGCAAAAATTGTAAAGAGCACACCAGTTCCAATTGTTATTGCAGGTGGACCAAAAGCAAAAACAGATTTAGATATTCTTCAAATGACAGAAGATGCAATGACTGCAGGAGCAAAAGGTGTGACATATGGTAGAAATATCTTTGCCCATAAAGCACCTGAAAAAATGGTAGCAGCACTAGCTGAAATTATTTTTAGAAAAGGTACAGCAAAGGAAGCAATGAAAAGAATTGAGTAAAACTAGAGAATTAATTATTTCCCCTAAAGGGTCTCAGGCACAATTAGCAAAGTTTCTCCCACAATTAGAAGAAGAGGGAATAAAGATAGTGTATTTAGATCCAAAAAAATTAGGTAAGAAAAAAACAAAATTACAAACAGTGTTTCCATCAAACTCTGCAAATTATGTAGTTCTTGAAAAAGAAACAAGCGTAAAACCAAAGGGCAAAAAAATTGGAAAAAAGTTTGAAGTATTATCAAATTCTGATATAGATAATGTACTAAGTATTGCAAAGAAAGGATTGGATTTTGTAGTTGTAGAAGTCAAAGACTGGAAAATTATCCCATTGGAAAACATTATTGCCAAACTTCATAAAATACATACTAAAATTTTTGCAATCGCAAAAACACCAGAAGAAGTGAGAAAAATGTTTTCAATTTTAGAAGTGGGAGTAGATGGAGTAATTTTCAGTACATCATCAATTAATGAAGTAAGAGAGGCAATGGTGTACCTAGGAACCAGAAATTTTGAAATGAAATCTGCAAAAATTATTGAGATTAAAGAAGTAGGCGATGGGGAACGAGTTTGTGTAGATACAGCATCAATTCTTCATAAAGGAGAAGGAATGTTAATTGGAAGTAGATCAAACTTTTTGTTTTTAGTACATAATGAATCAGTGGGTTCATCATTTACATCGCCAAGACCATTTAGAGTTAATGCAGGTGCAGTTCACTGTTATACACTTTCACCAGATGGAACTACCAATTATTTATCAGAAGTAGAAACAGGTTCAGAAGTATTAATTCTTAATTCTAAAGGTAAAGCAAGAAGAGCAACAGTAGGAAGAGCAAAAATTGAAAGAAGGCCAATGTTGATGATTAAAGCATCTTCAGGTGGAGAAATAGGGGGAATTATTGCGCAAGATGCAGAAACCATTCGTTTTGTTAAGACAAATGGACAACTAGTTTCAGTAACTCACCTAAAGAAAGGCGATTCCGTTATGGTTCATTCAAAACCTGCCACAGGGAGACACTTCGGTATGGAAGTTTCAGACGAATATATTTTAGAAAAATAAGATGAAATACAAAACTTGTGTCTCAGTTGCAGAAAAAACACCACAGAAAATAAATCAGACATTAAAACGTGCATTAAAAAAATCAGATTATGTAGAAGTTAGATTAGATTTTTTAAAAATCGAACAAGTACCGATTGCGTTAGAAATTATTAAAAAAGATCTCAACAGAATTGTTTGTACACTAAGACCAAAAACAGAGGGAGGAAAATTTCCAGGAAATGAAAAAGAAAGAATTTCAATTTTAAAATTAATTGCAGAATATTCTCCATTTTTGTTAGATATTGAATTCAATACATTAGAAAAAAATCCGTCATTAAGAAAATATCTAAAATCAACCAAAACAAAATTACTGGTTTCATGGCATGATTTCAAAAAAACACCAAATTCATTTGAATTAAAAAAGAAATTAAATCAAATGAGTAAAACATCATCAAATCTAAAAATTGTCAGTACAGCAAAATCAACAGATGATTCTACTAGAATGTTAGAATTATACAGTAAAAAAGGAAAAAATAATTTAATTTCGTTTGCAATGGGGGATTTTGGCAGAATTTCAAGAATTTTATGCCTGTATTTAGGTAGTCCATATACATATGTGTCACTAGGAAAAGCAGTTGCGCCAGGTCAATTCAGCATAGATGAGGTAAACAAGATCATAAATTTAAAAAATAAATAAATTTCATTTGAGAGTTTAAATCAATCATATTTCTTTAAAAAATAAGATGAGTAAAACATTTGCAGTTATCGGTGATCCTATTGATCATTCATTATCACCACATATTCACAGTGCAGCATTTAGAGAGTTGAACTTGGATTGCTCATACATAGGATATAGAATTCCCAAAAATGAATTAAGAGAAGGAATTGAAGGGCTAAAAAAAATAAAAATTAATGGGTTTAACATTACCATTCCTCACAAAATTGAGATGATGAAATATGTTGATAAAATTGATGAAACTTGTAGTTTGATCGGAGCAGTGAATACGGTAGTAAACAATGAAGGTGTTCTCAAAGGATACAATACAGACATGGATGGTTTCCTAGAACCATTTAAGAAAAAAAAATTAAAGATTAAAAATTGTAATGTTCTTTTGTTAGGAGCAGGAGGAGCAGCTAGAGCAATTGTAGCAGGAATTGCAAAAGAGCAAGCAAAGAGCATTACAATTGCAAATAGAACATTAGAAAAAGCAAAAAGTTTATCAGAATTTGCAAAAAAAATCCAATTAGATGCAAACGCTATTCAAATCAGCGATGTAAAAGATTCAGCAAAAAATTATGACATAATCATTAATGCCACATCCATAGGACTAAAAAATGAACCAAGTCCAATTTTACTAGAAGGGATTAATGAAAAAACAATTGTCTACGATATTGTATACATGCCAATGAATACAGATTTTCTCAAAAAAGCAAAACAAAATAATGCAACTGTAATTTTAGGCTATGAAATGCTCCTAGGACAAGCTACAAGAGCATTTGAAATTTGGCATGATATGGAAGCACCTTATAATGCCATGAAAAAAGCATTACTAGGAGGGTTTTGATGGCAAAAGTAAAAGCTACAGTCCACGGTGCAGTTTCCATAGTAAACGCAATTGCAAATAAGAAAGGAGCAACATTAGGAATTGCGTTAAAAGTAATTGTAGAGATGGAGACAAGTCCAGGTAAAGGAATCATAATAAAATCAGATAACAAGAGCCTAAGTTCACGATTAATCAATAAGACAATTGAAAAAATTGTTTCAAAAGAAGATTTAGAACAAAATAAAATCACAATGACACTTGATTCAGAGATACCTACAGGGTATGGTCTTAAAAGTTCAAGTGCAATATCGTCAGCAGTTGCACTTGCTTGTGCAAAAATTTTCAAATTAAAATTTACTGATCAACAAATACTACTTGCAGGAGTTGATGCATCAATTGAATCCAAAGTTAGTATCACAGGAGCATATGATGATGCATGTTCATGTTATTATGGAGGATTCAATGTTACAGATAATGCAGAAAAGAAAAGAATCAAACATGAAAAAGGACCATCAAATTTAATCGCAGTAATATTTATTCCAAAAAATAGAAAAAGAGGAAATCTAAAAAATCTCAAAGTAATGTCATCAGTTTTTGAAAATGCATGGGAACTTGCAAGGAAATCAAAATATTGGGATGCAATGATAATTAATGGATTAGCAACGTCATCAATTCTGAATTCAGACCCAAAAATAATTCCAAGTTTGATAGAAAAAGGGGCGTTAGGAGCATCAGTTTCAGGAAATGGACCATCAATTGCAGCAATTACAAAAAAAGAAAATGAATCAACTATGAAAAAAGTATTTTCAGCATTAGATGGAAGGATAATCGTTTCAAAAATCAGCAATGCAAAGGCAGAAGTTCATGAAATGTAAAGTAACAAAATCAAAAATTTCAGGACAAATAACATGTCCTCCAAACAAAAGCTATTCGCATAGAGCGATTTTTCTGGCGTCAGTGGCAGGAAAAGACAGTAAAGTCAATAACGTATTGTTATCAGCAGATACAAAAGCAACAATTGAGGCATGTAAAAAATTTGGAGCAGAAATTGAAATAGAGAATTCATCAATAATTGTTAAAAATCCAATTGATTTAGGCACAAATGTACCTGAAATTGATGCAGACAATTCAGGAACTACAATTAGAATTGCGTCAGGGATTGCCAGTTTGTATTCTGAAGAAATAATACTTACAGGGGATTCTAGTCTTCAAAAAAGACCAATGCAACCACTCTTAGATGCACTGTCAAGCATAGGAGCACAATGTAGTTCAACGGATGGAAAACCACCAATCAAAATTAAAGGGAAGATATCAGGAGGTAACGTATCTATTCCAGGAAATTTTTCTAGTCAATTTATTTCAGCATTGTTAATTTGTGCACCACTTACTAAGAATGGAATTAATCTCAACATCGAAGGAAATTTAGTTTCAAAACCATATCTTGATGCAACAATTGCAACAATGAGGAAGTTTGGAGTTTCAGTTCAAACATTAATTCCATACAAAAAATATAACATAACACCACAAATCTACAAGAATACATCATTTACAGTTCCAATTGATTTCTCAAGTCTTGCATTGTTATTATCAGCAGCAGTACTAAACGGTGAAGAAATTATAATCAAAGGGAATCTAGGAAATTTGCCACAAGGAGATGAAGTCTTTATAGATATTTTAGAACAGTTAGGAGTTACTGTTGTCATTAGTGAAGAAGAAATTAAAATTAAATCTCCTGAAAAATTAAGCGGAGGTAGATTTGATTTGAGTAATTCGCCAGATCTTCTCCCACCTCTTGCAATTTTAGCATTAAATTCATCAAGCCCAATTGAAGTCATCAATGTAAAGCATGCAAGATTAAAAGAAACAGACAGAATTGCAATTATTTCAAGAGAACTTGTGAAACTAGGAATTAAAGTTGAAGAAAAAGAAGATGGATTAATTTTAGAATCATCAAATAATTTAAGAGGAGCTGAATTGATTTCTGAAAATGATCATAGATTATTCATGGCGTTTTGTATAGCTGGAATGTATGTAGGAGATTGTACAGTATCTGATCCTGATTCAGTCAGAGTGTCATATCCAAATTTTATTGAAGAAATGACTAGAATGGGTGCAAAAATTCAAGTTCAATAAAATAATTCAAAAAAATTTCTTAGTGAGATTAAAGGCGCGACCTTGTATAGAGTGAAAAGCATTCTCCTCACTCACAACGCTTTAGCGGTGATAACATGTCAAATTTCGCAAGGCCGCGCAAATCATTTGTTAGGATTTACACGTTTTAACATAATTAATGAACATAATAATTATATTTAAGATTATATTATAATTATTTCATAAAATTATTCAATATTTTATAATTTATAACTATTCATGAAGAATTATTAAAAAATTGTAGATCATTAGTTGTGAATATTTTAAAAAATTAGAATGAGGAATTATAAGCATCATTTAGCTTTGATAATGTGTTGCCGGGAAGTTCAATTGGTCAGCATCTTGTTTTAACAAGTTTTGGTGAAAGTCATGGGAAAGCTATTGGAGCGGTGTTAGAAGGATGTCCAGCAGGATTAGAAATTGACGAGAAAGATATCCAAAAAATGCTAGACCAAAGAAAACCAGGTCAAAATATTATTTCAACACAAAGAAAAGAAGGAGACATCGTAGAAATTGTTTCAGGTGTTTTTAGAGGATTTACAACAGGTTCGCCAATTACAATGTTAATTTGGAATAGTGATCAAAAATCAAAAGATTATGATAATTTAAAAACAAAATTGAGACCAGGTCATTCAGATTATCCTGCAATGATAAAATATAATCAATTCAATGACCATCGAGGCGGCGGTAGATTTTCAGGAAGATTAACTGCAACACATGTAATGGGCGGAGCTATTGCAAGAAAATTGTTAAAAGTAACAACAGGAATTGAAACTAATTCATTTACTTCACAAATAGGTAAAATCAAAATGGAAAAAGAGTTTAATGAAAAAATGGTTAATTCAATTTATAAAAATGAAGTCAGATGTCCTGAAATTAAAACAGCTAAAATGATGCGCGAGAGTATTCTAAATGCAAAGAAAAAAGGAGATTCACTTGGAGGAATAATAGAATCAGTAACAACAAATGTCCCAGTAGGATTAGGTGAACCAATTTTCAATTCATTAGAATCAGATTTGAGTAAAGCAATGTTTTCAATTCCATCAGTTAAAGGAGTGGAGTTTGGTTCAGGGTTTGCAGGTTCAGAATTACATGGTTCAGAAAATAATGATTTGTATACAATCAAGAGAGGAAAAATAATTACAAAAACAAATAATTCTGGAGGTATTTTAGGAGGGATTTCAAATGGAATGCCAATAACTATGAGAATTGCATTCAAACCAGCATCATCAATTGCACAAAAACAAAAAACAGTAGATATCAAAAATAAAAAAGAAACAATTCTCCAAGTAAAAGGAAGACACGATCCATGTGTTGTTCCAAGAGCACCACCAGTAGTTGATGCACTTGTAGCATTAATTATAGCAGATCATGCATTAATCTCAGGCACAATCAAACCAGTTTTGTAAGAAAATGTCAGACATTAATGAACTCAGAAACAGGATGGATGAAATTACACTAGAAATGGTAAGGTTGTTAAAAAATAGAACCGATATTTCAAAAGAGATTGGAGAAGTTAAAAAAAATATAGGTAAAGGTGTTACAGATGAAACTCGTGAAGATACTTTGCGGAGTAAAGTAATTTCATTATGTAATGAGTTAGAATTTGATGAATCAATTGCAACAAAATTTTTAAATTTTTTATTAAACGAATCAGTAAAAGTCCAATCAATTAACAAACAAACACATCTATCAATTTTCTTAAAAGCAAAATCACTTGAACAACAAGGTAAAAAAATCATCCACATGGAAGTGGGAGAACCTGACTTTCTTCCACCACCAATTGTAAAAGATGCGTTGACAGAAGTTTTTGATAAAGGATTTTTAAAATATGGTCAAGTAAGGGGTGTTCCAGCATTTAGAGAGAAATTGGCATCATATGTGTCAGAGAAATTCAATACGAGTATAACACAAGATAGTATTTTGGTTAGTCCAGGTGCAAGATTTTCTATTTTTACTGCAATTACCACATTGTTGAATCCAGGGGATGAAATGATTGTGATAGAACCAGCATGGCCAGCATACAAAGATTGTGCACTAAACTCAGGAATCAAAGTTAGAACTATCAATACAACATTAGAAACGAAATGGGAGCCATCAATAGAACAAATCAAAAATACAATTAATTCAAATACAAAAATGATTGTTCTAAATTATCCAAATAATCCAACAGGGAAAATTCTTCCTGAAAAATTACAAGATGAAATAATTGAAATTGCTAGAAAAAATCAAATCTATGTTCTCAGTGATGAGATTTATTCCCAATATGCTAAAACAAGCTGGAAAAGCATTCTAAGCTATAATTATGAAAAAAGTATCATCACTCAGTCATTTTCAAAATCACATGCTATGACAGGATTTAGAATAGGATATGCAATTGCAGATTCAAAGATCATTGAAAAAATGGCAAAATTAGAAGCATTATGTCTTACAAATGTTTCAGAGCCAATTCAATATGTTGCAATGAAAGCTCTTGAGTCAGATACGAGTAATAATACTAATACAATACAAAATAGATTAGATTTATTGTCTCAAAAAGCAAGTGAAATGGGATTGGAATTCGTTGTCCCAGATGGCGCGATGTATCTTTTTGCACGAGTAAATCAAGAAGAGTTTGATGGAGTTAAATTTGCAAATAGTACACTTGAGAAAGGATTAGCAGTTGCACCAGGAGAAGGATTTGGAAATTACAAAAATTTTATCAGAATTTCTGCATGTCAGGATGAAAATAGTCTAAACGAGGGAATGAATATACTTAGGGACATTATTAGGAGTAATAGTTGAAAAAGAAAATTACAATTATTGGGGCAGGAGGTCAAATGGGCCAATGGTTTGCAAAATATTTTTCAGATATGGATTTTGAAGTCACAGGTCATGATTCAGAAAACAAGGTCACAGGTAAAGATGTCATAGTTTCAGAATCATTAGTAGGAGGAATTTTACAAGCAGATTATGTAATTTTGTGTACCCCAACTAGAAGAACTCCAGAGATTATTAGATTAATTGCAAAAGAAATGAAAAGAGGAACATATCTAATTGAGATTTCATCTGAAAAATCAAAAGTAGTATCTTCATTATCAAAAATGCCAGCAAAAATTAATCCAATTTGTATTCATCCAATGTTTGGCCCAGGCATTAAAACAATAAAAGGTCAAAACATAATTTCAATTCCAATTAAAGATGCTAAAAAAGAGTTAACAGTTACAAAATCATTATTTGAAGGAGCTAATTTTGTAACAATTGATGCAATTGAACATGACAAAAAAATTGCAGTTATTTTAGGATTAACTCATCTGATGAATTTAGTTTTTGCAAACATCATATCAAAAGATGAAAAGATGAACCTCACAGAAAAAATGTCAGGAACTACATTCAGAGTACAAAAAACATTAGCTGAAAGTATCATGACAGAAACTCCAGAATTAATAGAAACAATCATCGCAAATCCAGAAATTAGAAGAGTTGCAGAAGATCTTTGGAAAGATGTTGGAAGATTACTTACATCTGTTCAAGAGTCAAAAACAGAAGAAGTGGTAAACTACATTAAAGAATGTCAAGAAAGATTAGCCAAACATACAGACGTTAATGAATCATACAAAAGATTAACAAAAATGGTAAAATCTGTTGAAAAATAATCAACATGCATTCAACAAAAATTGTTACGTCATTTATTAGAAATAACGACAAATTATTGATTCTAAAAAGAAGTGAAAAAGTAAAATCAATGAAAGGTTTGTGGGCAGGTATTAGTGGAATTATAGAGAATAATGAAATACCACTACAAAGAGCAAAGATAGAAATTTTTGAGGAAGTTGGAATCACAGAAGATAAGATAAAACTAATCAAATCTACAAAAGAAATGCGAATTAATGCACCACAATACAAAAATCATGAATGGGAAGTATTTCCATTCCTATTTGAGTCAGAAAAACCAAATGTGAATCTCAATTGGGAAAATTCAGAATTTAGATGGATAGAAGTTCAAGAATTAAAAAATTATGATACAGTTCCTAGTTTAGAAAAAGTTCTATTCAACTTGTTGTAAATTTTTATTTTCTTTTTCATATTTTTTTTGTTGTGGCAACATCATGTATACACATGCACCACCACACATTGTGCAAGGGACATTGTTCCCAGGATGTTGTCCAGTTCTACTGTGAATTTTTGCAGCTTCTTCAGGATCAATAGATAACGCTAATTGTTTTTCCCAATCCAAAGTACGTCTTGCTTCAGTCATTTCCATATCCCATTTAATCGCCTTTTCACGAATTTTTACAAGATCACCAGCATGTGCAGCTATTCTATATGCAATCAATCCAGCTTTTACTTCTTCAGCATTAGGCAATGCTAAATGTTCAGAAGGAGTAAGATAACATAAAAGATCAACACCTTCGCTTGCAGATACTGCAGCTCCTATTGCACTTGCAATATGATCATGGCCAGATGCAATATCAGTTACCAAAGGACCAAGGACATAGTAAGGAACATCACCAATAAGGGATTTTGCAAGTCGAACGTTTGCTGCAACTTCATTTAATGGGACATGTCCAGGACCCTCAACCATTACTTGTACATCTTGTTCATGTGCACGTTTTGTCAATTGAGAGATATTGATCATTTCTTGAACCTGTAATTCATCATGAGAGTCTAAAATTGAACCAGGTCTAAGAGCATCTCCAAGACTAAAAGTTACATCATATTTTTTTGCAATTTCAAGCAAGTAATCATAATGCGTCAAGTATGGATTTTCTTTATCATGCTTTAGCATCCAGGCAGCAGTAAGGGTGCCACCCTTACTAACAACTCCACCATATCGTTGTACTTTGAGAATTCTTTTTGCAATTTCTTTTGTGATACCGCAATGAATTGTAGTATAATCTACTCCATCTTTAGCATTGTTTTCAAATGCATTTAGATAATCATCCTCAGTTAAATTCAAAGGATTTTTGTGAACCTCAACACCGTAATTATATGCCTCATAAATCGGAACAGTTCCAAAAGTTATCGGAGCAGTTTCTAAAAGAGTCTGACGAATTTTTTTTACATCTCCACCATCACTGAGGTCCATAATTGTATCTGCATGATATTTTATAGCAACTTTAGCTTTTTCAATTTCTTCATCCAAATTAACATTAAGAGTGGAAGTTCCGATGTTTACATTTACTTTAGTTTTTAGTCCTTTTCCAATTCCAACATTGTGAATTTTTTGTGGTCTAACATTATTGCTTGGAATAATAATTGACCCACGAGATATTTTTGAAATCAACCAATCAATAGAAACATCTTCATCTTTTGCAACTTGTTTCATTTCATCAGTAGCTACACCACGACGTGCAGAAGCCATCTGAGTGGTCATAACAAATTCTATGCTTTTGCCTGATTTAAACAATCGTGAAAATTATGAAATTATCTAAAAACTAATTTTACTATATTAAGATGATCGCTTGATCTTATATGCAATTATCGCGTATAGATAGTATGAGAACCATAAGAGAATGTATGCATTGTGGTAGAGAATTTCAAAGTTTGAAAGATGAATTTTGCTCATTTAATTGTGTCAGTGAAGCATCAACATAGAAATTAAAATTAATTTAAATTCAATTCTTTTTCCAAGGACATTTTTTCAAATTGAATTTTGGAAATTCTATCTAAAATAGGCACAATAATACGCTCAGAATCAGATGATTTGGTAAAATTTAATTTTATTTCATCTACTCTTTGAGTAAATTCAATTTCAGATTGAATCAGAATAATGTAATTACGTAGTTTTTGATTCTCAATTTTTAAAAACTCTAGGTCAGATGAATTGGTCATCTAGGAGGGCTCCAATGTTCTTCAATTTGATTAAAATTTTCTGTTGAAACAAGAATTTGTTTACCACACTTGAAACATTGCCACAAAAAATTCCCATTTTTTTTAGTTTGATATTGCATTGGAAGTAAACAAGTTGTACAATTTAATTTTGTAGAGGAAGAATTATTCACCATAGGAATTTCAGTCACAATATTAAGTAAATAATCAAAGTATAAAATTCCTATTAAAATAATTCAACAAATACAACAAAATCAAAATTGAAGGAAAAACAGATTAGGGTTTAAGATGAATAAAAAAATATGAACATACTTTCAATTGGAGGATCAGATCCATCATCAGGTGCAGGGATTCAAAGTGATGTTAAAACACTTTCATCATTTAATGTACATGGATTAACAGTAATTACTGCAATCACAGGTCAAAATACAACACGTTTTGGAATGATAGAACCAGTATCAAAAAAAATGTTAGAAGATCAAATACAAACAGTAATGTCAGATTTTAAAATTGATGGTGTAAAAATTGGGATGGTGTACAATTCACAAATTATTAGGATAATTTATCAACAATTAAAAAAATTAAAAGTTCCAATAATTGTTGATCCAATAATTAAATCAACAACAGGAGGAACACTATTAGAAAATTCAGCAATTAAAGATTTTCAAAAATTTATTGTTCCACTTGCTACAATCATCACGCCAAATGAGTTTGAGGCTAAAATTATATCAAACACTAAGATAAATTCAAAAATTTCACCCAAAAAAATTGCAGAGAAAATTCAGAATATGGGATCAAAGACAGTTGTAATCACGGGAATTAAAACAAAGAATAATGAAATATCAGACTTTGTCCTAGAAAAAAATAAAAATTATTTCATCACTGGCAAAAAAATCACCAATACAAATCACGGAAGTGGGGATAATTATTCAGCAGCAGCAATTTTTGCGCTTGTTAAAAACAACAATATTGAAAAATCATTGAAATTTGCAAAACAATTCACACAAGAATCCATCAGAAATTCTAAAAAAATTGGAAAAGGAATTCCAATTACAGATATTAAAAAACAAGATAATATCAAAATAGAATTAACTAAAGCAATTAACAAATTTGTCGAAATTAAAAATATTTTTAAAAATATTCCAGAATGTCAAACAAATTTTGTATTTTCCAAACAAAACCCAAAATCAGTAAAGGATATTCTAGGAATTTCTGGAAGAATTGTTAAAGCAGGAAAACAAGTACTAGTTGCAGGCAATTTAGAATATGGAGGTTCAAAACATGTTGCAACAGCGCTTTTAGCAATGAATAAAAAATCAGCAGAGGTTTGTTCTGCAATCAATATCAAATATCAAAATAACACCATAACAAAAATCAAAAGTTCAAAATTAATTGCAAGTAATTATGACAGAAACAAAGAACCTGAAAATACCAAAATAAAAAAATCATCAATCAAATGGGGAATAGAACATGCAATTAAAAATTCTAAAAAACTACCAGACATTATTTTTCACGAAGGAGATTTTGGAAAAGAACCAATGATTATTGTTTTTGGAAAAACTCCAAATGATGTTTTGAATAAAATTTTAAAAATTATTTAAAAAAACTCTAGTCAAAATTCATCCTTGAACATAAATACTCTCAACTCAAGTAGATGTTATGAAGGCAGTTATTCTTGCTGGAGGTTTGGGAACAAGATTACAACCATACACAACATTTCTTCCAAAACCCATGCTTCCATTAGGTGAAAAACCAATATTGGAACATTTGGTGGATTGGACAAGAAAGAATGGAGTCAAATCAATTGTATTATGTGTAAGTTATCTTAGAAAAACAATTGAAGATTATTTTGAAGATGGAAAAAAATTCGGAGTAAGCATAGAATATGCAATTTCAAATAAACCACTTGCAACTGCAGGTCAATTAAAAACAGCAGATGATTTAATCGATGATACTTTTGTTTGTCTTTATGGAGATTCAATTTTTGATTTTAGTCTCAGAAATATGATAAAACAACACAATAAGAAAAAAGCATTTGTGACAATGGGCCTAAATGAATACAAAACTAATTTACCATATGGGGTAATTGAAACATCCAAAAATGGAAAAGTCACAAGTTGGAATGAAAAACCAGAAATTAAAGCCAACATAAACATGGGTTGTTATGTAATGGAGCCAGAAGTATTAGATTTCATTCCAAAAAATAAACCATATGGAATGGATGACGTAATAAAAAAATCAATGAATAAAAAGAAATTAGTAAGTAGTTTCCTTACAAAAAAAGGTTTTACAGATATTGGAAATAAAACATCTTACAAAAAAGCATACCAGGAATATATTCAAAAATTAGGCAAAATTTGAAAGTAAAATGAGAGAGTTAAAAATTAGAAAATTACAAAAGAAAGATCTTCAAAAAGGATTCCTCACAACACTAGATTCGTTAAAAATGGCAAGCAATATTGATAAAAATAAAGCTGAAGAAGTTTTTGAAAAAATCAATTCTAATTCAAATCATATCATAGCAATTGCAGAACTAGATGAAAAAATTATTGGAAGTGCCACCCTACTAATCGAACCAAAATTCATTCATGATGGGGGATTAGTTGGACATATTGAAGATGTGGTAGTGGATAAAAATTTTCAAGGGCAAAAAATTGGAAATGAAATAATAAAATTTCTTCTTGAATTTGCAAAAAACCAAGGCTGTTACAAGACAATATTAAATTGCACAGATGACGTGAAAGAATTTTATAAAAAAATTGGATTCATACGTTCTGCAAATGAATTAAGATTTAATCACATTTAGAAATATTCTTTTTTAGGACGAATCTTTTTGAGTTTAGTCAAATATGCACCAACACCAATTACAGGAAATGCCAATGCCATAAATAAAACTGGAACATATTGCACCATATCTGTAAGGTATTTTTCATCAATCTTATCCAACAAATAATAACATGTTATCATTCCCAATAACAAAATTACACCACCTGCAATTATAATTCTCCCAACGGGTTTGGAACCATATCGTTTACTCATTATGAAAGGAACTGCAGCTAAAATTCCAGCTGGGGCAACGCCAATGGAAATAAACTGAAATATTTTTGAATTAAACCATGAATCATTAATTATAGCATTTTCTGGAGGAGCAACCGCATAATAATAAATTGAGATCATTTCACCAGAAAACATTGCAAATAAACCAAAACTAACTACTGCAAGCCATTTCTCTATTGCCATGATTAATACGAATTATAATTGATAAATAAACCATTCAAAAAAAATCATTCAATGCCAACAATGGCAGCTAACTCTTTTCTACACGCAGCACCAAGTTTTTCTGCAGATTGTTCAGGAGAAACATCATTTAAGAAAACGCCAAATCCTCGCTCTAAGCCAGACCTATTTTTTGTGATTGGGTATATTTCAATATGCCAATGAATTTGTCGACTATTTTTCTTTTCAGGAGAAAGATGAAATACTAAATTAAATGAAACATTTTTGATAATTTTTGACAGTCCACCTAAAGTTGATCTTAAAATCAAGGATAAGTCATTAATTTCTTTTTGAGAGATTTTTGAAAAACTAGTTGTGTGTTTTTTAGGGGAAATCCAAAACTCATACGGATATGATGGAGCCCAAGGACAAAATGCAATAAAACCCTCAGTCTGAAGAATTTGTCTAGGACCGCCAATTTCTTCAGTTACTGTTTGACACATATGACAAACACCTTTTTCATTTAGGATTTTATGAGAAGCCTCTGCCTCCTCTTCAATAGTAGGAGGAATTGAAGAAAATGTCAGAAGGTTCAGATGAGGATGAGGATTATCATTGCCAGATAATTCACCATGATCAGCATAAATTGAAACATACGTAACACCTTTTTGAGTATAGAGCCATCGAAGACGGTCTTGAACAACAACCAAAACATTTGACCATTGCTCAGTATCAATTGTTGCAAAAGTATCTTTTGCATTTGGAGATGCAACTACCACATAATGATAACCATATGCAGGTTCACTATAGAAAGGTCGATCGCTGTAAGAGTTTTCAGCATCCACGGATACAATAGGATTTTTGCTCTCAAAAACTCTAATTGACCAGCCAGTTACATAATTGTCATCGTCATCTTGAAGACGTTGCAACATTCCACTTTTTGCAACAAGTGATAAAACAGAAGGGTTCGTCATGGATTCATTTCCAGGAGAAAAAGGAGATTTTTTTGGATTGGTTATTTTGGCATTTTTTTTTGAGACAATCATAAAACGTTCAGAAACATAATCCTTACGAATACTCCCCATAATTGTAATTGAAAACGAACGTACATTAAAACAGTTACTAAAAAATTTAAAATTAAAATTTCTTCATCCATCAAGAAAAAAAGTTTAAAGTTTCATCAAACATCTAAATTTTTAAAAATTATTTTATAATTCAGATATTTTTTTTTGATCGGTTAATTTGTTGCAAGACTTAAAGCAGAGAATTGGAATTCGGTAAAACAGGAGATACTATGGATAATTCTGACGTTCATATGATTTATGTTCTATTAGACGGAGTAGGAGATTTACCACATCCAGACTTGGATGGAAAAACACCGTTAGAGGCAGCAAATACACCAGTTTTAGATAAAATTGCAAGTAATGGGGCCATAGGGGAAGTGATTTCAGTAGGAAAAGGAATAGCTCCAGAGTCAGATATTGCAGTATTCAATATGCTAGGTTACAAATTCAATCATGCAGATTATGCAGGTAGAGGAGTAATCGAAGCAATTGGGGTAGGGATTGATTTTAAAGATGGTGATTTAGCATTAAGAGGGAATTTTTCTACATTAAATGATGATGAAATAATCATAGACAGGAGAGCCGGAAGACATATTGAAAAAGAAGATGCTGATGGAGTTGCAAAAGAAATTGAAGAAAAAATAAAATTTTCAGACCCAAACACATCAGTGGTTGTTTCTCCAACAATTGGACATAGAGTGACAGTACGAATTAGAACAAACACACAAAAATTATCTTCAAAAATTACGAACACTGATCCAGCTTATAGTAACATCGGAGGTATGGGAGTTGCAAAAGCTGTAGGAGATTTTTTGAAAATTGAAAAATGTTTACCAATAGAAGAAAATGATGATGCAAAATTTACTGCAAGTTTAGTTAATGAGTTCTCGGAACAATCAATCAATATTTTAAAAGAAAGTCAAATCAATGAAAAGCGAAGGGTGGCAGACAAAAAACAACTTAGTTGTATTTTACTTAGAGATGCAGGGAACAAATTTCCAGATGTAATTCCAATTAACGAAAAATATGGCATGAAATTTTCATGCATAGTAGATATGCCAGTGGAACTTGGAATTTCAGATGTTCTCGAAATGAAGGCATTTGAAGCAGGAGGATTAACAGATTATGAAGAAAAAGCAAGAGTGGCGGCTAAAGCAATGGAGACTCAAAATTCTATCTACGTCCATCTTAAAGGGCCTGATGAATTTGGTCATGATGGAGACGCAATAGGAAAAATGAAAAATATCGAAGAGATTGATCAACGATTCTTTAAAACACTGGTAGATAATATTGATTCAAGTAAAGTTGCAATAATTATTTCAGCAGATCATTCAACACCATGTATCAATAAAGGGCACAGTGATGATCCAGTTCCAGTTGTGGTGTCAGGAGATTTTATTAAAAATGATGGAACAACAAGAATGACTGAAGAACAAGCCAAAAAAGGCAGTATAGGTTTACTTCAAGGTGCTGAAGTAGTATCCAAATCTTTAGAATTAATCAAATCTCAAAAATAGTCAAATTGTTTGCTTGTTGCATTTCAGTTGCTTTTTTTCTTAATCTATCAATATCAATTGAATGATACATAGAAGGAGAAGTACCTAATTTTTCTAATACACGTCTCAGCATTCCAATTCCAATACGAAGATCATCTTCTTGAGCATGAGCAAATGCTACAGCAAATAAAATAATTCCTTGAAGGATTTCTTTTTCTCGACCAAAACATTGTTTCCAAACTCCCTCAAATGCTTCATGACATTCCCAAAATCGTTCATTATTGAAATAGTAAATCCCATCTGTAATCCCCTGTTCTTTTTCGATCTTTTCTTCAAAGACATGACGAACATTATCAATAGATCCAAGTGGAGACAGTTTTTCAATAAGTTTGTCAAGATCTTCTTTTTCAACTCCCACATCAAACTCTACAAATTTTCCAGCAATTCTAACGACTCTTACTGATGCATCAATTTCAGATGCAAGATCTCTAGCATCATAGATCAATTGTTTAGAATCCTTTGGAAAATATCCTTTATTTTTAAAATGGAGCATATAACGTTCCATGATTACATTTTCCAGTGTTTTCCTTAATTTCTTATCTATTTCAATCAAGGTTTATATGAAATATCTAAAAGATTTTGGGTACATGTCCATTATTGAAACAATTACAGACGTAGATAACGCCTTCTTATCTAGAAGAGAGTTAACTTGTAATTTTGCAGGTTTAGGAGGAAAACTCAAAAAACTTGAAGCAGTGGATATGATTAACAAAGAATTCAATCTAGATGGCAAAGTAATCATTCCAATTATTCTTAAAACTCAAGTAGGGAAATCAACAGTCACAGGAACATTCTTTGTTTATGATGATGAAGGATTGGCAAAAAAACATGTCAACCCAACAATATTTTCAAGATTAGAAAAAACTCAAGCAAAACTAGCTGAAGCAGAAGCTGCAGCAAAAGAAGCAGAAGCTGCAGCAAAAGAAGCAGAAGCACCAGCTGAAGAAGTAAAAGCACCAGCTGAAGAAGTAAAAGAGGAGAAAGCAGAATAATGGCAGGAAAAAAAGGTTCCAGTCCAAATGTATACAAATTTTTCAAAATTGATGGGGACAAAATAACAAGAATTAAAAAAATATGTTCAAGATGCGGTAAAGGAGTTTACATGTCAGATCACAAAGACAGAAAGACATGTGGAAAATGTGGATTAACAGAATTCAATCAGTAAAATTTAGTAGTTAAAAATTATTTTATAAAATCTTAAACACATACTCAAATTGATTTAATACAATTTCTTTTTGTGAATTTTTGAACTTTTTTCTTGTAATTGATCAATTTTTGAAATAAAGGAATGAGAGATTTTAATTTTAGAAATAGATTCAGCTGATAGTTTTACAGTATTGGTATCTAAAGAAATATTGGTTTTTGGAAGATTCCTATCAGCCCAAAACTTCATTACTTTATCTTCAAGTTTATAATCACGGAATCCAGCAGGGAATCTTTTTGTTATATGATTCAACAAAGTTCGGTCTTTAAAGACTACACGTGGTTCAAATAATCTTGTCTCATCACTGTAGACATTTTCAAATAAATTTCCAGATATTTCATCAGACAACAAATCCATTTTTGAGATTTTTCGAATTAATTCCAAAAAATGTAAAAATTCATGAGCCAGAATTGCATGAATTGTTCCCTTTAATCCATAAGCAATAAGCGGTGCCGAAATTTGAATAACAACCTGAAAAGTATCCTCAGACATCACAGGAAGAGTTCTTGCAAATAAAATACCATATTCATAGGAATTTGGATTTGGAGAGGTAATTACAAGAGATGGTTCAACATATGCAATTGGGTATTGAATTCCAGATGCTTTTTCAATCCGATTTATCCCATCAGTAATTATTGAAAAGCGCTTTATAGTTAAATCAAAAATATCATCAGGAATAATTCCGTTAGAATGTGCATCTTTGAGACGTACTAGAGGATCCAATTACCCTTCTCGTAGATTTTGAATGTAAAAAGGTTGATTTAGTTAGGATCTTGGCTTTCCAGATTTTGCTTTCTTTCGTTTACGAACTTCAGCACTTTGATCTGCACGTCTTTTGTGTTTACCTTTTTTTCTCATTGGCATGTAATTTTACGATATTTGACGCTAGTTAATTGTTATCATTAGATGTCTATATCAAGAAAATCAAATTTCTGACATGTACATAAAATATCGAGAATTTGAGAAATGTTAGGAGTTACATCATTACCAGCCACAAATCGCTTAATTGGTAATCCACCATCTGCCTTGATAAATAAAGAAAATACATTGTCTGAATTTTTTTTATATTTTACAGAGGAAATTTTTTTCTCAGAACGTTTTCCAGAATTTTCATAAACAACTATAGGTGTTTTGGTAAGATTTTTTAATTTTTTTAAGATTTCAGAATCAAGTGTGGATTCGCTGTGAATTTTAATTCCAATTGAAGAAATGAATCGGATAGGAGTTTTGGGAGACGCGTTAATAATTTTTAAATTAATTATTTTCAAAGAATCAAAGACCACAGATTTTGTCCTCATATTTCTTTTTAGAGGATTTTGAATTTTTACAAAGAAAGGTCGTCCATTGCCCAACACAAGACTAGATTTATCCTCACCTCCAATCCAAGTAAACTTTGCAGTACTTCCACCTAACTTTTCAAAAATAAATTTAGAAATTAACCCTTCAACACTATCAAATTCAGAAATGCCATGAAAATTACAAACTCTACATCCTTTCCCCAAACAATTATCACATGATTTTTGTTTTTGATTGATACCTCTCAAAGTTTTAACATATCGTCCAGAAAGAGTGATAGACTTTGAACGCAATTGGCAAGATTCATCTTTAAGATTTACAGTAAAAGTAACTTCAGGATTTAGATTATCTACGATTTTTTTTGTTTTTTTTGAAAAAGACTTTCCTAATTCCTTTGTAATGTCGGTCTTTATTCCATCTATTCCCTTAAGTTTGTATTTTGAACGAATAAAATCATCCCTATCTACAATAGAGGGTTTAATCATAGTGCCTACACTAAATGAGTCATAAGAATAATTTGATGATACTTCATACATCATTTTTAAGAAATAATCTAAATTTTCAAAAATATTTTTACATAGATAACATTTTTTGGAGATAGTTTTATTCTGTTTTAGTTTTTTCCCCAATAATTTATTTGAAGAAAGGTGAAGAGGTTTTGAAAAAAAACGCCCCAAACAATTGTCGCATAAATCATATTTTTTTAAAATTTGGTTTGCAATAGGAACAATTTCTTTATAATTAGACATTTCAGAATTTTCTACGTGTAGTTATCCCAAACCTAGCTTTCTAAGAGTGCCTTGCATCTGACGTCCTTTTGATGCCTTCATCATATTCTTAGAATTTTTATAATTTTTTAATAATTCTTTGACTTCGCCTTCAGGCCAACCAGAACCACGAGCAATTCTTTTGATACGTGATGAGTTTAGTAAATCAGGATCTGCTTTTTCACCTTTGGTCATACTTTGAATTATGTATCGCCATTTTGAAACTCGTCCTTCCATTTGATTGACTTGATCACCTTTCACCATTCCTGAAAGACCGGGCATACTATCAAGAAGGCCTTGCAAGGAACCCATCTTAGTTACCTCTTCTAATTGATAAAAGAAATCATCCATATTCATTTTTCCACTAGAAATTCTTTTCATTCTAACATCATCTCCTTCATTTTCTAATCGTTTTGCTAAATCCAATACAGCTTGAATATCACCCATTCCAAGTAAACGACCAACAAATCTAGTAGGAGAAAATTTTTCTAAATCATCAATTCGTTCACCTGTTCCAATGTACATAATTTGTGCACCAGTAGCTGCTGATGCAGCTAATGCCCCACCACCTTTTGCAGAGCTATCTAATTTTGTAATAATAACACCACCGACAGGAATTGTTTTGTGAAAAGCTTCTGCTTGATTGAAACATTGCTGCCCAATAGTTCCATCAATAACAAGTAATGCTAAATCAGGTTCGGCAGCTTTGTTGATTCGCTCCATTTCTTCGAGTAGATCTTGTTCTTCTTTGTGACGCCCAGCTGTATCAATTAGAATTACATCTAATGGTTGACCTCCAAAATGTTTTAATCCATTTTTTACAATATTTGGAGAGTCTTTGTTATTTTCTTCACCGTAAACTTCAACATTAGATTTTTCACACATTGTTCGAAGTTGAACTAGTGCTCCAGGCCTATAGGTATCAGCACCTACAACCCCAACTTTGTACCCTTGTCTAGTTAAAAATTTTGCAAGTTTTGAAGTAACAGTGGTTTTACCACTACCTTGAATTCCAAGTAAGATTATTTTGTTTTGTTTTCCAGGTTTAAAATCAAATTCAGATTCATCTCCAAGTAATTTTGAGAGTTCGTCATATAATATTTTGACAATGTGATCCTTACGAGAAAGTCCAGGAGGAGGGGTTTCATTTAGTGCTCTTTCCTCAAGATGTTTTGTGATTTCAAGAACAAGTCGTACATTAACATCAGATAGCAATAGTGCTCTTTGGACATCTTTAGAAAGTTCTTTGATTAATTCTTCATCTATTCCTGAAGATTTTACAATTTTTTTAATTGCATCACTTAAGCTATTCTTTAAGCCATCAAGCATTGTAATTCAACTCAGCATCCACTATTTCAAACCTTCCTCTATACCCGTCCCATTTTTTTTCATATTGATTTATTTTAATCGAGTTTGAAAAAAGAGGACAATCAATAACAAAAGTTTCTGCCTCGCCTCCTTCAAAATTTAAGTTAAATC
>Ga0207990_1000395_pt1 | contig 25341 bp, 18 predicted proteins | sample ETNtaG_8_FD_185780 | JGI IMG/M metagenome (GOLD analysis project Ga0207990, IMG submission 185780) | Marine microbial and viral communities from oxygen minimum zone, Eastern Pacific Ocean - ETNP201406SV75 (SPAdes) (version 2) | ecosystem: Environmental > Aquatic > Marine > Oceanic ...
AGAAAACTCCCGGTAGGTGACAAATGTGCCACTGCCGATCTGGCGATCAACCATTCCCAGTTCCTGCAGGCGCCGCAAAGCCTCGCGCACCGTTCCTCTTGAAGTGTGGAACAGTTCAGCGAGTTCGCGTTCGGCCGGGAGACGTTCGTTGAACCCATATTCCCCAGCGGTTATTGCACGACGCAATTTAGCGGCAATACCGGCCGAGCCGCCAACCGAAACGGCTTCCGGTAATGGTGGCAGGTCGTCGTGTACCTCCTTGCCCAGTTGTGTCTGTTCGCTCATTGGGTTTTGCCCCCTGTGGTTGGACAGCGATATAGAACCAAATATTTCCTAAAGGTACTTATTTGGTGAGAACTATGACAGCCATTGGTTAGAAATGCAAACAACAGTTCACTAGAACAACTTGACTTCGTGATACCAATCGAATTAATGTTCGGACACTAAACTGTTAGTTTAAAAACGGTCCAGTATTGGTATAAAAGGATAGAGGTAAGGGGATAGAAGATCGCCGCAATCCGCCCAAGTCGGCTGTAACAGGCGCTGACAATTATGTGCCTGCGCTAAAGGTCGATAAGGTAAGGAGAAATCTGTTGATGGCATTTCCACAGAGCACAAAGTACGTCATTGTCGGTGCCGGCATTCATGGCTTAAGCACGGCGTATCATCTTGCGCTGGAGTTGCGGCGTAAAGGCAAAGGCAGCGGTGCGGACATTCTTGTCCTAGACAAGACATCGATTGCAGCCGGAGCCTCCGGGATTGCCTGTGGCGTGGTGCGGAATAACTACTTCCAACCCGCCATGCGCGAGCTGATGGCCCATAGCGTCAGCGTCTGGGAAAGCGACACCGAGGCATACAGTTACCACCCCGTGGGTTATATGCAGATCAGTCCAGAGGCGATGCGCGAAGACGTCGCCAGTATTGCAGAACAACAAGAAGCAATCGGTTACGAGTCCGTTTTTGTAGATGGCGCCAAAGAGTCGGCCGAGTACATGAAAGGGTTGTTTGATGATTGGCAGGCCCAGGGGATTACCTCGGTGCTGCATGAGAAACCCGGTGGCTATTCCAATAACACCAAGGCGATGTATGGTTTGGCCGGCAAGGCCGAGAGCGAAGGCGTAAGAATTCTGACCGGGGTCAGCGTGACAGGATTTGAACGCGCGAGTGGCAGTGGGGCAGTCAGCGCCGTTATCACAGACCGTGGCCGTATTGAAATTGACTATGTGGTTATTGCCGCTGGGCCTTGGGTAAAGAGTTTTTGGGAAATGCTTGATTTGCCGCGAGAGGTCAGCATCAAAGACGCCGACGGTGCAGTGCATGATCACATTCCAATGTGGGTTTACTGGTCGCTGCAAGAGGGCACCTTGGGGGTGGACCCGAAGATGCAGCGAACCAACGATGGTGAGATGCCACCAGTTATCCACGTAGACTCTGACGCACCACTGATCTCTGATGTTGACGGCTCATTGATTACCGACGAGATGTGGGGTATCTACTACAAGCCAGATTTTCACTTCAACGGCATCCAGGGCGGTGCCGCACCATTTAAGGTGCCGACAGATCCGGATAAGGTCGCGGTTGATCCCTATGGGCCGGAGTCTCCAGATTTTGTGGTTGGGCCCGAGTTCGCCCATATGTGGTGCTCAGCGCTGGCCCATTGCCAAAAACGCTTCGAGGGTCAAACGCCGAAGTACAAGGATGAGCCCTCGGGCGGAATCGGCGCCTTTACCCCAGACAGTTTCCCAGTCTTTGATGTGTACCGCGAGAACTGCTATGTCATTGCCGATTCCAACCATGGTTACAAAATGCTGGGCGTTGGCAAGTTGGTGGCGGAAGAAATCACTGGGGACCCCAGTGTGTTGATGACACCGTTTCGATTCTCGCGGTATGAGGAAGGAAAATTGCATCCGGTATCAAACAGCCCTTTCCCGTGGAGTTGAGCCGCCGACCATGAATTAACGCAGGATAGCCTGCGCCCTTAAATAGAAACCCTGAAAAGCTGAAACAAGAGGAGAGCACAAATGACCGACTTAGAAGCCCATGTAGCGCAGTCAGGACGCGACGATCTCGTCAAACAGGTCAGCGAAAAAATTAAGGAAACCGGTGTCGACTATATCTATTACCAGTTTATTTCGGTCACTGGACGCATCGTCGGCAAGGGTATTCCGTCCGCGCATTGGGCGCGCCTCGCCGAAAAAGGTTTCCAGCTGGTTTATGGGTCAACCGCAAATCTATTTGTTGACCGCCATGGTGACTATATTGGCTATGGCCCTGAATCCTCTGAACTTGTTGGTATTCCGGACCCCGAAACTTTTTGTCAATTGCCCTGGGACAAACGGGTCGGCCGTGTATTTTGTACACTGTTTCGCAATCGCGAGGAACGCGAGAATCCGGGTGGTGCATTAACTTCGGATTGCCGTGGTAATTTACGCCGTATTCACAATGCATTCCAAGATAAGCATGGGCTGGATATGCGCTGTGGCACTGAGCCTGAGATGATGTGGTTGAAGCGCGGCGATGATGGTAAGCCGAACGGTGGTGTGACCAAACCCAATTGCTATCATATCGACCAGTTCGAAGAACTTCGCCCCACTTTCATGAAGGTTATAGAGTATTCGCAACAAATGGGTCTCGATATTATCCAGGGCGATCACGAAGATGCGCCCGGACAACTCGAGCTAAATACCCAGTTCGATGATGTGCTGCGTAATGCGGATCGGCTGACCACTTACCGCCAGATCTGCGCGCAGGTTGCTCGCGAGGATAACTTGATCGCCTGTTTCATGTCGAAGCCATTCATGGGTGTATCGGCCTCGGGCTGTCACCATAATATGTCGCTATGGCGCGGCGGTGAAGATGTGGTCAATACGCTCGGGCTTGATTCCTTACCCGGTATGGAAGGGGCTTTTAGCTACCGGGTCGGCGGTGAGAATACCTTCATGCCCGATCCATCGATTGACGAGCGTGCCCCCGGCCCGATTGGTTTGCAGTCTATCGGCGGTGTTATCAAACATCTCGGTGCACTGACTTCGATCGGTTCTTCGACGGTTAATTCCTACCGCCGTCTCTGGGATACGGGTTTCTGGGCGCCAATCTTTGCTGACTGGGGTTATCAGAACCGTACCTGTGCATTGCGTGTATCTGCACCAGGCCGATTCGAGTACCGTTCGGTTGATTCGATGGTGAACCCGTACCTGATGGGTTCCGCGCTGCTGAAAGCCTTCGACGACGGTATCGACAACGACCTGGATCCCGGTGAAGCCGAAGAGCGCAATATCTATCAGGCGATTGACGCGGGTAAAAAGGTCAAGAAATTGCCGATGTCGCTGGGGGAGGCCCTGGAAGAATTGGGTAATGACGAGGTCATTAAATCATCGATGCCTGGCGAAATGTACAAGGTATTCGAGCATTACAAACGCGACGAATGGGAGCGCTTTATGCATACCACGACCGAATGGGATATGGAGACCTATCTGGATTGTCTGCCCTGATGGGGGGCGCTTGGGTGGAGCGGGCTGTTAAGCGCCGCCCACGGCCCGCGGGAGAATCTACTTTTTCATTAATTCAAGCAATGGAGGACACGGCGCTATGTGCGGAATAGCCGGGTTAATACACCGAGGGAAGAGTAGCGATGTCGGCAGTGAGCTCACAGCCATGCTGCAGTCTCTCAAGCATCGTGGCCCGGATTCAACGGGCTTTGCGCTATATGGTGAGCCCCGTGCGGGCGAATATATTTTGCGGTTCAAGGTTGCCGAGCAAGAAGACATGCGTCACGGCTTCCAGATCCACGATCAGGTCAAGGAGCGCAGGGCCGAGGTAGACCGCCGCCTGGATGAGATGGGGGCGCGCAAGGTGCGTGAAGACGATGCTACCGAGTATGCCTACCGTTATTTGATCTCCTTTGACGGCGACATGAAAAAGCTGGCGGATTATGTTGAGGATGTGGAGGGCGCAGAAATTCTGTCCATAGGTAATGCGTTGGAGCTGGTTAAAGACCTCGGTGATGCAACTACCGTGTCGGGTCAGTATGACTTGGGCGCCTTCCAGGGCACCCATGCGATTGGACACACTCGTATGGCAACTGAGTCTGATGTTGATATTCGATCAGCGCACCCCTATTGGGCGTATCCGTTTAATGACATCGCGGTGGTTCACAACGGGCAGTTAACGAATTACTGGGGTTTCCGGCGTCAACTGGAGGGCCGCGGCCATCGTTTTATGTCCAATTGCGACTCTGAGTTGATCGCTGTTTACATCGCTGATCGCATGAATGTCGGCGATGATCTTGAAGTTGCCATGAATCGCTCGGTGGACGAACTTGACGGCGTATTTACTTATGTTGTCGCGACTGCCGACAAACTGGGCATGGCAAAAGACGTGATGGCAGCCAAGCCAATGGTGCTCTACGAAAGCGACGATTTCGTTGCCTTGGCCTCGGAGGAGGTCGCAATCCGCAGCGTCTTTCCGCACGAAATTGATACTTATGATCCTTACGAAGGAGAGGTAATGGTATGGCAGAGCTAGACCGCACCCACGAATCCCATGAATTGGGGATGCACACAGAGGAGTTAACCGGGCGTACCCAGCAGACATTCTTTTCCGCTGAAGAGTCGGATAACCTGGTTTATCCCTGGGCGTCTGAAGTGGACTTTTCAAAGACCGCTGAAATTGACGCCGCACCGCTCGATCAGCGACAGGTCAATCAGGAGATTCGTCGTCTGATGTCGGAAGGCTACGGCACGATCACGGTGATTAACCCGGGGGCGAAGCATTCCTTGGGGGTCGGCATCCTCAGTCGGCTGAATCTGCACTTTGAGGGCAGCCTGGGGTATTTTGGCTGCGGGTTGCTTGATGGCCCCAATGTGACGGTGAGTGGTCGGGTGGGCTGGTCCTGTGCTGAGAATATGATGGCCGGCCAGATTGTGATTGAGAAAAATGCCGGGTCGACATTTGGCGCTGCCATCCGCGGCGGTGACCTGATCTGTAAGGGAGATGTCGGCAGCCGCACGGGCATTGACCAGAAAGGTGGAACCATCATTGTGGGTGGCCGTACCGGGGCGTTTTCCGGTTTTATGATGCAGCGCGGTCGTATGGTTGTGCTGGGCGACGCGGGCAAGAACCTTGGCGATTCCATGTATGACGGCACTATCTATGTCGGTGGAAAGATTGCTGATCTTGGTGTTGACGCGGTTGAAGGTGAGATGACGGACCTCGATTGCCACTGGATTTCGCGCAAACTGGGCCAGTATGGCCTGGAGGTGGCGAACGGCGTGGAAAACATGACCAAGATTGTTTCGGGAAAACAATTATGGAACTACGACAACCTTGAGCCGACTGAGAAGAAATTGGTTCTATAAATTGCAGCACGAGGAAAGATTATGACAGCCAGGAGAAATAAGGATCTCATCGGTCACAGTTTCATGTTTCCGCCTGAGGTTATGGATGATATCCACATCAAAGCGGAGCTTGGTCGTTACCGGATGCGGGGATTCTCGCTTTTCAAGAAAATCCCCAGCTGGGATGACTTGACCTTTTTGCCTGGCACTCTGACCCGTTTCGTCATCGAGGGCTACCGGGAAAAATGCCTGACTAAAACCGTTATTGGACCTCGTGCCAAGCGGCCGTTGGAATTGGATATTCCCATCTACATTACCGGTATGAGTTTCGGCGCTTTGTCCTACGAGGCAAAAACTGCACTGGCCCGCGGCGCCACCATGGCCGGTACCGCGACTTGTTCGGGGGAGGGCGGTATGATCCCTGATGAACGGCGCTATTCCGAGAAATGGTTCTACCAGTGCATCCAGTCCCGCTACGGGTTTAATCCACACCACCTTCGTTTGGCCGATGGATGCGAATTTTTTATTGGCCAGGGTTGTAAAGTCGGTTTGGGCGGCCATCTGATGGGGCAAAAAGTCACTGATCAAGTGGCAGAGATGCGCTCGCTCCCCGCCGGAATAGATCAACGCTCACCAGCCCGTCATCCAGACTGGCTGGGTCCGGACGATCTGTCGCTAAAGATTCAGGAAATTCGAGAAGCCACCAACTGGGAGATTCCCATCCAGCTGAAGCTGGGCGCGGCCCGGGTTTACGACGATGTGCGAATGGCAGCTAAGACTGATCCGGACTCTATCTATATCGATGGCATGGAAGGGGGAACCGGCGCAGGACCACATCTGGCGACAGAAGAAACTGGCGTGCCAGGAATTGCTGCGATTCGCCAGGCTCGACGGGCTCTTGACGATGTTGGAAAATCCGACGATATCTCGCTGGTCTACGCTGGCGGGATTCGCAATGGTGGGGACGTGGCAAAGGCTTTAGCTTTAGGCGCCGATGCAATCGCGATCGGACACTCAGCCATGATGGCGCTGAACTGCAACAAAGATATCCCTGAAGCGGACTATGAAAAAGAAATGGGTGTAGAGGCAGGTTATTGCTATCACTGCCACACCGGCCGTTGCCCGGTGGGTGTTGCGACACAGGATCCCGAGTTGCGCAAGCGCTTGAATCCCGATGATGCCGCCGAGCGGGTGTATAACTTTCTGCACACACTGACTATTGAGTGTCAGATGCTGGCACGAGCCTGCGGCAAGACCAATGTGCATTCATTGGAGCCCGAGGACCTGGCCGCACTCACGATGGAGGCTTCGGCCCTGGCACAGGTGCCGCTGGCAGGCTCACAGCACACCGTCGGTCGCCCTGACATGACCCGATTCTGAGGAGAGCGTAATGGCATACGAAAAAGATATTGATCATTTTATCAAGGGCGATGGCCTTGATTCCGAGCGCGAGCAGACCATAGGGCAGCACATCGGGTATCGCTACGACGTCAATCTGGTTCCGGATTACGACAGGTTGACGCCGTTTTTGAAATCCTATATCGAGATTATGGGATGGAAAGATCTCAACTGGCTGGAAGACATACATATGGGTTACGAAGAAAGTCGCCCGGCAGTGTTCGACCGCAATATAAACGGTTGGGTGACTGTGCCTTCTGAGATGGAGCTCCCGGACAACCAGCAGGATCGGGATATGATTGCCCGGGAACTTCTGATCAAGTTTCAGATGTCCTCGCGTCATCCGATGGTCGATCTGAGAAAGGCTTACGCTAAGTTCTAGTAGCCCAATACGTTTGTGCGCCAGCGCCAATTCGGCGCCACGGGCTTGATAATGTCCTGATTACGGGTGAGTGGCTATGATGTAATAAGAGCCACCTTTTTGACACTCTGGTCATTTGGCTTAGGCTGATCGATAAGTGGCGCGTAGAGCGAAGCATTCTCAGGACGTGCAAATATTATTTGCCCTCCCTTAGCTGCCTGAGCTATTACGCCGCTTTCGTTAGGAACTGGTCCAGCATCTCGTTCAGTTACGCCGGTGATGTTGTTATACGAATCTTCTAACCTTTAACCTCTGGCAGAGACAGCGACCTCAACCGATGACAATTGATTATCGTGATATCGATGGAAAGGCCGTGGCGGCGGCTATACTGACAGAAGTTGCCGCAGGAGTTCAGGATTTGGTAGCCGCAAGCTGGCAGCCACGCCTGATATCTATCCGCATCGGTGATGACCCGGCGGTGAATTTATACATCCGCAACCAGCAACGAAGCGCTCACAAGGTTGGGATCGAGTTTGAGCAGAAACACTTTTCAGCAGATGCCTCAGCAGGCGAAGTGCATGCGGCCATTTTGAATTTGAATGCTGACCCACAGGTGACCGGAGTCATCCTGCAACGCCCGATTCCCGATGGGCTGCCGATCCAACAGCTTCAATCGGCCATTCATCCGTTGAAGGATGTTGAGGGCATGCATCCTGCTTCTATTGGTAACATTGTGTACCGAAATCTCGAACTGGGCCCATGTACCGCGATGGCGGCAGTGGAGTTGCTTCGACAGACAGGAGTATCGCTGGAGGGTTTGGAGGCGACCGTTATCGGACACTCGGAGATTGTCGGCAAACCTATTGCCTTTTTATTGATGGCCGAAGGGGCAACCGTAACTGTGTGCCATCACCTGACTCGCGAGGTGGCAGTCCACACCCGGCGGGCCGATGCAGTATTTGTTGCAGTTGGAAAACCTGGGCTGGTGAAAGGTGAAATGCTCAAGCCCGGCGCTGTCGTTGTGGATATCGGTATTAACCAGGTTGAAGATGCCGATGGTAATACCCAGGTTGTTGGTGACTGTGACTACCATGCTTGCCGCCAGGTGGCAGGCTGGATTACGCCCGTACCGGGCGGTGTTGGACCGGTCACCGTAGCTGTTCTGATGCGTAATACGTTGATCGCTGCTCGGCGATTGCAAAGCTCGTATACCGAGCGTTTAAGTAACCATCTTTGACTTAACCTTTAAAAGGAAATCCCATGGCCAGCGTTCCCAGTGATATTGATATCGCCCGCGAGGCGAAAACCCGTCCGATTGGCGAGATCGGTGACAAGCTTGGCATTCCGCTTGATTCATTACTTAACTATGGCCCCACCAAGGCTAAGATCAGTGAAGAGTTCATTGGATCTTTGAGTGATCGACGTGACGGCAAACTGATACTGGTAACGGCGATATCGCCAACGCCAGCGGGCGAGGGTAAAACTACGACCACCGTGGGCTTAGGCGATGGGTTGAATCGCATCGGAAAAGATACACTGATTTGTTTGCGGGAGCCGTCACTGGGACCTTGTTTCGGCATGAAGGGCGGTGCCGCTGGCGGCGGCTATGCGCAGGTGGTTCCCATGGAAGATATCAATCTGCACTTTACTGGAGATTTTCATGCGATCGGAGCAGCCCACAACTTGTTGTCCGCATTGATTGAGAATCACATCTACTGGAGTAACGAGCTTGGTATTGATCAGCGACGGGTAACCTGGCGACGGGTTGTCGACATGAATGACCGGGCGCTTCGCCAGGTTACTGTGGCGTTGGGCGGCGTTGCCAATGGCTTCCCCCGGGAAGGTGGCTTTGACATTACCGTTGCTTCAGAGATTATGGCGATATTCTGCCTGGCCGAAGATTTGTCTGATTTACAAAGGCGGTTGGGAAATATCATCGTTGGATATACCCGGGACCGCCAGCCCGTTCATGCCCGTGACCTCAAAGCACAAGGGCCAATGACCGCTCTGCTGCGTGATGCTTTTATGCCGAACCTGGTCCAGACATTGGAAAACAACCCAGCCATCATTCATGGAGGGCCGTTTGCCAACATCGCCCATGGATGCAACTCAGTTCGAGCGACCAAGACGGCGCTCAAGCTTGCAAAGTATGTGGTGACCGAGGCTGGATTCGGTGCGGACCTTGGCGCAGAAAAGTTTTTTGATATCAAGTGCCGTAAAGCGGGCCTGAAGCCGGATGCGGTCGTACTGGTGGCAACCGCCCGAGCGCTTAAGATGCATGGGGGAGTCGCCAAGGCTGATCTTAATACTGAGAACGTTGGCGCATTGGTAGATGGCCTTGAGAACCTGGGGCGCCACCTTCGTAATATTGGCCAATTTGGAGTTCCCTCAGTGGTTGCAATCAATAAGTTCACCGCGGACACTGGTGCAGAAATTGATGCGATACGGGCCTACTGCAGAGAATTTGGTGTCAAAGTGTTTGAATGCAATCACTGGGCCGATGGCGGTGCCGGTACCGAAGGGCTGGCTCAGCATGTTGCCGACCTTGCCGATTCGGGCAGTTCACAGTTTCGTCCACTTTACCCGGACCACCTGCCCTTATGGGAAAAGGCTCGCACCGTGGCCCGCAACATTTACGGCGCTGATGACATCATTGCGGATAAAAAGGTTCGAGGCCAATTTGACGAGTTCGAGGAGAAATACAGCCATTTCCCTATCTGTATGGCCAAAACGCAATACAGTTTCTCAACAGATCCCAATCTGCTAGGCGCTCCGAGTGGTCACGTGGTGCCCATTAGAGAGTTGCGCTTGTCTGCGGGGGCCGAATTTATAGTGGCCATTTGCGGCGAGATCATGACGATGCCCGGATTGCCGCGAACACCGGCGGCTAACAACATCTTCGTTAACGAAGATGGGGAAATCGAGGGGTTGTTCTAACGCTTTGGGTCGCGTTCGTTTTGTCGGTGCTTAGATAAAAACGCCAGCAAAGCTGGCGTTTTATTTGGTGCATAAGCCGTTAACATTCAAGGGAGCTTGTTTGGTGTGACTGGCGTCTATTAACAAAGTTGATGCTTGCTAAGATAACCCAAGTACTTTCTTTCTTTCGTTTGCCCATGTTCGGATCACTTGATCAACGGCTAGTCCAATGAAAGCCACGCATAGGCCAAGTGTTAATCCATTACCTGTGCCATTCTTGTCCGATAAGGCTTTTATAATATATTGCCCAAGATCATCAGTACCAATAAATGCGCCGATAATTACCATGAATAATGCAAACACCACAGTTTGATTGACGCCGAGCATCATGTGCGGAAAGGACATGGGTAATTCAATTTTGATCCATCTTTGTAGACGATTTACCCCTGACATTGATCCCGCATCATGCAATGACTGTGGCACGCTACGCAGTCCTTCCACGGTATAACGGGTAGCAGGAATGGTGGCATAGACAATAACTGCTATTAGTACTGATGTATCGGTTACTCCAAAAAGTAAGACCACCGGAATTAAATAAATAAACGATGGAAAAGTTTGAAAGGTATCACAAACCAATAAAATTATTTTTGTCGTACGCGAATTTTGTGCACATAAAGTTCCAACCGTAATACCAATAATGGCGGACACAATGGTTCCAAAACTCATTAAGTAAGCCGTGATAAGCGCTCTATCCCACCATTCTGTCAAAGCAATAAATAACAAAAATCCACCAATAGTAATTGCCGATCGTATGCCCCCGATGATGTAACCGATACCCATTGTTAATACAAAGGTTGCGACAACCGGCATACTGAGATACGCACTTTTCATTGGGAACAGCACGTTTTCAAGCATAAATATATTGAAACCTTTGACTGTCCAGAAAAAAGTATTCCATACCCAATCAACGCCTGCTTGCAATATTGGTTCAATGGTTATGCCTTTATTATGCGGAACAATATATAGATAATTAAAATCTTCTTTAAATAAGAACGTGCCAATGTAGGCGAGTACAGTACCTACTACAAAGATGCAGAGAAAAAACAATGAGTATTTGTGGCGCCTAAAAAATGTAAGGTCAGCAAAATAATCAGTTTGTTTGTTTGCCCAAGCGAGCGACATTCGATCTAAAACCACCGCGATTAACACAATACAAATACCTTGTTCGATCGCTTGCCCAATCTTAAGCCCATTTAGTGCTAGCAATAAATTGTGACCTAAACCCTTAGCGCCAATAAAAGAGGCAATCACCGCCATGGCCAAGCACTGCATAATGACTTGGTTTACGCCGATTAGAATATCGCGTCTTGCAGTTGGTATTAATACTTTAAATAGCAGTTGAAATTTACTACAGCCACTCATCATGCCGGCTTCAACAACTTCCGGCGACACCCGTTTAAGCCCCAATACAGTCAGTCGTACCATCGGCGGGGTTGCAAAAATTATGGTGGCAATCGCGCCTGCATGATCCCCAATTCCAAATAGCACCATCACTGGCACTAAATAAGAAAAATGCGGCAGGGTCTGCATGACATTGAGCAGAGGATTTAATGCCGTTTCGACTGCTTTACTTTTGTGGGCCCAAATGCCGAATGCCACTCCCAAGATAACGGAAATGGGTGCCGCAATCAGTACAAATGAGAGCGTTTGCATGGACGGCTCCCATTGACCAAAAACGGCAATGTATATGGTCGAAAAGCCTGCCAACATTGCAAGGCCTTTGCCTTTAAGGGAATAACCTAAAAGTATTGCGCCAGCGGCAATTACCGTCCAGGGAAGAGCGGGCCAGCGCGCCCACTTATTTTCACTAACAAAATCCCAACTGGTAAAAGTGACGATGGTTTTAACTCCGCCCAAAAGAATCTCACGAATCAATCCAATTAAAAAAAGAATGCTCGCTGAGATCCCTCTTGTAATTTGTTTTACTAGTGGTTTTTGTTCGTATTCTTCAATTTCAGGGTCATAGACCTCAATAGGCATCCAGTCGAACATAAAAAAATCAACTACGTTGTTAATCAGTAATGGAAGACCCGCAATAAGCGAAGGCAAACGCCAGAAGATATTATCTTCTGATGGGTGAATAAAGAGACAGAGTAAGGCGAAGACAACCAACAAGCCAATAAATTGAGCAAATTTGGGATGGTCTGTTAGGTGTTTCATGACGGTAGGGTTAACCGTTGCTTTGTGTCTCAGCTTTGCTGCCAAACAACACATGAATCACTTTAGACGAGTGTACGGTTCCAACAACCTCGTTGTTCTCATCCACAACAGCGACCGGTTTCTGTTCATTCAGAACCACTTCAGCAACCGTTTCAATAATTGCATCTTTGGATACCTTGAGATCACTGAGTTCCTTTAAGCCATCTACTATAGGATCCATTACAGATTCAATCTTAAGGACCTTCTCCCTCGGTACTTCTTCGGTGAACTTGCGTACGTACTCGGTTGCTGGATTCAGAACGATGTTGGCCGGTGTGTCGAGCTGCTCGATAATACCCTCTTTCATGATGGCAATACGGTCAGCCAGGCGAAGCGCCTCATCGAAGTCATGGGTTATGAATAAAATCGTTTTATTTAGAACACCTTGCAATCGAAGAAACTCATCTTGCATCTCTTTCCGAATTAGTGGATCAAGCGCTGAAAAAGGCTCGTCTAAAAACCATATATCAGGTTCTACGGCGAGTGAACGAGCGATGCCTACCCGCTGCTGCTGACCGCCAGACAATTCTCTTGGGAAGTAGTTTTCTCTTCCATCGAGGCTCACAAGATCCACCATGGCTTTGGCTCGTTTGATGCTGTCTTGGGTGCTGCTGCCTTTTACCTGTAACGGGAAGGCAATATTTTCTAGTACGGTTTTGTGAGGCAATAGGGCAAAACTCTGAAACACCATACCCATTTTATTACGACGAAGTTCGATGAGCTTTTTAGTGCTCATGGCCAGCAAATCTTCACCGTCTATATAAATATTGCCGGAAGTAGCATTCGTTAACCTCGATATACAACGAAGCAGTGTTGATTTGCCTGAGCCAGACAAGCCCATGACAACCAATAGGTCACCTTTGTGAACCTCAAAAGAGGCATTGTTAACTCCGACGATGCAGCCTGATTCCTGGAACGTTCTTGCATCCACATTACCTCGTGAACTTTCCAGCATCTTTTTGGCATTCTCACCAAAAATCTTGTAAACAGAGTCACACTGAATGACAGGTTGTTTATTCTTTGTCTCAACTTGTGAAGACATAGCTTATTTTCTAATGGAAAGTGGTTAGTAACGTTAACATGTTACGACAATTAAACTACTATCAAACTCAAAAAAAAGCCCCCCTGGTTGACACCTGGGGGGCTTTATTCCCCCGACAGAAGCCAAGGGAAGTTAGAGTTCTACAAGCTTATTACATACCGGCTGCTGTTAAAGGCTTCCAGACATCTTCATTGTCGGCTAACCATTGTTTGGCAGCGTCTTCATGACTCAATCCACCCTGGTCAACTAGTGCGGCCATTGCACCAATTTGGGAGGTTGTAAATGCCATTCTCGAATACGCCGTATAAGCTGCCGGGTGCGTCTTCGGGAACTTATAGTTAGCGGCTTTCTTCAACCAGCCTCTTGGTGAACCACAGCTGCCATCGCCACCATCTGCAATTCTGCAGCCCTGAAAGTATGGCGGGAATTGGATAAAGGTAAACCCTTCACCATCCGTGAAGTTCGGCGTCCAGTTAAAGATAACGGTACCGCGACCTTCTTTTTTCGCCCGTTTGAGTTCAGCCCAGAGTTGATCAGCACCGCCAGCATAGGTAACGACCCAATTATCACCTAATCCCAGTGCGTCAACACGATCCTGCATCAAGGTGCCATGCCAGCTTTGAGGTCCTTCTAACCATTGACCCTTGCCTCCAGAACCTTCTACCGCGAACTTGTCAGAACAGTCTTTTAGGGCTTCCCAAGCTGGAAGACCTGGGCATATATTTTGATCAATTACCCAATTCGGTACGCCCATATCTTCGATGGTAACGGCTGGATGCGTTCCAGCATCAATGACGCCACCTTTTGCCATTGCATTATAGAAGGAATTACCAAAACTGGATTGCCAGACTTCATGCGATATGGTGACATCACCATTACGAATGGACTCATAAACCGCTTGTGAGTCTGCTGGTACGTACTCAACATTATCGCCTAAACTTTCAAAAATCCCACCGATCACATACGCCATAACCACTTGGCTTGACCAGTTATGGACAGGAATTACGATGGGTGAGCTGCTGTCAGCTGCTCTTGACAATCCTGAAATGGAAAATAGGGCCACAAACATAGTGGTAAGCAGAGTCTTAGTAAATCTAGAGTTAAAACCTTTCATGCGATCCTCCTTGGTTTTGAGTGTCAGAATCGTGAACAAGCGGCACTAGTTAATGAAAGATCGAGTTTCTTTTCCACGGTTCTATCGGTGCACGTTGGTAAGTTTTCAGGAGAGACATTTCTCGTTTATTTGTAATGATTTAGGCCTTCCATTCCGTGCTACGGCTAGTCTAGTCCAGTTCATTAAGGTAGGCCCATAACCAAATCCGCACCAATTGGATTGGAATCCCAGGTAAACCGGGCTTGGGGCGCCCTTTTGGGCTGCGCTTGAAACTTAATGCGTCGGACCCAAAACCCCACGCCCGCCGTGTTTTGCAAATCCCGGTTCTGTCGACCCCAGGCGTCGGGGCGGTTATCAATGGAACAAAGATTACCGAGCGTTAACTATGCCCGAACCCGTTCCTTTTTTGGATCGTAAAAGGGGAAGGGGACGACAACCGCTGGTATACGTTTTTGATGACCGTCGAGCTTGCCAACTTCAACTTCGGTGCCTAACTCAGCATGTTGAACATCGATTCGACAAAGTGCAATATTCTTGCGCAAAATGGGCGAGCGGGTTGCGCTTGTGACAACGCCGATCTGGGCTCGGCCTACACGGACGCAATCACCATGGGCTGCCGGCTCATTGCCGGCAAGTTCTAGCCCCACCAGTTGGCGTTGCGGGTTTGCTTTGCGCTGTATCAGAGTATCACGCCCGATAAAGTCGTCCTCCTTGGATTTCAGAGGTACGGTAAAGCCGATGCCCGCCTCAAATGGATCGGTCTGATCACAAAACTCATAACCTGCGAAGATTAAACCGGCCTCGATGCGTAACATGTCCAGCGCCTCCAGTCCCAGTGGTGTTAAGCCGTAGGGTTGGCCTGCATCCCAGAGCGCATCCCAAATCTTGGACGCATCATCCGGGTGACAGAAAATCTCGAAACCCAATTCCCCGGTGTAGCCCGTGCGCGACACCATAACCGGTCGCCCGTGCATATCGCCGAGGCGTCCCACGGTAAAGCGAAACCATTCAAGTTCCTCTACCGACGGTTGTGCAGGCGGTGTCCAGATAATCTGCTTAAGAATATCCCGGCTGTTGGGTCCTTGCACGGCAACGTTATGCAACTGCTCTGTGGATGATTTGACCAGTGCTTTCAAGCCAAGTTTCTGCGCCTGCTCGCGCAGCCACAAACCGCTGTAGTCGTCGCCGCCGATCCAGCGGAAGTTGTCAGGGCCCAATCGCAACGCGGTACCGTCATCAATCATGCCACCGTGTGGGTAACACATGGCGGTGTAGGCCACCTGGCCGACAGCCATGCGCCGCACGTTACGGGTCAGCACTGTCTGCATCAGCGTTTCCGCGTCGGGCCCAAGCACCTCGAACTTTCGAAGCGGGGAGAGATCCATGACCACGGCTTTTTCCCGGCAAGCCCAGTACTCATCGATCGCGCCGGCGTTATTAAATATGGTAGGGAGCCAAAAACCCCGATATTCGGTGAAATTACGAGTAAGTTTGGCTGTGCGAGAGTGAAAGCCGGTCTCGCGTGTCAGTTGGGTTTCGGCGTCTGCTGTCATTCTGTATGCAATAGCCCTTGAAAAGGCCTTCTCCGGAGTATAGATGCGGACGTGAATGTCGGTTGGGTTCCAGCCGTTGGCTGCACTGGTATCGTCTGGGCAGGCGGTTGATGCGCAGACGAGATCGGTCATGGCCTTAAGCAGCACATAATCGCCGGGCCGTGACCAGGGTTCGTCTAAGAAAAGCACGTTGTGCTCGTCAATACCTGTGTTGTAGAAAAAGTTAACTGCCTCCCAGCCGCGGCGGGGCCTGACCTCAAAGGGCGTCATAACCTCGTTAATGTTGTCCGAGCAGTTGCGGTGACCAAAATAGCCTTGGTCCTCATAGTATTTGGCCGCGCAGGCGAGTCCAAAGGTGTCATGGCGCCCACAGGTGTCTTGAACGACTTCGACCAGCGGCTGCATATCGCGGTCGAAGTACTTGGCATAAAGCCCCGGGCCCGGGTACCCGGCACCCACCAGGGTACGGGTAGTTGTCATGTCTATATGACGTTCTTGGCCGCGATCAAGCGCTGCACGGGAAAAGGCTAAAAAGTCAGAGCACTCACGCCCTGCCACATCGATGATCTGGATATATTCTCCAGCATTCACGGTGTACTGCCCGGCTGTGCAGCGATCGATTCGCAGGTCCAAACGTGGCTCGGCCAGTGGCTCTGGCAATGGTGGCTCGCAAAGGTCCCGTTGACGGCTGCGCTGGACTTTAACCACCAACGAGGTGGGAGGCATTTGCTCATCCACGGCCATCGACTTACCGGGGGCGCAAACGATACAGAGCAGGTCTTTACCCGCGGTATAGTTAGCCGCTACGCCAGCGGGTGTTTCGGTGCCGAAAAGGGGCAAGGCCTTTGCCTGGGACGGATCGATGTTACGTCGCTTTAATCCTGCGAGCACTTGCTGTGTGTTGCCACTTCGCACAGACATCGATTGTTGAAAGCCTGATGCCTCAAGGGGTTCATCATCTGATAATCCGGCGCAATCAGGCTTTCCGTTTTTGTCAAAAGCGATCAGTTCGCCCGGTTGAGATCCTTCCGGATCGATAATCGTGATTGAATCATCACGAAAAATCTCAAAAACGATCGAGCCGCCTGCGGGGACGGTATAGCGCTCGAGGTAGGGGTCTGCCCGCCATAAGCCGGGTTCAAGGATATGAGTCGTGGTTGATATCAAAATGTTAATCCGAACAGAAAATAAGCGACGCTAGCCGTGATGGCAAAATCTGCTGAGCGCTTGACAGCCGCATCATGGTGTGACCAGCTCCCACCAACTGATCTAGCTTGAATGTTAGTGCATGACCGGCCTTTGGTCTATTGGGATGATGGCCGCCGCGGCTGGCGGGCGGTAGCCCAAAGCACCGTGTTCTCTGATGGTGTTGTAGTGCCTGCGCCATTGTTCGATGATGATCTGCGCCTCTTTCAGGGCAGAGAAGACCTCCCCATTCAATAATTCGTCCCTGAAGCGGGCATTGCAGGACTCGCAGTAGCTGTTCTCCCAGGGTGAGCCGGGTTCAAAGTAAGCGGTTTTGGCCCCAACAGCTGCAATCCAGTTGCGAACAGTCTTTGCCACGAACTGGGGCCCATTGTCTGATCGGATATAGGCCGGAATACCCCGTAGAATGAACAGATCCGTCAGAAGATCGATGACATCGGTTGAATTGAGCTTGCGCTTCACCCGGATCTCCAGGCATTCACCAGTGAGATCATCAATGAGATTGAGTGTCCTGAAGACCTTGCCATCATCTGTCCTGTGATGCACAAAATCATAGGGCCAGAGATGCTCATGGGTTGTTGGCCGCAGGCCGATACACGATCCGTCATTTCGCCACCGGCGACCCTTGTTGGGTTGCCTCTGGGGAACTTTCAGCCCTTGACGTCGCCACAGACGCTCAATCCGCTTGTCATTGACCTGCCAGAGAGCCTCTCTTAACAGAGCTGCAATACGACGATAGCCATAGCGTCCGTAGTGACGGCTAAACTCGAGCATAGCGGTGAGCAATCGTTTTTATCTGCTTGGCCCCTGGGGACGTGTCGCTGGGTCGATCGATGCTGGCCCAGTCCCCGGCAGATACGACGCTCAGATACCTTCAGCTTGTCACATACCCGATCAATACAATCCCTGCGACGCGCGGGGCTTAGCAGTTTCCCCGGGCAACCTGGGCCAAGATCAATTTGTCCAATGTGAGATCAGAAACAGCTCTGCGAAGCCGTTCGCTTTCCTTCTGTAGCCTCTTTAACTCTTTGATCTGGTCCGTTCCCATGCCGCCATACCGTTTGCACCAGCGGTAGTAGGTCTGCTCGGTAATCTGCACCTGACGGATTGCGTCAATCCGAGACTGTCCTTGCCCTACCAGTACCTCAACCTGGCGCAACTTGGTGACAATCTCTTGGGGCGTATGACGCTTTTCTCCCATAACTTGATCCTCCTAAACTCACTATAAGGCTGGACCAACTTAGTGGGGGGAGGATCAATCCCTTAAAAGCAAATGTTTCCTACAAAGAAACATTGTTTCCACCTGTTGAATCTGTGACAGGAACGGCGTAGGCTCGCGGTTTGGCCTCACCGTAGAAATTTTCCAAGGACTGACAGCTTATGTGCGGGATTGCAGGAATCATGTATCGAGGTGTCGATCAAGTGTTCGACACCGGCGATGCGCTCATACGGATGCTTGATGGCTGCCAGCATCGCGGACCTGATTCGACCGGTTTTGCCTTGTACGCGCCCGAGCTCTCCGGCCGACTGAAGTTGCGCTTTTTTCTGGACAGGCTCAACGAAGGAGGCGGTCACGGAGCCATTGATGCTATCCGCCGCCGCCTCGGGGAACTCGGCGCCATCGTCGAAGAAGAAGCGCAAGTCGGCGACAACTATCGCGTGACGGTCGGTTTTAGTGGTGACGTGCAAAAACTTTCCTATGAGATGGAGCGTGCGGCCAAGGTTATTTCTATCGGGACCAGTCTGGAGATTGTTAAGGATGTGGGTAGTGCCCACGAGGTAGATGATCGTTACGATGTACACGAGTTTCGTGGCACCCATGGCCTGGGGCATGTGCGCCTGGCTACAGAAAGTGAGGTCAAGCCCGAGGCTGCACACCCCTTCTGGGCGACCGGTTTTGCTGATGTGGCGATCGTCCATAACGGGCAGATCACCAATTACTGGAAAATGCGTCGACGCCTTCAGCAGCGGGAATTCGAATTCACCACCGATAACGACAGTGAACTGATCGCGGTTTATCTTGCTGACAAACTGGCGCAGGGCATTGCCCTCAAAGAGGCGCTGGCAAGCTCTATTGAAGACCTGGACGGCACCTTTTCCTTTTTGGTCTCTACGCAGGACGAGATTGGTTATGCCAAGGATCGGCTCGCGGCCAAACCCATGATCATGTACCAGGATGAGAACCTGGTCGCAATCGCCTCAGAAGAAGTTTCCTTGAACCGCCTGTTCCCGGGGCAGGCCTTGAATACCCGCGAGCCCGCTCCCGGCACTTACGCGACATGGTCGCACTCGATCTAGCACAGTTAAGCGTTCGCGAGGCCAACACACGGCTGCGCACGTTGGGGGAGGCGGGGGAAGACGTCGAGATCCTCAACCCCGACGCCCGCCATCATATCGGTGTTGGATTGACCGCACCGGTTCGGGTCAGTGTTAGGGGTTCAGCAGGGTATTTCTGTGCAGGGCTGACCGACCAGGCACATTTCAACGTCAGCCATAACGTCGGCTGGGGTGTGGGGGACAACATGTACAGCGGCTCGGTTGTGGTCGGGGGTAATGCCGGCGCTATTCCGGGCGTGGCCATTCGCGGTGCCGAGATCGTGATCCACGGCAACATGGGCTCGCGCGCTGGCCAGGTCATGAAGGCAGGCACTTTGTGTTGTGTTGGTAATGCCAATTTTATGGCTGGCTACATGATGTATGGCGGGCGCATTATTATTCTGGGGGATTCTGGCGAACGCCTGGGAGAGGATATGTCTGCGGGTGAGATTTTCGTCGCTGGTAAAGTCGAGAACCTGGGGTCTGACGCAATGCTGACCGATACCGACCAGGTTGAGCTGGACCAGTTGCACGAATTTCTGGATCGCTACGACATAAAAGCACCGGTGGGTTTCTCCAAAGTGGTGAATGCTGGCACGAAGTTGCGTTACGGGACTCCAGAACCGCCGATGCGCAGCATTCCTTTTCAGAGTTTCTCAGGCACGTCGCCTTACTGGAATCCCAAAGTCCAGGAAGATATTGCGATCAAATCGCAAAGCGGCCGCTACCGCATTCGCGGTTATGGTGGAGCGCGACCATTGCCGCACCTCAGCGATATCGGTTTTCGCAAAAACCTTACCAACGCGGGCTCTGAGCGCGATGTGGTGGAGCAGGTGCGGATGGCAACTGAGATCGGTGGTATCAACGGCGCCCGACCACTAAATCTCAGTATGCCAGTGATGATTGCGCCAATGAGTTATGGGGCCATCAGCCGATCGACCAAGCAGGCGATCGCAATAGCATCAGCCATGTCGGGAATTGCGGAAAATACCGGCGAAGGCGGTATGAGTGATGCGCAACGCGATGCAGCTGGGCAATTGATTTTCCAGTGCCTCGGTGGGCGCCTAGGCTGGAATATTCACGATATGCGCCGGGCTGACGCTTTGGAGATCTATATCTCCCAGGGCGCCAAGCCTGGCCTTGGCGGCCAGCTGATGGCGAAAAAAGTCACCCCGGAACTGGCAAAGATCCGTGGAATTCCGGCTGGGATCGATTTGCGCTCTCCGTCGCGGCATCCCGATATCCTCGGGGCTGACGATCTGGTCATCAAAATAGAGGAGCTCCGGGAGGCTACGGGCTATGAGGTGCCGGTGAGCGTAAAACTTGGTGCCGGGCGAATACGCGATGACATTAAGATAGCGGCGAAGGACGGTTTCGATTTTGTCGAGTTGGATGGCATGCAGGGCTCGACCGGCGCAGGCAGCTCCGAGGTAATCGACAATGTGGGTATTCCCACGTTGCCGGCTATCATCGAGGCTGTTGAAGCACTTGAAGAGATCGGTGCCCGTGACAAAGTTCAACTGGTGCTTATGGGTGGACTGCGTGATGGAGTTGATGCTATTAAGGCATTGTGCCTTGGGGCTGACGCCGTGGCGTTTGGCACCTCTGTGATTATTGCCGGGGGTTGCATCGCCTGCATGCAGTGTCACGTGGGCCAGTGCGTTACGGGGATAGCAACACAGGATCCAGAGCACGAAAAACGTTATAAGCCTGAGAACGAATCCCAAAATATTCATCGTTTTCTCGAGAATGTGCGTTGGCAGATTGCCGCCATTACCGATGCTCTGGGTTATGATGATGTGCGCCAGTTGGGTCGCGATGATCTGGTTGCACTTACCCCCGAGGCTGCGTATATCACTGGATTGCCGTATGAACCAGTGCCCGTTGATACTGCTACCTCTAGTGCGGGCACCGCGCCATGAGCGTCTATGGTCTCGAGCGCATCAGTGTTCCGGTAGTCCCGCCAGGTTTTGCTGACGATACTGCGGATGTACATTTTGTGGCTGCCCCTTGCCAGGCAGCATGTCCTGTTGGCACTGATGCGCCGTCCTACATAGCCTATCTCTGGGAGAAGAAGTACCAGGAGGCTTTTGAGGCGATCACGGCGACTAATCCGTTCAGTTCGATCTGCGGGCGGGTCTGTGACGCGCCTTGTGAGCCGGCCTGCCGTCGGCAAAGCAGTGATGGCGCTGTGCAGATTCGAAATCTCAAGCGGTTCGTCATGGACCAACTTGGCGGCGATTCACCCCTGACCCCTTTTGAAGTTACCCGGCCAGAATCGGTCGGTATTGTCGGCTCCGGCCCCGCGGGCCTGACTGCAGCTTTTGAGTTATGTCGGGCGGGTTTCTCGGTGCACGTGTACGAGATGACCGACCGTCTGGGTGGGACGATGGTCTGGGGCATCCCCGAGTTTCGTTTACCCTCTGGGGTCATCGGTGAGGATATTGACAGGCTGCAATATCAGTGTCCCGGGTTGACGGTGCACCTCAATACAGGCCTGGGGTCTGGCGTTTCACTTGAGGAGTTGAAGTCGCGCCACGATTCTGTCTTGGTAGCGATCGGGTCCTGGTGGGGCAAAGCCATGGGTATCGCCGGAGAAGACCATCCTGCGGTAGTGGATGGGGTGAGTTTTCTGCGTCGAATCAATGACGGTGAGCGCCCTCAGATGCCTGAGACTGTGGTGGTGGTTGGCGGTGGTGATGTGGCGATGGACGCCTGCCGCGCGGCGTTGCGTTTGCCGGGTTGTAAGACCGTTAAGGTCATTTACCGGCGTGGCCCCGAGGATATCCCTGCCCGCAAAATTGAATTACACCATGCGCAAAAAGAGGGCATTGAATTTATCTACAATACCCTGCAGACGGGTGTTTTGGAAGTTTCGGATGGCCTTGTGTTGCAGTGTGTTCGAACTGAAGCCGGGCCGCCCGATACGGATGGTCGCAGTGCTCCGGTAATTGTCGACAGTAGTGCGTTTCAGATTCCTTGCGGCATGATAATAGCGGCGGTTGGGCAGAAGGGAATCTGCGAGGCGCTGGAAGACGCGGGACTTATGGGTGGTGGCCAGGTTGAGGCGGATTTTTTGACAATGCGCACTGCCGATCCGAAGGTGTTTGCCGCCGGCGATGGCGCTTTTGGTGGCTCGACCATTGTGATGGCTATGCATCATGGACAAAGGGCGGCTTATTACATTAAGGCAGCGCTTGATCAGATTGAAGCACCTATTCCTTACCGCACCCCGTTTCGCACCCGCCGGGTGCCGGTGGCCCAGGATGCCAAGTGGGAGCAGTTCCCCATCGAGGAGCCAGTTTTTCATGGTGTGGGCACACAGCCGCAGACATTTCCGGAGATTGAGGATACCTATGACGAGCCGGCAGCGCTTCGCGAAGCCGCGCGTTGCTATCGCTGCGACGCAGAAACAGGTTCAGCCGATTACGCGGTTCGCCACCGTGAAGATCTTTTTTCAATGGCACGCACCCACCCCCAGGATGCCAGCAAGCATCAGGCCATGCTTAAGCGGCGCCTGCAAGGGCGGGAGAACCCCTTTCCAGAAGGGCGCTGGCCGTCGCTGGATGATTTGGTTTTTCTTCCGGCGAATCTTTCCCGCCTGGTGATCGACCCCTACCGGGAAGCCTGCCGAATTGATATCAGTTTGGGCGTGGGATTAAGCCTCGACATACCGTTTCTTGTCGCTGGCATGGATGAAGCGCCTGAAGAAGTTCGGCGGGCGGCGTTTCAGGCCATCCACGAGAGCGGCGGCGGGTATCTGGGCGCGCTATCGCCGGAGACTGAAATTCCCTGGATCCAACTACTGCGACCCAATGAGGTTGTAAACCCTGATGCAGCCGGACACATTCTGCGTTGGAGCGGTGATGCGTCATCGATACCGACAGGTTCTACTCAAGATTGCGTAACAGGCCTTTGTATTACCGAACTCCACGAGGTCGACAGTGCTGTCGAATTTGCCCTTGATGCGGGCTTTAAGCTGTTGTTACTTGATGGTACTGGGGATAATGTTTCATTGTCTGCAGAACTCAATACACAGCCTCAGTTCGGCCTTTTATCCACCACGGTTTTGGCGTTACGGGCGCGAAAAAAGGAAGAGGCGCTGATGCTCATCTACAGCGGAGGTGTGCGCTCGGGAACAGATGCGGCCCGGTTGATTGCCTTGGGCGCAAGCGTTGTTGTGTATGGCGTGACTGGGGCCCTGGCGATGGGCGGCCAGGTTACAAAGACAGGGCTACAGTGGCACTCGGACCGTTCTCAGGATGAGCGCACCCGCGGCCTTGCTGCTATCCTCAAGGCTAATGCCGGTGAAGCATCAATGATGGCACGGTGTACCGGCAAAACTCGCCTGCATAACCTTGAGCCAGAAGATTTAAGGTGCGTGACGCTTGCGACCAGCATAGTGACAGGCATCCCGGTGCCTGGCTACAACGTGAAAGCAGGGCCAGCGACCGCATGAATCGCCGCAGCGTGCAGCCGGTGTTGGCGCGCACAACTGCGCCGGACCCCAATGCTGCCTACGAGCGCGGAAATCAACTGGAAGACGCGATTGGTCGGCAGGTTCGGGTATACCGCACCCAACTTGGCATGACCATTGCAAATCTTGCCCGTCAATCGAAGCTATCGCCCGGAATGCTCTCCAAGATTGAGAACGGTCATACCTCACCCTCGCTTGGTACGCTTCAATCTGTAGCCGGAGCTCTGAACGTCCCTGTTACCGCGTTGTTTCGTAAGTTCGAGCAGGAGCGCGAGGCATCGTTCGTGCGCGCGGGGCAGGGTTTAGTCATTGATCGACGCGGCACGCGGGCTGGGCACCAGTATCACCTGCTGGGCCACTCGGTGGGTGACCGGGCGACCTTGGTAGAGCCTTACCTTATTGTCATCTTAGAGGCATCTGAGGTTTTTCCATTGTTCCAGCACGATGGGGTTGAATTTATTTATATCCTCGAAGGTGAACTGGTTTATCGACATGGCGGCCGGACCTATCCCATGGGTAAAGGCGACTCACTTTATTTCGATGCTGATGCACCGCATGGCCCCGAGGAATTAAAGCGTTTGCCTATTCGCTTTTTATCATTCATTGTTGAGCCGCAGCCGACGTCGTGAGAACATCTGCACCTCTAATTCAGATCTCAGAGTACTATGTAATGAACGTTTCACCGGAGGGTAAGTTCAATGGCAGTTAGCCTGGCGAAAGTCGCTAAAGAAAAAGGTATAGAGTATTTCCTGATCAGCTTTGTAGATCTGTTTGGGGTATTGCGCTCAAAGCTGGTGCCAGCGCGCGCAATTGGGCAGATGCAAAAAGACGGCGCTGGTTTTGCTGGTTTTGCTGCGTGGCTGGATATGACGCCTGCTCATCCGGATCTGTTCGCAATTCCGGATTCGGACAGTCTGATCCAGTTGCCGTGGAAGCCTCAGGTAGCCTGGCTTGCAGGCGATCTGTCCATGGGCGGCGAGTGGGTGGCGGCTTCGCCACGGGTCGCGCTGAAGCAGCAGATCGCAAAAGCGGCAAAAAAGGGCTATCACATGAAAACCGGTGTCGAATGTGAGTATTTCCTGGTCAGTCCCGACGGCTTGTCTTTATCGGATCCCAGTGATACCCAGGAAAAACCCTGTTATGACCAGTCGGCTTTGATGCGGCGATTCGATGTAATCAGCGAAATCTGCGACTGCATGATCCAACTTGGCTGGGGCCCATACCAGAACGATCACGAAGACGCGAACGGTCAGTTTGAAATGAACTGGGATTTCGACGATGCGCTGATTACGGCTGATCGGCATGTGTTTTTCAAATACATGGTCAAGGCGATTGCTGAAAAACATGGGCTGCGCGCGACCTT
>Ga0207990_1000396_pt1 | contig 25328 bp, 25 predicted proteins | sample ETNtaG_8_FD_185780 | JGI IMG/M metagenome (GOLD analysis project Ga0207990, IMG submission 185780) | Marine microbial and viral communities from oxygen minimum zone, Eastern Pacific Ocean - ETNP201406SV75 (SPAdes) (version 2) | ecosystem: Environmental > Aquatic > Marine > Oceanic ...
AGATCCTTGAGAACAAGGCTTAATAATGAATGGAGATCCTAAAGTGTCTGAGATTTCCGAGAAAGTTGTGGTTTCATCTAATATCAAAAAATCTGGTGTCTGGTGATTGTTAGCCATAAGGACTTTTTTCGTAAACAACTTATTCATGGTCAAAGAACAACTCAAGGTCCGACTACCCGTAAAAGGTATATCTGATAATTCCAACAGACTTTGAATTTTCCCGTCCTCTCCATCTGCTCCATGAAGAGCTATCCAAACATTGTTAAATTTTTCATCTAATAATCGCTTTATAAAAGGTTCTTTGGTATCGATTAGATGAGCATCGACTCCTTTTATTTTTAAAGCGTTATAAACAGCTTCACCAGAAATTAGAGAAATTTCCCGTTCTGATGAATTACCACCGTACAAAACAGCAACTTTCCCAAAACCATTATTTATTTTTGACACTTAATTTTTCGCCTATGATTCTAACTTCAGTCTCTAATTCTACATCAAACTGGCTGCTGACAATCTCTTGAACATGTTCAATCAAGTCCTCAATATTTTCTGATGTGGCATTACCCTCATTGACAATAAAATTAGCATGTTTAGTCGATATTGAGCATCCCCCGATTCTATACCCCTTAAGACCAGCTCTTTCGATCAAATCTCCGGAATGTCCTTTTTCAGGATTCTTGAAAACAGAGCCGCATGTATCCTCGCTCAGTGGCTGCGTTTTGAGACGCTGGTTCCTTAAGATCTTGAGTTCTTCCTTGGTTGTCGTCTGTTCATCAGAAAATTTCATTCGGCAAGATAAAAACCAAAGAGGAAATGGGAAATTTACTACCCTGTAGGAAAATGAGAAATCCTTAGGTTCAAGTTGATGTATAACTCCATCTTGATCAATGACCTCCACAGATTCCACAAAATTCCAAGTCTCATAGCCAAATGAGCCTGCGTTCATAGTTAGCGCTCCGCCAACTGATCCTGGGATTCCAGAAAAGAATGCAGCAGGTCCCAATTGATGCTTCTCTGCAAACAATGCCAAATCCATACATGAGGCTCCTGCCTCCACTCTACAAGTATTATCTGCTTCTTTCTTAATCTTATTCAGTGATTTTTTTGTTGAAATAACAGCACCCCTAATACCGCCATCCCTAACTAGAACATTGGTTCCATTCCCCAACCATGTAATTGACTTATCATGGTTTGATTTTAAAAACTGAGACAAATTATCACGATTCTCAGGTGTAAAGAAAATATCTGCTGGTCCCCCTACCTTCCACGAAGTGTGTTTAGACAGTGGCTCATTTGAAAGGCATTGTGCTTTATGTTTTTTTAGCATTTTCATCCCCGTTTAGGTAAGTCTCTAAGGGGTGGCTTTTCTATCATCTTGTAACAAAATTGAGCTATGTTCTGGGTGGCATTGACGAAAGTCTCATCAAATGCTGCTTCTGTCATGTGACTGAGCTTGTTCTCCTTTGAGAAAATTTTCTTTATTGTCTTTGATAGAATCTCTGGGTTTAGATCTTTGTCTAATATAACCTCAGCTCCTCCTTTTTTTGCTAAAAATTGGGCATTAAACCATTGATGGTTATCCATGGCATGCGGAAATGGTATAAGAATGGAAGGCAAACCTATAGCGCTAGCCTCAGAAACTGTCATAGCGCCTGCTCTACTAATCAATAAATCTGCCCATTCATAAGCTTTTTCTATATTAGGATTAAACCTTGTAATTTTGGCATCTATTCCCAACTCTAAGTATTGATCATTTACAGCCTCAAAGTCCTTTTCTCCAGAGTCATGGATTACTTCTACTGGAAGATCTGCCATCAATAAACTGATAGCTTTAGGAGCGATCATGTTGATAGATCTAGCACCTTGACTACCACCCATTATAAAAATCCTAGGTTTTTTTGATTTGTCTGGAAATGATCTAACTATTCGGTTGATATTGAGGATATCATCTCTGACTGGGTTACCCAGAAAGACATGGTCATCAGTTGAAAGTTTAAGAAAATTAGTCTTCCAGTCAAAGCCGCCTGGTAGCCCCTCAATAATGCCTCTGGCTTGGGTTGCTGCAATGTATCTGTTGGCTCTTCCTGCCTTAGCATTCTGCTCATGGATGGCTAAATAGGGCATAATAATATTTCCTGGAAAATCTCCTTCAATTGTTTGAAGATAAAAAGCTGTTTTACAAAGATCGAATGAAGCATAACCACCCATTCCTAAAATCAATTGTGGAGATAGTTCAGCTACATATCTTCTCAATTCCCGATCTGGTCTAGTTAAGGCAGCTAAATATTTTTTAAGTCTAGATGTGTCCTTGAACCTATTCTTAAAAAAAACAGTCTCAATGTCATATTGAGCAAATATTTTCTTTTCCAGAGCATTGCCGGTACCAACAATTACAACTTTATGTCCGTCAGATTTAAATTTTTTTGCCAACGCTATAGCTGGGAAAATATGTCCGCCTGTGCCGCCGGCACCAATGAGGATAGTGTATTTTTTTTCTTCAACCATTGGTTCTTAGATTTTTCTTTGGTTGAGGGTTTTCACAACCTATTCTCAATACCATAGCTAAAGTAATCAGTGTAATTGCGATACTGCTGCTACCATAGCTGATTAAAGGTAGCGTAAGCCCTTTGGTTGGAAGAAGACCCATATTAACTCCAAGATTAATAATAACTTGGAGTGATAACCATATCCCTATCGAAATACACAAATAACCTTGAAACATAAGCTCTGATCTAATGGCTTTAAACCCAATGATAAAGATTCGAGAAATTAGAAGGCCATATAAAGACAGAATCAATACCGTTCCCATTAAACCTAATTCTTCAGCAATGATGGCAAAAATAAAATCCGTATGAGCCTCAGGTAAATAGAATAATTTTTGAATGCTCTCACCTAAACCAACACCAAATATTCCCCCACTCCCTATAGCAATTAATGAATTGGTTAATTGATAGCCAGCACCGAGTGAATCTTTCCATGGTTCAAGAAAACCTGCAAGGCGACTCATCCTGTATGGCTCAATATATATTAGAAATGCAAAGGCAAGGCCCAAGATGATAATAAGCGCGATAAAGTATCTTATTTTAAACCCAGCAATAAAGAATAAGCCGGCAGTGACTGAGAGTATGATAACTGTTGAGCCAAAATCGGGTTGTCCTAAAAGCAGAAGGCAAGCCGGAATAATGAATATCATCGGTTTGACAAAACTCATAAAATCATTGGTTAAGGTTTCTTGCTGTCTATAGCAATAACCAGAAATATAAATTAACAGCAGTAACCTAGCTGGATCTACTACTTGTATATTTGGCAAAGGACCTATCTTAATCCAGCGTGTTGCTCCGTTTGCTGTCACCCCTATATCAGGAATGAACACTATAGTTAGGAGTCCAATAGCTAATATTGGCAGAAGAATTCCAAACTTTTCCCACATACGACTTGGAATTAGGAAGGTAATGAAACCGGCCGATAGGCCTAATCCAATTGAAAAGATTTGTTTATATACATAACCGTAGGGATCTCCGAGATTCTTAACTGCGATCGGCATTGAAGCTGAAGCTAACATCACCAATCCACCTATCAATAGAACAACTGTGACTATAATAAATAAATGGTCTATGCCATGAAAAAGATTGGTTTGTCGTCTATCTGAGCCCAAAACTTATCCTAAGAGCATAGCTTTTCTTATTTTCATCGAATCTTAAGGCTAGATAAACCTATTAATACCAAAAAAACAGTAATAATCCAGAAACGAACAATGACCTTAGGCTCTGCCCAGCCTTTTAATTCAAAATGATGGTGAATTGGTGCCATATTAAATATTCTTTTACCTCTAATTTTGTAGGAACCAACTTGTAAAATTACTGAGAGCGTTTCCATAATGAACACTCCACCCATAATTGCTAGTACTAGTTCTTGCTTAACAATTACTGAGATTAACCCCAGAGTTCCCCCTAAAGAAATAGCACCAACATCGCCCATAAACACTTGAGCTGGATAAGTGTTGAACCATAAAAATCCTAAACCTGCTCCAGAAATAGCACAACATATCACAAAAACTTCACCCGCTTCTCTTAGGAATGGAAGATCTAAATAAGAAGAAAAATTTATATTACCAGTGACGTAAGCAAAAATACCTAAAGCGATGGAAATCATCACTACCGGCATAATTGCAAGACCATCAAGGCCATCGGTGAGATTAACAGCATTACTAGAACCAACAATTACAAAGATAGCAAAAGGTAAAAACACCCATCCAAGATCTATCCTTACATTATTGGTAAAAGGTATCAGTAAGTCTGTGGTAATAGGCTCTACTGAGCCATAGAATAAATAGCTTATAGCCCCATAAGCAACACCAATTTGCATGAAAAATTTTATGGAGGCATGCAAACCATTTTTATTGCCTTTTAACTTTATAAGATCGTCAATCAAGCCAATTAGACCAAATAGGAGCATACTGATCAAAATAGTAATGATGTAGCTATTGGTAAGATCGCTCCATATCAATGTACTAATTGATACTGAAAGTAAAATCAGAATACCTCCCATTGTTGGAGTACCTTTTTTCTTAGAGTGGGATCTTGGTCCATCTTCTCTTATGGATTCCCCAATATCATTACCTTCCAACAGGTTGATTAACTTAGGTCCAAAAATAAATGAAATAACTAAAGCCGTCAAGGCACTCAAAATTCCTCGCGTGGTAATGTATGTGAACGCATTAAATGCAGAGAAGATTTCAATCAACTGATCTGAGAAAAATAAAAACAACTTCCGTTACCTATATAGATTTAATTAATGGGTTATCAAGAATCATTAATTGTACCAGAGATATTTATTATATTTTATCTGGTGAAACCCCCAATAGTCTAAGTGTTCTCGATGCGATTGAAGCAAATATTGGCGCTGCAACCTGACCCCCATAATACTCCCTTCCTTGGGGCTCATTAACAATGACTGCAACAACTATTCTAGGCTCAGAGATAGGGGCAATACCAACAAAAATAGCATTATGAGCATCTCGTGCATAATTGGCTGCAGCAATTTGTGCAGTGCCTGTTTTTCCACCAACCCTATAACCATTAATTTGTGCTCTGACAGCAGACCGTTCAACAACTTGCTCAAGCATCAATAAAAGTGTCTGAGATGTTTGCTCTGACAATACTCTATTGCCTGTTTCTAGTTCATCAATTCGTTCAAGGGAAATATTGTTCTTAACCCCTGCATTCGCTATTGTTGCATAAGCATTTGCCAATTGAATTAAATTAACATCAACGTTATAACCAAAAGCTAAAGAAGCACGCATGCCATCTCTCCAACGTTGATATGAGTTGTCTAGAGTCCCTGCAGTTTCTCCAGGGAAGCCTGATGTAGTTGTTTGTCCAATGCCCAATTTTGAAAGCACTTCATAAAATAATTTTGGGTCAGTTGATAGTGAAATTTTTGAGGCGCCAACATTACTGGATTTAATCAAAATCTCGCCTAGGCTAAGTGGTCCGTAATATCTTGGGTCCTTAATTTCTCTTGAGCCGATTGAATAAGGAAGAGTATCGATTGTGTCTATTGAATTAAAAATTTTATGCTCGAGAGCAGTCGCAACAATTAAGGGTTTAAACGTTGATCCGGGTTCAAATTTATCCGTCAGAGCACGATTCTTGTAAAACTTGGGTAATCGAAGTTTGAGATTACTCATATCTGCAGAAGGATTATTCACAATGGCTAATACCTCACCAGTTTTAATGTCTAAAACAACCGCAGAAGCTTGCTTTGCTTGAGAGATATTCACTCCTTCATTAAGAGCGGCATGAGCTATATATTGAATCCTTACATCTATGCTGGCATGAAAATCCTTCCCTTGTTTAGCTGGCTGAATAATTTCAATGTCTTCAATAGTATTTAAGCCAATATCAGTAATTGCTTTTTTTTTGCCATCTTTTCCTGACAAATAATCATTAAGAGCATACTCTAAGCCCTCTTGACCTTGATCATTGTTATCATTGAACCCTATGATCTGTGTTGTGACCTCTCCATTGGGATTAAATCTTTTATAAGCCTTCTCTAACCAAAAGTAATTGCTTTTTTTTAGGCGATTAATTACAGCTACTTGATCTTTGCCTAACTCTCTGGAGAGGATAAAATATCTTCTAGATGATCTTTTCTTGATCTCCTGATCAAGTACTGAATGATTGATTTTTAATACTGAAGCCAAAGACTTAGACAACTCCTGGTATCGACTTGAAGATAAAAAGATCTTGGGATCCACCACTAGATTGCTAACTGGGATACTGACAGCCAAAGGGTTAGAATTTCGATCATATATAGTGCCTCGACTTGATGGGATAGTGAGAGTTTTTATATGTTTTTTCTCACCTTCAGCACTTAAAAAATCAGATTCAATATATTGAAGATAAAATGATCTAGATAAAAGAATAATGATTAGAGTAATAAGAATAAGGCTCAGAAAAATAAATCGGCTCCTAATAAGCCTTAAATTATTACTGCTTATCTTCATTAATTAATAATACTTTTATTTTTGAAGAATCTGGTAATTGCATTGATGCCTTTTCATTAGCCTCTTTTTCTAAACTCATTCCAGATAAAAGTTCCGAGAGATCCAAACGAAGTTCCTTCCATTTAATCTCTAACTGATCCTGCTGTTTGACTAATAATTGATATTGCTTAAATAGCTCTCTATTTTTGTAATGTGTATCTATTTCGTAAGTTGCAGTAACAGCAACCATTAAAAACCAGAATAAAGGCCACTTATACCAATTGAGCTTATCTTTCATTTTATTTTTTCAGCAGCCCTTAATATCGCACTTCGTGATCTTGGATTGGTTTTGACCTCCTCGTCTGAAGGTTTAATTTTCTTTAATATAACTTTTAATTTTGATGTGTCTTCAATATTTGGCAGCTTAGATAAAGTGGGATCTATTCTTGAGTTATCTCTAAAAAAACGTTTAACGATGCGATCCTCAAGTGAATGAAAACTAATAACAGCAATTCTTCCACCAGGTTTTAGACGCTCTAAACTAAAATCTAATAATGATCTTAACTCCTCAAGTTCATCATTAATATGCATTCTAATGGCTTGAAATGTTTTAGTGGCCGGGTGCTTTTTTTCTTTTTTTATAGAATGTTTTTTTATTTGATAAATAAGATCAGCAAGTTCTCTGGTGCTATTAAATGACTTAATACTTCTTTGTTCTATTATTGTTTTCGCAATTTTTCTTGAGTACGACTCTTCTCCATACTTCCAAATTATCCCTGAGATCTCATCTTCAGGGGCTCTATTGATCCAGTCTTTAGCTGAAATGCCTGTTGTTTGATCCATTCTCATATCCAACTCAGCATCTTTCTTAAAACTAAAACCTCTTTCTTTAGAGTCTAATTGATGCGATGAAACACCCAAATCAGCTATGATTCCATCAAATGTAAAAGAACAATCCAGTTGATTTATTTCTTTTCTTAAGCTTCTAAAATTACTTTTAAGAATAGTGAGTTGAGGATGAGAAAACTTAGACTTAAGATAAGCAATTGAGTCTTGATCTCTATCAGCTGCTATTAGATGTCCTTGATTATCCAAACTTTCTAAAATTAATTGTGTGTGACCTCCAAATCCAGCTGTAGCGTCTAGATATAAGCCCTCTGCAGTAGTCATCATTACCTTTGTGGATTCTTTAGCAAGGACAGGTATGTGTAATGTATTGAACATAACTAAAGAATTTAGATTTTATAAAATAGATAATGCCTAAAATTAGGCATCCTGTCTTTTCAAAAATTGAGGGACATCAAGTATTTCTAATTCTTCATGTTTCCCAATAATCGCTTCTTCCTTATTTTCAAATAGATCCTTAGTCTCTCTTAATGGATTTCTTTCAGTTATAGGTCTGTCAAGGTTACTGAAATTAGTTTGATCCTTTATCTTATTCTCAGATTGTCTCTCACCTAAACCAGTTGCAACGATAGTTACTCTGATTGAATCATTCATATTCTTTGAGATAGCTGTACCAACTATTACCTTAGCCTTATCTGAAGCATAACTTTTGACTATCCCGCCAATTTCATCAAATTCTGATATTTCAAGATCTTCATCTGCCGTAACATTGAGTAAAATTCCTTTAGCTCCTTGCAAATCAATATCCTCCAGCAAAGGGCTATTCACTGCTTCTTCAATTGCTCTTCGCCCTCGATCAGGCCCAGAAGCCACTGCAGAACCCATAATTCCTCTCCCTTTATCACTCATAACTTTTTTAACATCTGCAAAATCAAGATTCATTAGGCCTGGAACGGTAATCAGTCCAACGATACCTTGCACTGAATTTAGTAAAACATCATTTGCAGCTTCAAAAGCTTTTACTAGGGTAATTTTCTTGCCCAATGATTGTAATTTATCATTAGGTATTATGATGAGTGAATCGACATGTTTCTCTAATTCTTTTATGCCTTCTTCAGCATATTGAGTTCTTAAATCACCCTCCCAATTGAAAGGCTTAGTAACTACGGCAACGGTTAAAATACCTAACTCTTTTGCAATCTCAGCTATAACAGGGCTTGCTCCAGTCCCTGTGCCCCCACCAAAGCCTGCTGTAATGAACAACATATCTGTTTCAGATATTGCATTTGCTATTGCTTCCTTGCTTTCTTTTGCTGATTCACTCCCTATACCTGGATCCATACCAGCACCTAAACCTTTGGTGGTATCTATGCCTATTTGTATCTTTGTTGCAACATGGGATTGTGCTAAATCTTGAGCATCTGTATTAGCACATAGAAAATCGACACCCTCCATCCCCTTAGAGATCATGTGACCAACTGCATTGCCTCCGCTTCCACCAACCCCAATTACCTTTATATTGGCTTTCTGATCAGCCGTATCATCTATTACAAACGCAAAATCTACCATCATTTCTCCTAATTTCTATAATGACAACATCTCAAAATCTTTGGGTAAGGTAAATTTTTCTTCCTGTAACCATTTCTCTCGAGACTTAGTCCATGTTAAATAATCCCAGATTTCAAAACGCTTACCCTGGCCTATAAACATGGCTTCTTTATTAATTTTTGAAAATTCTCTTAGCTCTGAAGGAATTAAAATTCTTGCTGAAGAATCTATTTCTATTTCAACTGCATGACCTACAAGCAATCTCTGTAATTTCCTACTGGAATTATCAAGGCTTGGCAGTTTCATTATTTTCTCTTCTATCTTTAACCAGTGATGTAGTGGATATAATAAAAGACAGTGATCTAGATCTATTGTGCAAATCAGCTTATTCTTGGAAACTTTAATTAGCTCATGTCTATATTTTGTGGGAATCGAAACCCGACCCTTAGCATCAAGACTAATTTTATTTAAACCTCTAAACATCATATATAACAATAGGAACACAGTAAATATCCCACTTTTTACCACTCAAATACACTATAGTTTATTGGTAAGTTATGTCAACCGAAAGATGATTAGAAAATAGCTCTAATTAGAGAAAAGGAGTTGGTCTATAAGCCGGGTTCTGTCTTGGACAATCATTCATCTGGGATGCTTGTCACCAAACACCTCTAGCAACCTACCCTAGAGCGATTACGGGATATCATAGCTCTTCTATTTGGTTTTGCTCTCGATGGGGTTTGCAATGCCATAAATGTTACCATTTATGCGGTGCGCTCTTACCACACCTTTTCACCCTTACTTTATCAAAGCGGTTTATTTTCTGTTGCACTTTCCAGAGGCTCACGCCTTCCAGGAATTACCTGGCATCGTACCCGTTAGAGCCCGGACTTTCCTCCAAATTAATTTATTTGGCGATTGTCTGACCAACTCCGAAGTGAATTATTCATCACCATCATAAAAAAAACAAGAGCTAGTATTGTTTTTCTAACGCATGAGTATAAATAATCTTTTTAGAATAACCTGTAATTTTTGCACAGATCTTGATGGAACTTTTTAATGATAGCTCAAGTGTTAGAAGGCTTAAAATAAAATCTATTTTTTCATAATCAACACTTGTATTTCTTTCACCTTGAACAATGATAGTAAATTCACCTTTCAATCTATCGGGGTTTGTTGATAGATAATTAGAAATCTCTAACAAATTACTGCCTAAAAAACTTTCATAGAGTTTTGTTATCTCTTTGCAAAGGACTGCATTTCTATTTTCACCAAAAATCTCTTTCATTGACTCAATGGTATTAACTATTCTATGAACAGACTCATAAAATATTAATGTTTCTGATCTGTTAGTCAGCTTTCTCAGTTCTTTAGCTCTTTTTACTTTAGTTTTTGGTAAAAACCCATAAAAGGTAAATTTATCTGAAGAAATACCTGAAGCAGTTAATGCAGCTATCGCTGCTGAACAACCCGGTACGGGTGTAACTTGGATTGATTCTTCTCTAGCGGACCGAATTAGGAGATATCCTGGATCACTAATCAATGGTGTTCCTGCATCAGCAATTAATGCAATATTTTTCCCCTCTTTTAATTTTTTAATTAAAGTTTTCGTTTTCTGATTCTCATTAATCAGATTAAAGGATGTTATTTTATTCTCTATTGCATAGTGATTGAGTAGCTTTTTAGCAACCCTAGTATCTTCTGCAAGAATTAGATCGACACTTTTTAGAACCTCAATTGCTCTAAAAGTTATATCTCGTAAGTTACCAATAGGAGTTGAAACAATATTTAATTGGCCGGGCATTGGATAATCTCCAATAATTCAAGATGACACTATAAGTGCATCTCCTCTTCGTCTTCTGTAAGGCTGTCATGGAATGCCTCCCTGTCGAACACTCTTTGCATATAACTTTTCATATTTTTATGGTCATTCGTTAAGTTGATATGAAAATAATCTAACCTCCAAAGTATAGGGCCCAGAACGCAGTCTATAATGGTAAAATCCTCACTAAGAAACCACTTATTAACTGAAAATAAATCAGCTGTTGCATTTAATGCTGATTTTAATTTCTTTCTACAGCTATTTTCAGTTCGAGTTCCTAGTGACTGATCAAGATCCACTGCAGATTGAACAATATCAACTTCTAGGGAAGTTAAAGCTAATCTTATTTTAGCTCTATCAACTGGGTTAACTGGTAATAGAGGTGGATAAGGATACCTCTCATCTATATATTCTATAATAACTCTTGAGTCATACAGAACTAATTCACGATCCACTAATGTTGGCATCGTAGCAAATGGGTTAAGAGCTATTAGATCTTCTGGTATTTTATTACCATCAAAGTTATTAATTTGAGTAACAATGCCTTTTTCTGAGAGAACAAATCTAACTTGATGTGATCGGATACATATATTTCCTGAGTATAAACCCATCATAGATCTTCTATTTGCAACACTTGTCATATTTGATTCCCCTAAACTATTTGAGTAAAACAATAAATTTGCTGATTAAGCTACTTAACTTCTCTCCATATGTCCTTATAAAGAGCATAACTAAAAACTAAAAATAAGACCAAAAAACTGATAACCCAGACTCCGAGTGATTTTCTTTTTTGCTGTATAGGTTCGCCCACATATTCTAGAAAAGTCACTGTATCTAAGATAAATCTATTGTAATCCTCGGCAGTCATTTGCTCTTCAAGTAGCCATAAGATATGAGGCATACTTGTTCCATCTTGGATCAAGTTATTAACACCAGTTGGTGAAGTATGATCAATGTAGAATGACTTTAAGAATTGATAAACATAATCAGGATTTTTTCTTCTTGTTACAAGAGTTAAATCTGGAGGTGCTTTACCAAACCATCGATCCCCATCTTCTTGTAACATATTGGTTGTCACTAAATCCTGTGGAGTTTTATTAGTAAAAATTAAATTGTCTAATAATTGTTCTTCCGAAATATTGAGATCTTCAGCAATTTGTTCATATCGCATATACTGTAACGAGTGACACCCAGCACAATAATTAAAGAAATTTCTCGCGCCTCTTTGTAGTGATTTAACATCTGATAAGTTAATTGATACTGCTTCAATTCCTACCTCTGGTTCAGTAGGACTCGAAGCAAATCCGCTATTGCTAAAAAAGAAAATTGCTATAAGTGAGAAAATATATTGCTTTATGTTCATTTTTTATAGGCCACTCTATGAGGCACGGGTTTTGTTTTCTCAAGTTTTGTATAAAACGGCATTAATAAGAAAAAGGCAAAGTAGATAATGGTAAATATCCGTGCCAAAAGAACATAGATTCCAGTTGCAGGTTGCATCCCTAGGTAACCTAACACAACAAATGAAACGACAAAGGAAAAGAGTGCGACCTTGTATTGCCATCCTCTGTATCTGATCGATTTGACAGAACACCTATCCAACCAAGGCAGAAAAACAAATAGTAAAACAGCTGCTACCAAGAACACTGCTCCTAATGCAGCATTTGGTATCGCTCTAAGAATCGCGTAATAAGGCGTAAAATACCACGAAGGGACAATATGCTCAGGAGTTTTCAATGGGTCAGCAGGTTCAAAATTATCAACCTCTAGAAACAGACCACCCATCTCGGGTGCATAAAAAACTGCTGCAAAATACAATATTAAGAAGACAATGATAGCGACTAAATCTTTACTTGTATGAAAAGGATGGAACGCTACCCCATCAATTGGCTTACCGCTTTCATCTTTATAATCCTTGATCTCAATACCATCTGGATTATTAGAACCCACATGATGCAATGCCAGAATATGGGCAACTACCAATGCGAGTATTGCCAGAGGAAGCAAGATGACATGGAAAGCAAAGAAGCGGTTAAGAGTTATATCAGACATAAAATAATCACCCCTGATCCACTCGGTTAGTGTCTCTCCGATAACCGGAATATAACTAAATAAATTTACAATAACTTGTCCAGCCCAATATGACATATTGCCCCATGGAAGTAGATAGCCAAAGAAAGCCTCCGCCATTAAACAAAAGTAAAGAAGCATACCGACAATCCAAATGAGTTCTCTGGGTTTTTTGTAGGAACCATAGAGCATGCCCCTAAACATATGCAAATAAACAACTATAAAGAAAAATGATGAGCCAGTTGAGTGCATATAACGAATTAGCCATCCCCATTCAACAGATCGCATAATATATTCAACCGAATTAAAAGCATCTTCAGTGGAAGGTTTATAATTCATAGTAAGAAAAAAACCTGTCATGAGCATGATGATAAGAACAACCATTGACAACACACCAAAGATATACCAAATATTAAAATTCTTAGAAGCATAATATTCAGTTGCATGATCCTTAATTAACGAAGACAGAGGGAATCGATCATCGACCCACTTTAAAATTGGATTTGTAAAGATACTTTCTTCTTGCTTAGACATTCATGTCCTCAGAGTTTTCACCGACCACCAATATAGATTCATTTTCGAATCTGTGTGGTGGTATCCTCAGATTCGATGGCGCTGGAACACCGCTAAAGACTCTTCCAGATAAATCAAACTTTGATCCGTGACAAGGGCAATAAAACCCTCCCCTCCAATCAGGACCCATATCTGCAGGAGCTATTGAAAACTTTTCGATTGGTGCACATCCTAAGTGTGTACAAACACCTTCAACAACGAGGTATTTTGGTTTCATTGATCTCAACTCATTCTTTGCAAAATTTGGTTGTATGGATAATTCTGAATCTGGGTCTCTTAGATCACTATTGATGGTTTTTAGTTGCGCAATCATATCATCAGATCTATGAACAACATAAAACGGCGTTCCTCTATATAAGACTTTAATAAGGGATCCTGGTTCTAGATTAGAAAGATCAACTTTTATTGAGGCACCTAAGGCTTTAGCCTTTTTGCTGGGTTGGAAAGATAAAATAAAAGGAGTGACAGCAAAAGCGCCTCCGATAACACTTGTTACGCTTGTGGCGATTGATAAAAACTTTCTTCTACCTACTTTACTCATTTTCATCTAATAACTGTTTAAACTTAAGACTCCTCAAAATTCTCGTGCGATTATACACGAATAAATAATAAATCATGACTCAATTCTTTCCACTTGTGCACCAATAAGAGAAAGCTTCTTGTCAATATTCTCATAGCCTCTATCAATATGATAAATACGATCAATTTCAGTTTCCCCATTAGCTGCAAGAGCAGCCAATACTAAAGCCGCTGATGCTCTTAAATCAGTTGCCATTACTTGGGCGCTTTGTAATTGGCTAACGCCTTTAATTTTAGCAATATTACTTTGCAACTTGATATTAGCTCCCATTCTTTGTAATTCAAGAACATGCATAAACCTATTTTCAAAAATTGTCTCTTCTATACTTGACTCACCTTGGGCTAAAACGTTTAAGACCATCAATTGCGCTTGTATATCAGTTGGAATACCTGGATAAGGACTGGTAGTGAAACTCACAGGAATAATTTCATTCAATGAAGTTACTTCTATAAATTCTTGTGCTATAGATATTGATGCTCCTGCCTCTTCAAGCAAGTTAATGGGTTCCCTTAAGTGTTCTGCTAAAGCCCCGTTCAATTTTAGATTACTTTTGGTAATTAATGCTGCAATTAAAAAAGTCGCTGCTTCTATTCTGTCAGGTATTACCCGACAAGCTGTTGCTTCCAATTTATCAACTCCCTCTATGAGTATGTGGTCACTACCTAATCCGTTTATTTTTGCACCCATTGAAATTAGAAACTCTCCTAAGTTAACTATCTCTGGTTCTTTAGCGCAATTATTTAGAATAGTTGCACCTTCAGCCAAACAAGCTGCCATCATCAGATTAGCAGTTCCCGTGACTGAAACAGGATTAAATGAAAACTCACACCCTTTTAACCGTCTTGCTTTGGCATGAATATAACCGTTTTTTAAATCGATCTCTGCACCCATTGCTTTTAACCCTTCAATATGAAGATTGACAGGTCTAGCCCCTATTGCACAGCCCCCTGGTAATGAAACAACAGCTTCACCAAAACGTGCTAAAAGTGGACCCAATACCAAAATTGATGCCCTCATGGTTTTAACCAAATCGTATGGCGCAAATTTCTCTTTGATGCGATGAGCATTAATTTTTACTGTGTTATCTGAAGTTTTAGAAATTTTTACACCCATAGATGTGATCAATCTAATCATTGTGTTGATATCCCGAAGGGCTGGGATATTATCAATTTCAACTTCTTCAGAGCATAAAAGACATGCAGCCATAATAGGTAATGCTGCATTTTTTGAACCAGAGATGTTCAACTCTCCATTTAGAGAATACCTCCCTTTGATTCTTAGTTTTTGCAATTATTTTCTCTGTTATTTAGAACTAATTTCATGCTCATCTGGAGTAAGAGCATTAATAGTCAGCGCATGAATCTCATGGCTCATTTTATCTCCCAATGATGCGTAAATCATTTTATGTCTCTCTAGTAGAGACTTCCCATTGAATGAATCAGAAATTATAGTGGTTTCAAAATGGACATTGTCCTCACTGTTAACTTGGACCTTTGAGTTATCAATAGAGTTTAAAATTAAAGACTTTATTTCCTGCGGATTCATTTTTTTTCCTTTATTTTATATTAATATGATCTTGATATTAATGTATTAGATCAGAAGAGTTAACTTGATCTTAAGGGTTTATATTGAATAAGGAAAAAAATACTTTCGACTACATCGATGTTGCAAACAGAGTATTAGATATTGAATCTGCAGCTATTAAAAACCTTAAAGGCACTTTAAATAAAAGTTTCGTTGAGGCTTGTGAAGCATGTGGAAATTGTAAGGGTAAAATTATTGTAATGGGTCTTGGTAAATCTGGGCACATAGCAGATAAAATCGCAGCAACATTTGCTAGCACTGGAACACCAGCTTTCTTTATACATCCTAGTGAAGCTATTCATGGTGATCTAGGAATGATTGACAAAGAAGATGTTGTCCTTATTTTGTCAAACTCGGGGGAAACAGAGGAAATTGTTTCACTAATCCCTATTATAAAAAAAATGGGTATAACAATCATTGCACTTACAGGTAATAAAAAATCAAAACTGTCTAATGAGGCAACTGTCCATTTAAATGTCGAGGTTAAAGAAGAAGCTTGCCCCATGAACCTGGCCCCAACAGCAAGCACAACAGCAGCTTTAGCTATGGGTGATGCAATAGCTGTTGCGTTACTAGAAAAAAAAGGTTTTACCAAAGAAGATTTTGCTAAATCTCATCCTGGGGGTTCGCTGGGTAAAAAACTCTTACTTTCTTTAGGCGACATTATGCATAGAGGTGATGAAATTCCAATTGTTTATGAAACAGATAAGCTTGCTTCTGGTTTAATTGAAATGTCAGAAAAAGCATTGGGTATGACAGCAGTTAAGAATGATAACAATGAACTAGTAGGCATTTTCACTGATGGTGACCTAAGAAGGACCCTTGAAAATAAAGTAGATATTCAAAATACTTGCATGAAGGAAGTAATGAGTAAAGACCCTTATATTATGAGTGAAGACACCTTGGCCTATAATGCAGTGGCAACAATTCAAGAAATGAAAATTACCTCACTTCTCATAGTCAAAGATAAAAAAGTTATAGGAGCTCTTAATATTCATGATCTATTTAGATCTGGAGTAATGTAAAAAGAATCTCTCATTAAATGAATAATTACTTTCTTAAATTAGGTCTTCTTGTTGTTTTAGCAATTCTCAGCAACTTAATCTATTTTTTCACCGTAGAGACTTCAAAAGAAATTGAAAATATAGCCACAAGTGACAGAGAGTTTATTCTCAAAAATGCAGAGATTTTTGGCTCAAATAAAGAAGGTAACTTCAGTTACAGCATTTTTTCAAAAAAAGCTAAGACGAATGATCTAAAAAAGCTAATTTATCTTGAACAATTAGAAATAAAATATATTGCAGAACCAACCATCGATTGGGTAATTAAGTCTGACAGTGGAAAAATCATATCGAAAAGTAATGTCTTAGCTTTATCAGGCAATGTTCTCATTGAGAATAAATCAATCGATAACCCCTCAATTATTTCAACAAACTATCTGGAGATCAATCCAAATACACTAACAATAGCTACCAATAGAGACGTCTTTATCACCATCAACAACAATACAATTCAAGCACAAGGTCTTAATGCCCAACTTAGAGACAACAAACTGAACTTTAGCTCCAGCATGACCTCTAATATTTTTGCTCAATAAGGAAATAGAGCGTGAGTATATTAATAGCAGAATCACTGGAAAAAAAATATAAATCTCGAAAGGTTGTTAATAATCTTAGCTTTAATGTTAAAAGTGGTGAGATTATAGGGCTTCTAGGGCCCAATGGTGCTGGAAAAACAACGGCATTTTACATGGTGGTTGGACTTGTAGCATGTAAAACAGGCAAAATCATGCTTGATGATTTAAATCTTACTAACCTCCCTATTCATAAACGTGCACAAAAAGGCCTTGGATATTTACCTCAAGAAGCTTCGATTTTTAGAAAACTTACAGTAGAAAATAACATCATGGCTATTTTGGAAACTCGAAAAGAACTTAATTATTCGAATCGTGAAGACCTCTTAGAGAAACTATTAGATCAGCTTAGTTTAAATACGTTAAGAAATACTCTGGGCATTAGTTTATCAGGTGGAGAACGAAGAAGAGTAGAAATTGCTAGAGTACTTGCAATAGAGCCAAAATTCATACTCTTAGACGAACCATTCGCAGGTGTTGATCCTATTTCGGTCCTCGATATTCAAAGAATTATAAAAGATTTAGCTGGTGAAGGTATAGGTATACTCATTACTGATCACAATGTTAGAGAGACACTAGAGATATGTACGCGTGGATATATCGTTAATCAAGGTATATCAATTGCCTATGGTACTCCAGAACAGCTTCTAGAAAATAGGGAAGTTAAAAAAGTTTACCTAGGTGAAGGCTTTAGAATGTAAATTTATTGTTATATTTTGTTGGTATTGATTACAATCTGAATAAATCAAATTAGCCTTATAATTATCTCAAAACATGCCACATTCAGAAAAAAAACTCACTGATCTAATAAAAGATCTTGAAAAAGATAGGGTAGCTAGTATCAAGAATACTCTCTCCTCACTTAGTCCTTATGAAATTGCAAGACTGCTTGAATCAATAGAGCCCAGGAACAGAGAAATTTTATGGGAGATGATGGATCAAGAAGATGAAGGCGAGGTTCTAAAAGAGCTAATTGAAGATGTCAGGCAAAACCTTATTGATCAAATGGATACGCAAGAACTGATTGCAGCTACCCAAGACATGGAGTTGGATGATTTGGCTGATATTATTAATGATCTACCCAATCAAATTACAGACCAAGTAATTAAAGCTCTAGATAAACAAGACCAAATTAGACTGGAATCAGTCATGTCATATGAGGATGATTCTGCGGGTGGTTTAACCAACCCAAAAATTGTAACGATAAGAAGAGGTATCTCCATTAATGGATTGATTCGCTATTTAAGAACCTTTGAAAACCTACCAATTAATACTAACTTAATTTACGTCATCAATCGTCATAATCAATATCTGGGTTCTGTAAAATTAGTGGATCTCTTTACAGAAAACATAGAGATGCCTATTGAAGAAATCATGGATGAGTCTGTTAAACCAATTGATGCCAATTCCAAAGCCAATGATGTAGCCATTGAATTTCAGAATTTGGACTTAATTTCAGCTCCTGTAGTCGATTCAAATAATCAATTATTAGGAGAAATTACTGTGGATGACGTCGTTGATTTGATTCAAGATCAGGCCAATAGTGAAATATTTAACATGGCAGGATTAGATGATGAAGATGATATCTTTGCTCCTGTGCTCTTAAGCTCTAAAAGAAGAGCTGTTTGGTTAGGCGCCAACATGGTAACAGCGTTTATTGTTGCTACTGCTGTAAGCCTATTCCAAGAAACTCTTGATCAGATTGTCATTCTAGCTGTCTTAATGCCGATAGTAGCGAGCATGGGTGGAGTTGCAGGTAATCAAACCCTTATTCTTGTTATTCGAGGAATCGCTATGGGCAAAATCCAATCATCTAATGCAATGAACTTATTGTCACGAGAATTCCTGGTTGCTCTAGTGAACGGAGTATTTTGGTCAATTGTTGTTTCCTGCTTGGCGGTACTCTTATTTAAAACCAGTTGGAATATAGGCTTAATCGTTGGGGCATCAATGTTACTGAATATACTTGCCTCTTCTATAGCAGGGGTTTCTATCCCATTTTTACTAAGACGTATTGGTATTGATCCAGCGCTTGCAAGTGGGGTACTCATGGTAACCTTGACCGATGTTCTCGGGTTTATAACTTTTCTCGGGTTAGCAACAGCTCTGTTACTGTAAAAACATTATTATTTATTGAAAAATACTCTTTATTTGCTCTTTTTGTTCTATGGCATCTTGAAAACCTAGTTCAATTAATTCCTGAGTGAACGAGGACTCAAACAATAAAAAACTTAATAACTCAGACTGACCTTGATTGTTTAAACCTAACCCTCTTAAAAGTAACTTGATTGAATAAGGGAGTTCACTGAAATGTCCTTCAGCGATGAGATTAATATCCTTTGAGGGTGAAATAACACAATAATCCAGATGTTTCATTTGTTTCGATGCAGTATTGATTGGGCCAATATTTGAATGTTTGATAATTTGGTTAATACGGTCCAGGCGTTCTAGATCTGATAAAAGTCCACTAGAGAATAATGCATCGAGCATATAACCTCCTATCTCCCCTAGCGAAGGATCATCTCTTTCATTGGTATCAGGATTTTCCTTATTATTATCTGTGGTTATGATTAATAATTTTTCAGCCCCTAAGCGAATTGCTGGTGACAATGGTGTGGCATGACGCATGGCTCCATCACCGAAGAATTCATTATCAATTTTCACTGCTGGGAAAATTAAAGGCAGGGCCACACTGGCCATCAGATGATCAGTACCTATTTTCGATTCTACGCCCTCTCTTCTGAACTTTTCCCAAGCAATATTTTTTTTATTGGATTGGAAAAATGTTATTGATTTTCTGGAACTATAACCAGCTGCCGTTATAGCAAAAGCCTCCAGATTGCCGTCATCAATATTTGATCTTATACGATCAAGATTGATGCTTTCCATTAACAGGCTTCTTAAGGGTGAATTATTGAGCAATGACTTTGGATTCTTCACTAATATTCCGCCAGAAACAATAGCAACTAACCAATGTAAACTGCTCTTAAACATCGTTAGGTTATCAGTTTTGTAGACTCTATTAGTTTTAAAGTTACCCCAAATATCATTCAGTAAATCAATCGCATCAACAAAAGAGTCCGCTTTTGATGCTATTACGCTTGCATTAATAGCCCCGGCTGATGTGCCACTGATGACACTAAAAGGATTATTAACTCTAGCTGGCAGAATTTCAGCTATCCCTTTTAATACCCCAATTTGATAAGCACCTCTTGCGCCTCCACCAGGGAGAACCAAACCCACTTTATTTTCGAATGTATTCATAAGTAAATATTAACAATAATACCTGTAGGTTAATGTAGAATAAGTTTAATTTTTAATTATGATGAAGATTATGAATAAGACAATTGCATCTTTTGTTGTAGGGCTGAGTTTAGTTTCATTGGTTTTATACACCAGTGTTTTTTCAGAATCAAACCTCAATGAGGGTGATTTAGCTCCAAATTTTAATTTACAAGATCAAAACGGTGAATGGCACAGTTTGGAAGATTATAAAGGTCAGTATGTTGTGTTATTCTTCTACCCCAAAGACGGTACACCCGGGTGCACCACTGAAGCGTGTAGTTTCAGAGACAATATTTTTGAATTTAATTCATTGGATGCTCAAATATTAGGGGTCAGCCTTGATGATGTTGATTCACATCAAGAATTCAGTGAAAAATATAGTCTCCCCTATCCTATTCTCGCAGATGTCAATAAAAACTGTGCTGACGATTACGGTGTGTTAGGAAAATTTATGATGATGACAATTGCTAAAAGACAATCTTTTATTATTGGCCCACAAGGCAAAATTTTAAAGCGTTACAACAAAGTTGATCCTGATACTCATACCAGCGAAGTTATTGAAGATATAAAGAAATTTAGACAAACCATCTAGTCAGACACTAATGTAGCTTTTGACTGAATCATTTGCTTGATTGTTTCTTCATCAACACCTGCCTCTGCTAAAATTTCCAAGCTGTGCTCACCAAAATTTGGTGCGTGTTTACGAATTGTAGCCGGGGTTTCTGAAAATTTTACTGGAAAACCTGGCATCTTTAATTTGCCTTCCGTTGGGTGGTCAAAATCTTGCCAAAAACCAACTGCCTCTAGATGTGGATCAGTAAATAGATCATCAAGGCTGTTCACAATAATGACAGGCACCTTGGTGTCAGCAAAAATATCCAACCATTCCTGAGTTGTTTTTGTAGCCAGAATTTTCCCTGTTTCTGAATAGGTGTCATCAATGTTTTTAACTCTAGAAGACAGGTTCTTAAATCGATCATCTTCAATTAAATCCTGTCTTTCTGCTTTTTCACAAAAAGTCTTCCAATGATTATTCATATAAGGCAAAACAGCAATATAGCCGTCTTTAGTTTTATACGGTTTTCGATGATGAGACATTAAGCGGGTGTAGCCAGCTTTACCCAATGGTGGCTCAAAGATCTCTCCCCATATGTGTTCAGCCATCACAAATGAGACCATAGTCTCAAACATTGGTACTTCAATTTCTTGCCCATTACCTGTTCTTTCACGGTGAAACAAGGCTGCCAGTATTGAGTAGACAACTGTTATTGCTGTGGTTTTATCAGCAACCACAGTAGGTAAATATCTAGGCTCACCGAGCACCAATTCATTCAAAGCAGCAATGCCACTGGCAGCTTGTATAGAATCATCAAGCGCACCCTTTTCACCATAAGGTCCATCCTTGCTGTAACCATAAGTACCGCAATAAATGATATTCTCATTGACTGCTTTAATGTCGTTATATTCTAGTTTAAGTTTGGTCATAACTTGAGGTCGATTATTATGCAGCAAAACATCACAGTCCTTAACAATAGCAAGCAAAGCATCGCGTGCACTTGACTGCTTTAGATCAAGAACCAAACTTCTCTTATTCCTATTATTTGAGAGATAAAGAGCCGCCATATTTGGATTACGTGAAGCCCCCAGTTGTCGATTACTGTCACCAAACGGTGCCTCAACTTTAACAACTTCAGCACCCATATCTGCCAGAATTTGAGCAGCCCAGGGTCCCAGAACGACACTGGTTAACTCAATTATTTTAAGGCCTTTTAAGGGTCCTGACATAATGTATTATTGGGTTAAAAATACCCAGAATATAAAACCTATTTAATTGTGATCGTGGTCATGATCATGATCATGATAATGAGGGTACTCAAAATCAGTGAAATGATTATGTCCATCAGGTGAGCGAATCCACTTATACAGAGACGGTCTCAAGCGCCTAAGTCTAGCCGCTGCTCTGTCTGCATTATCCTTAGGGGTTGACCAAGGGTTATGATGGAAATAATTGTGAAGATGAGCATCAGTTCGCCCGATTGCAATAATGCCATTTTTGCTAGCAAAGGCACCATGATTAATATAAGGCGGTCTCCAGAAATACCCTCCTGTCGGTAAATCACCAAATTGCATCATCCATGAAGTCCCCCAAATATGATAAGACTCTTCACAACAGTCATGATATGAAATATTGTCTTGTTGAAACCCTGGTGTCATGCAATACAAGAAAGTGTGTGCTTCTGTGTGTAAGTCATATTTTAAAAGTTTCAACATGCAACCGGATGCAACAGACGGAACAATTCTATTGCCAGGCATCCAATGAATATCTTCCATAGAGTTGATGATAGATAAACGATGACGTTCAGCTAATGGGTGATCCTCATCAGAAGCAACAAAACTAGGCTCCCCATAATTGTAGAACATTATGGCAACAGCTCCTTTGCTCACTTTCATTGCTGGCATGGTTACACCTGGGGGAATCAGGAAGTAATATCCCTCGCCATAGGTTTTATCACCGTAGGTTATTGAGCCTGACACAATAAAGAGTTCAAGTTCAGAATAACTCATCCCAGGCGGTAGCTTATAGCCACTTTCAAATTTAACTTTTAATGAACACGCTCCTGAATCAGTGTCCATACTTAAAACTTTGTAATGCATGCCCTTGTTAAAACCAGGCAATGTCATACGTTTGTATGCTGCGGGTCTTTCGTCATAAGGTTCTATGTGTGGTCTTGGCATAATCTCTATCCTTTTATATTAATGGTCAAATCCTTTGAGATCTTTAGGCTCATAAGTAACTTTAGTTTTTCTTCTTGGTTTTTTAGGTAAGTCTTCCCTTGCTATCACCATTCTGGTATCGCCATCAATGTTTTGCCCTCGAGTTGTAATCCGATCAAAAAATTCCTCAAACCATTTATCTCGTTTAGGAGCAATTTCTTCCATGTGTTTTAAGATTTTTCTGAACCGTTTTTGCTGTTGTTTTAGTTCATTTTTCACCCAGGATTTTACTGGTTTAGATTGTTTATGATCTATAGAATTTAAAGGTTTTCCTTTGCCTGAAGTTCTTCCTTCTGAAGCTTCACCCATTTGATTGGCCATAAGCGTTTCCTCTATATGTTTAGCAATAAATTAAATTATAGATTATAGATTTTATGCAAAAACACAAGGCAGTAATCCAATAATAATCCATGAATTAGCTTAGGGAATTTTTTACTTCTAATATGGCCTATGAATAGAATTTTTGTTTTTCTGCAGCCCTTTCTCTTAGACTGTCAGGAACTCTAAAACGTTCACCAAACCGTTCGCAAAAATCATCACAACGTTCAACAAATTGCTCTGTCCCAATCATATCTATGTAAGAAAAAACGCCGCCTGACCAAGGCGGAAAACCCCAACCAAAAATAGACCCAATGTCGCCATCATCAGGGCTTGTAAGAACATTTTCTTCTAAACAACGGTAGGCATCTAATGCCTGCACGGTCATTAAACGATCTTTAACTTCCTGAATATCAGGTTGTTCATCACTGACAGGGTAAATGTCAGCTAAACCCTTCCACAGAGTTTTCTTAGCGCCCTCAGGGTAATCATAAAACCCTTTACCAAATCGTTTGCCGAGTCGGCCGAGTTCATACATTTTCTCGTTGACAGCTACTGCTGACATAGGCTTATAGTCATCCCCCATGTCTTCTTGGGTCTGTAAGTGAATTTTATGAGAAAGATCGATTGTGGTTTCGTCCTGAACAGCAAAGGGTCCAACTGGATACCCAGCATGTCTAGCAGCATTCTCTATCAAAGAAGGACTTGTGCCTTCTCTTAGCATTTCATTAGCTTCATTACAGGATGTACTAAATACTCTGGATGTAAAGAACCCTCGACTATCATTAATGACAATCGGTGTTTTCCTAATTTGCTGAATGTAATCCAATGACTTGGCCAAAGCTTCATCAGATGATTGCTCACCCATAATCATCTCGACCAATGGCATTTTCTCTACTGGAGAAAAAAAGTGCATTCCAATAAAGTTATGAGGTCTAACTGATGCTTTTGCTAGACCTGATATAGGTAATGTTGAGGTATTTGAAGCAAATACAATATCGTCTCCAATAACAGCTTCAGTTTTTTGTGTAACATCTGCTTTGATCTCTCTATTTTCAAAAACAGCTTCAATGATCAAATCACAATCTTTGAGATCGTTAAAATCAGTTGTAGGAATAATATTATCCAAAATCGCAGCCTTCTTCTCTTCGGTCATTTTCTTTAAGGCAACACTCTTTTGAAAATATTTTTCAGAGTATGCCTTACCTTTCGCCGCTTTTTCTTCAGTTGAATCTAGCAAGTAAATCTTCATTCCAGCCTGAGCGCTGACCAAAGTAATGCCTGCTCCCATCATCCCAGCACCCAACATACCTAGAGTTTTTACTTTGTGTTTTTCAACCCCTTCTGGTCTGGCCCTTAGCTTATCTGCTGATTGTTTATTAATAAAAAGACTTCTAATCATATTCCCAGCAACTGGATCGACAAGCAAACCAACAAAGTATTTCGCTTCTATTTTTAAACCAGTATCAATCGGTACCTGACAGCCCTCATAAACAGAGGAAACAATCGAGATTGGTGAAGGAAAATTATGGTTGGTGTTCTTTGCTACCATTGCATTGATCACGGAGAACATCTGGATTGTTGATGTCGTATTCGGATCAAACCCTCCTGGTATTTTGAACCCTTTCTTGTCCCAAGGTTGAACTGCTTTGCCGCCATCGAGTATCCATTTTTTGGCTTTATCAATAAGTTCATCTGCAGCACATAACTCATTAACAATGCCAAGAGTTAACGCAATTTTAGGTTTGACATGCTTACCTTGTGTCATCAATTCTAACGCTGACTGAATTCCGATTAATCTTGGAAGTCT
>Ga0207990_1000397_pt1 | contig 25320 bp, 17 predicted proteins | sample ETNtaG_8_FD_185780 | JGI IMG/M metagenome (GOLD analysis project Ga0207990, IMG submission 185780) | Marine microbial and viral communities from oxygen minimum zone, Eastern Pacific Ocean - ETNP201406SV75 (SPAdes) (version 2) | ecosystem: Environmental > Aquatic > Marine > Oceanic ...
AACCTTCCGCCGCCACCAGGCGCCGCCGGCCTACCATGCGGTGATCAACTGCGACACGCTCACCACCACCGCTGGCAATTTCGGCAGTTAAGGGGGCCCGGCGATTCCGTGGCAGCGAATGAGCACCACGGCCGCCAACCAAGCCTGCATCGGTCAGCACAACCAGTGGCCGTGACTCTCTGGTTTTACCGACCACTACTTTCGGCGTGGGTCTGCCGAGGGCCCAGCTGAACGCCGGCGAAAGATCGGCATTTATGACATGAACACGATTACCTGTTATGTCGGAACCGTGCTGATCTGGGGCTCAAGTTGGCTTGCGATCAAGTATCAGCTCGGAGTGGTCGCACCGCAGGTGTCACTGGCCTACCGCTTCGCACTGGCCTCACTGCTGCTGATCGGCTGGTGCCTCGCACGGAACATCTCGCTACGGTTCAACTGGCGCGATCATGTCTTTTTGGCCCTGCTCGGATTGACTTTGTTCTCTACCAATTACCTGCTGCTCTACTTCGTCACGTTTGATCTCACCACGGGGCTAGTGGCAGTTATCTTCTCGACCATAACGATCATGAATATGTTTAACAGCGTGCTGTTTCTTGGCCGGCGGATCGAAAAACAAACCCTGATCGGTGCAGCCATGGGCCTAACCGGCATGGTGCTAATTTTCTGGCCAGAAATCGAGCGCTCTGGTCAAATCACAATCGGAGTTATTTCCTTGGGCATCGTCGGCACTTACTCCGCGTCCATCGGCCACATTGTCTCAGCCCGTAACCAGTCGCGCGGCCTTGGAGTTGTCCCGGCAAACGCAATAGGCATGCTTTACGGCACCGTCCTTCTGCTGGGCTTCGCTTGGCTGTCTGGGGCGCCGTACACGTTCGACCCCAGCGGAACTTATATACTGTCGCTGATTTATCTCGCCGTTTTCGCCTCGGCTATCGCTTTTGGGCTTTTTCTGACGCTGGTCGGACGAATCGGACCGGGGAAAGCGGCCTACGCTACAGTTCTGTTTCCGATCGTGGCACTGGCGCTGTCCACCTCGATTGAGGGATACCAGTGGCAGGTCCGGGCTGTTGCCGGGGTTGCGCTGGTGCTGATGGGCAATGTCGCAGTGCTTGGAACCCGCGAACATCTGCGAGCGGCATTCGCGCACTTTCGCAAAACAACCTAAGCCATAGACGCGGCGTTAGCCCGGCGGCGGCCCAGCCAAAACGTTGCCCCTAAAGCCAGAGCAATAGCCGGCAACACTAAGTAGTTAAGTGCCGTCCAGCCAACCAATTGGTGCAGAAAGCCAGAAGCCAACGCTGACATCGCGACCGTGCCAAATACCAACAGATCATTAAGCCCCTGTGCCTTGGCCTTCTCTGCTGGTGTGTAGGTCTCTATCAGCAGCGTAGTACCGCCCACAAAAAGGAAATTCCAGCCAAGGCCGAGTAGTACCAGCGCTGACCAGAAATGCATCACCGTCAGGCCGCTCAGGTTGATCGCGACACATGCCGCCAGCATAACGGCACCAATACTCATGATGCGGGTAACACCAAAGCGCTGAATCAGGTGGCCGGTGAAAAAAGACGGGCCGTACATCGCCACTACGTGCCACTGAATAACAAATACGGTATCACCAAAATCATGGCCGTTACCTACCATAGCGAGTGGTGTAGCCGTCATCAGTAGATTCATCACCCCGTAGGCCAACAGTGCACCAACAGCAGCGACCAAAAAGGCCGGCTGAGTGGCAACCTGCCACAGCGGGCGCTGGCTGCCGGAGCGCTCCTCTTTGTCCGGCATCGGTATGCGCAAGTTCGCAATCAATACCAGAGACAATCCGTAGAGTATGAGCAGGCTGGCATAACTGCCGGCAAAGGGAACCCCGAAAAGCACATCACGCGACCAGTTGGCAATATTGGGCCCCAAAAACGCTGCGACCACGCCACCCACCATCACCCAGGAGATGGCCCGGCCCCGGTATTGGGCACTCGCCACCTCTGCCGCGGCAAAGCGGTAATACTGGCCGAAACCGTTGGTGATACCGATCAGAAACGTTCCCAGCGCAAACAACATAAAACTACGCTCAACAATGGCATAGGTCGAGAGCAGCGCGCCAGCAAGCCCAACGAGAAGGCCAAGGGTAAAACCCATGCGCCGGCCAATGCGCTTCATCAGAATGGATGCAGGGAAGGTGATAACCAGCATGCCTGCAAACATACATGCTGTAGGTAACGTGGCCCAGATCTTTTGCTGGGCGAGGGCAAGGCCTACCAGCCCCGAAGTCGCGATGATGAGTGGGCCAGCTGACATCACGAGCGCCTGGCAACAACACAGGATCAATAGATTGCGCCGCATGGTGTCCGAAAAAAACATGGGTAATTCCTAAAGTAAACTGGCACAGATAACACAAAAAAAGGGGGGCCGGTCTCCTGCCGGGATGAGCAGATTATCGTTCACTCACCCACCGACTCCACTTGTTCACCGCGTACTTACATTCCCCGACGATACTTGCCACCCACTTCAAACAACGCCTCGGTGATCTGCCCGAGAGAACAACACCTGGCTGCATCCATCAAAGCCGCGAACACGTTGTCGCCGCTCAGGGCCGCGGATTGCACTGCGATCAGTGCAGGCTCTACTGCCCCCTTGTGTCGGTGCAGAAACGCACCCAGCCGCTCGATCTGGCTCTGCTTTTCGGCCTCGGTGCCGCGAGCCAGTTCAACCTCCGGTGCGTTTCCCGGCGCGGGATTGAGGAAGGTATTGACCCCAATCAGCGGGTAACTGCCGTCATGCTTGCGTTGCTCGTAGTAGAGGGATTCCTCCTGGATCTTGCCACGCTGATAGCCAGTTTCCATGGCACCGAGCACCCCGCCGCGCTCGCTCAAGCGATCAAATTCAGCCAGTACCGCTTCCTCGACCAGGTCGGTCAACTCCTCGATGATGAAACTGCCCTGGCTGGGGTTCTCGTTGCGTGCCAACCCCCACTCGCGGCTGATAATGAGTTGGATGGCAAGTGCCCGACGCACGGAATCCTCACCGGGAGTGGTAATCGCCTCATCGTGAGCATTGGTGTGCAAACTGTTGCAATTGTCGTACACGGCTATCAGCGCCTGCAGGGTAGTACGGATGTCATTAAAGCTCATCTCCTGAGCGTGCAAAGACCGCCCGGAGGTCTGGATGTGATATTTCAGTTTCTGGCTACGCTCACTGCCGGCGTAACGATCGCGCATCGCTACCGCCCAGATACGTCGTGCCACCCGACCCATAACACTGTACTCCGGGTCCATACCGTTGGAGAAAAAAAACGACAGGTTGGGGGCAAAATCGTCGATCGCCATGCCTCGAGCAAGATAAGCTTCAACGTAAGTAAAGCCATTAGCCAGCGTCAACGCGAGTTGGGTGATCGGGTTAGCGCCGGCCTCAGCGATGTGGTAGCCAGAGATCGAGACCGAGTAGAAATTGCGCACTCGATGATCGATGAAATATTGCTGGATATCACCCATCATGCGCAGGCTGAAATCAGTAGAGAAAAGACAGGTGTTCTGACCCTGGTCTTCTTTCAGAATATCGGCCTGCACCGTACCGCGGACATTCTCTAGCGTCCAGCAACGGATATCCGCCAACTCCTGCGCGTTTGGGTCGCGCCCTTGCTCTTCACCAAACCGGTCAACCTGCTGGTCGATGGCGGTATTGAGGAAAAAGGCGAGTACCGTGGGTGCTGGCCCGTTGATGGTCATTGACACCGAGGTAGTGGGGTTGCACAGGTCGAAGCCGTCGTACAATACCTTCATGTCGTCCAGGGTGGCGATGGAAACGCCCGAGGTACCGACTTTGCCGTAAATGTCGGGGCGCTCGGCGGGATCTGCCCCGTACAGAGTCACCGAATCAAAGGCCGTAGACAGCCGCTTGGCCTGGGAGTTGGCCGACAGAAACTTGAAGCGCCGGTTGGTGCGAAAAGCATCCCCCTCCCCGGCGAACATTCGCGTCGGCTCTTCGTCCTGGCGCTTAAAGGGGAACACGCCGGCAGTGAAAGGGAAAGACCCAGGCACGTTCTCAAGCAGCAACCAACGCAGCCGGTCACCGGCATCACTGTAGCGCGGCAGGCTGACCCGTGGTATGCGAGTACCAGAGAGCGAGGTATAGGTGAGCGGCTCTTCAATCTCGCGGCCGCGAACGTTATGCGTCAAACTGTCGCCCTGGTAGCGCTCGAGCATCTCTTCATAGCCGTCTACTAGCGCCCGGCACTCGGGGTTCAATTCACGCTCACAATCCTCCGCAAGTGTTCTCAAGATTGCCGAAGACTCGCCGGCTTTATCCACTGCCGCGACACTGGCACGGAGTTGCTGACGCTGACGAGCGAGCCGCGCCTGATACTCCGCCTGCTGCCGGTACTGGCGGATTACTTCGGCGACCTCGGCCAGATAGCGCTGGCGGTCCGAGGGCACGACCTGCACCTGGGCCACATTTTGTACCCCGGCCAGCAACTGGTCAGGGCTCGCGGGCAAACCCAGCGCCTGCAACGCATTGCACAAGTCCTGGTACAGCGTCGTAACCCCCGCATCGTTGAAGTGTGATGCCATAGTGCCGTACACCGGCATCTGTTCTGGTACAACGGAGAACGCCTCGCGATTGCGCTGCACCTGCTTTCTCACATCGCGCAGTGCATCCTGCGCCCCTTTACGGTCGAACTTATTGATGGCAACAAAGTCCGCATGATCCAGCATATCGATCTTCTCCAGCTGGCTGGCGGCGCCAAACTCAGGTGTCATCACGTACAGCGAGCAGTCTACGAACGGGACGATGCCGGCATCACCCTGCCCGATACCGGGTGTTTCAATGATAATCAGATCGAAACCTGCACATCTCACAGCGGCGATGATCTCGGGTAACTGTGAGGGCACTTCGCTGCCAGCACTGCGGGTCGCCAGCGAGCGCACGAACACATTGTCACTGTGGATGGCATTCATACGAATGCGGTCACCAAGCAAGGCACCGCCGGTCTTGCGCCGGGTCGGATCCACTGCGATTACCGCAACCCGCAAGCCATCAGCGTGGTCCAGCCGCCAGCGCAGGATCAACTCGTCGGTCAGCGAAGATTTACCGGAACCACCAGTCCCAGTGATGCCAAGCACCGGCGCCCGCGGACCCTTGAACGGAGCACCTGAGCGCAGTTGTTCGACCAGAGACTTGCTTGCCGTACCGTTCTCCAGGGCAGTAATTAGCCGAGCGAGCAAGCCCAGGTCACTGCCACCAAGCATATCGAGGCTCTCTAGGGTTTCGCCGGCAGGGTAGAAATTCGCCTGTTCGAGCATCTCGTCGATCATGCCTTGCAGCCCCAGACGCTGGCCGTCCTCGGGTGAGTAAATACGGCCGACTCCGTAATCCTGCAAGGAAGCGATCTCATCGGGCACGATTACCCCGCCACCACCACCGAAAACGCGGATGTCGGGCCGACCGCGGGCGCGCAGCATGTCGATCATGTAGCGGAAGAACTCGATGTGCCCGCCCTGATAAGAACTGACCGCGATGCCTTGAACATCCTCTTCAATAGCGGCATCGACGATCTCGCGCACCGACCGGTTATGTCCGAGATGAATAACCTCGGCACCTGCCCGTTGCAGCAGGCGGCGGATAATGTTGATCGACGCATCATGGCCGTCGAACAGACTGGTTGCGGTGATAAACCGAATGCGGTAGTCCACGCCGGGATTGGGTTGCTGGGGAAATGAGGCGATGGGCTGATTCATGGGTCGAATTACAGCAAAAGGGAACTGTTTGGCATTTTAGTTTCCGTTTACGTAAACGTCAATTGACGCTATACTGCTCGCATGGTGCTGATGACCCAGTCCTCTCCTGCTGGCGAGAACAAAAATGCCCGTTATTCGATCTCCGATCTCGCCCGGGAGTTCGAGGTGACAACACGCACTATTCGCTTCTACGAGGACGAAAACCTGCTGCAACCCGATCGCCAGGGCCGCCAGCGAGTGTACTCAGTCCGGGACCGGGTTCGCCTTAAGTTGATCCTGCGGGGCAAACGGCTGGGCTTTTCCTTGAGCGAGGTCCGCGACATTATTAATATGTACGATTCCAATCCTGGCGAGACGGGTCAGCTACAGTATTTTCTTGAGCAGATTCAAGCGCGTCGTGCGGCACTTGAACAGCGGCGCCACGATATTGACGAAACCCTGGGAGAACTGGACAGTATCGAGAGCCAGTGCCGCCAGAGGCTAGCCGCGCTGGGTTGATCTCCCGTTTTCCGCTAACAGCACGCACTGGCCAAGCAATCCAGTAAAACACACTCTGCCGTGTCGACAATCAGACCTTCCAGCACCGGAACACAGGTCCTGCTAGTGCTCGCTTGCCTGGTGGTGGTGATATCCGGCCTCAAGGCGGCCAGTGCCATTGTTGTCCCGCTGCTGATGGCCGTGTTCCTGGCCATTATCGCTACCCCGCCTATGCAATGGCTGCAGCGCCGTGGCCTGCCGGTGTGGGCAGCGCTCGCGCTGATCCTCATGATGCTGGTTGGCGCCATCATTGTCATTGGCTCGCTGATCGGCGCATCCATCGACCAGTTGAGCGCCGCGCTACCCCGCTACGAAGCACAACTGCGGGCGCTGATCGACGATGCAGCCAGATGGGCTACTACACTGGGGTTGGCGCTGCCCCCCGGCGGCATGGTCGACATGATCAACCCGGGGGCCGCGGCCCGCTTTTTCGGCCGCCTAATCAGCGGGTTCGGCAGCCTGCTGGCAAACAGCCTGCTGATTATCTTTACCGTGTTGTTTCTACTGGTCGAGGCCGCTGCTATCCCTGCCAAGTTGCGGGCGATTCTTCCCGATGCCGACAAGTCATTGGACAACCTGTCCGAATTCCTGGCATCGGTAAAAAGTTACCTTGTCATCAAGGCGGCCATGAGTTTCGTCACTGGCCTTACGGTCACTGTCTGGCTGCTGATACTGGGTGTCGACTTTGCCGTGCTCTGGGGCGGGATCGCCTTTTTCATGAACTTCGTCCCTTACCTCGGCTCGATCATCGCCGCCGTGCCGGCCGTCATCCTGTCGCTGCTGGACGCGGGCCCGATGACGGCGCTATTGGTAGCCAGCGGCTACGTGGCAGTCAACCTGGTGGTGGGCAACTGGCTCGAGCCCCGCTTCATGGGCCGGGGCCTGGGCCTGTCCACGCTGGTGGTGTTCATCTCCCTAGTGTTCTGGGGCTGGATCTTCGGCCCGGTGGGTATGTTCCTATCGACTCCGTTGACCATGCTGGTCAAGATCGCGCTCGAAAGTGATCCGCGCAGTCGCTGGCTTGCCGTCCTGCTGAGCGCACAGGCGCCGGCTGACACGCCCGATCCTTCTTGACCCCATGGCCGCTGCGTCTCCCGGGGGCTCTTTCTCCCAGTTCTTTGATAGTTGACCCGGGCCCGGCACAAGCTCTCGAGTGCTTGAAATGAAACTCGACGCCCTGCAATCACCACGCTACCGACGCTTCTGGCTGGGCTCCGTGGCCTCGGTTGGAGCGACGCAACTGTACTTTGTCGGCATGGCCTGGCTGGTGTTCGAATTGAGCGGCTCAGCCCTGAATCTGGGCCTGCTGGGTGTGGCGATAGCTATCCCGACCATCTTCGCCACGCTGGCCGGCGGCTCGTTGGCAGACCGGACCGACCGGCGCCAGATGCTGCTAGTGACCTCGGCGCTGGCCGCAGTGGCGCTGGCAGTGCTGGCATTGCTCGATGCCATGGACCTGGTTACGGTCTGGCAGGTATTGCTGATCGCAGCACTGCTGGGGCTGATATCGGGCTTCGAAATACCAGCCCGCGTCTCTCTCTTCCCGACTCTAGTCCGCCCCGAGCAGATGATGAGTGCGGTGGCGCTGAACTCCATACTGTGGCAAAGCACCCGCATGGTACTGCCGGCGGTCGGCGGGGTCTTGATAGCCATTGCCGATACCGCACTGGTCTTTGTGCTGTGTGCGGCGGGGTTTGCCGTGATGATCTTCGTATTGACTAGCCTGGAGATACAGCATCCGCGGGCCGACAGCGACCGCGCACGGGGTGGTTTGCGCGAAGCAGCGGGCTTCATCGTGCAGCAGCGGCTGTTCCTGCTGCTGATCGGGCTTACCTGGATCACAATGTTCTTCGGCACTTCCTATGTACAGATCTTGCCAGTTTTTTCACAATTGCTGGGCGGTGGCGAACGAGGTTATGGCCTGCTGCTGTCGGCGACCGGGGTGGGCTCAGTCACCGGCACCATTTTGGTCGGACGCTTGCAGCAGTCACGCTACCTGGGCCGGGTGATGCTGGGTGGGGCTGCAGCCGCGGCACTGTCACTGCTGGGCTTTGCCGCTGTGGGCAGTTACGGTACCACTATGCCGGGGGCATTTGCCGCCGCCTGTGCCTGCGCCATGCTGACTGGTTTGTTCGGCTCGACCTTTCTTATCAGTTCCATGACTGCGCTCCAACTGAAGGTGCCCGATGCGCTACGCGGCCGGGTCATGGGCATCCACAGCATCACCTTCAGCCTGATTGCGCTGGGTGGGCTGGTCATGGGTCCACTGGCCGAGTCCTTTTCTGCGCCGATCGCGGTCACCAGTGGAGCGCTGGTGGTATTTGCCAGTGTGGTCACCGTATTCTTGGGATACCCAAGCATCCGCCGCCTAGACGGTCGCGAACTGCTGCAGCCCCTGTAAGCGACTGACCATGGCATCGGTTTGACCAGTGACCGCAACAACACCGGGCCTGCTAAGAGCGTGCCCAGCAAAAGCTCGACGAATCATCGATGCGAGGTGGCTGTGTTAGTATCGCAACGTCCCTGACCGTCCCGCCGGTGTTTTTCTTAGGTGAGCCCAACCGACCGCATGACCTCGTCGGCCCTGACCGCGTTGTCGCCGCTTGATGGCCGTTATGGCCCAACATTAGCCGCCCTGCGCCCACTACTCAGTGAATTCGGCCTGATCCACCATCGGCTGATGATCGAGATTCGCTGGTTACAGGCCTTATCGGCAGCACCTGACATACCCGAGGTGCCAGCATTCTCGTCCGCTGCCAATGATTTCCTGGAACAACTGCTGCAGGATTTCTCGCTGGACAATGCGCAGCGAGTCAAGGACATTGAGACCACCATCAACCACGACGTTAAAGCCGTCGAGTATTTTCTAAAAGAAGCGGTGGCCGAAGTATCGGAACTTAGCCAGGTTGCCGAATTTATCCATTTTGGCTGCACCTCGGAAGATATCAACAACCTGGCCTATGCCCTGATGCTGCACAAAGCGCGGAAGGAGATAGTGCTGCCGGCTATCACCCAGCTCATCACGGCGCTGGCCCGGCTCGCCGAGCGTTTTGCCACCGAACCTATGCTCGCGCGCACCCACGGCCAACCAGCAAGCCCGACCACTATGGGCAAGGAGTTAGCCAATGTGGCTGCTCGCCTGGACGACGCCCGTGCGCAAGTAGCCGCCGTGCCGATCCTGGCCAAGTTCAACGGCGCGGTCGGCAACTTCAATGCCCACCTCGCCGCCTACCCGGAAGCGAACTGGCCGCAGATCTCGCAGGCATTCATAGAAGGCCTGGGGCTCACCTGGCAGCCGATGAGCACCCAGATAGAGCCCCATGATGGAATCGCGGCTCTGTGTCATGCGCTGATGCGGGCCAACACCATATTGATCGACCTGGACCGCGACGTCTGGGGCTACGTATCACTTGGTTATTTTCGGCAACAAACGGTTGCTGGGGAAGTCGGCTCCAGCACCATGCCGCACAAGGTCAACCCCATTGATTTCGAGAATGCTGAGGGTAACGCCGGCGTTGCCAACGCTCTGCTGGGGCACTTGGCTGAGAAACTGCCAATCAGCCGCTGGCAGCGCGACCTGTCGGACTCGACGGTGCTGCGGAATCTCGGGTCCGCCCTGGGACACAGCGTGCTGGCGTTCGATGCCACCGAAAAAGGACTGGGAAAGCTGGAGATCGACCGCGACCGGCTGGAGGCCGATCTCGAACAGTCCTGGGAGGTACTGGCCGAGGCTATCCAGACGGTGATGCGCCGTTATCGGGTAGCAGAGCCCTACGAAAAATTGAAGGCCTTGACCCGGGGCCAGAGCGGTATCGATGCCGCTACTTTGCGCCAGTTCATTGCCCAGTTGCCGATCCCAGATGATGCTCGCGAGCGGTTGGCGCAACTTACACCCGCAACCTATACCGGTAACGCCCGAGAGGCCACCGCCGCCTTTCTGGATCGCTTGTCCGGGGGCCGCTGAAGCGGATTCCGGGGCACCGGTTGAGCGGGATACGCCTGTCCAAGTTGATGGCCGAGCGCGGCCTGTGCTCACGCCGTGAAGCCGACCGCCTGATCGAGCAGGGCCTGGTACTGGTCAACGGCGAATCCATCGATCAACTCGGTGTCCGCGTTGATCCGGCATCAAGCATATGCCTCGCGCCCGCCGCTGTTCTGCAGCGCCAGGCGCTGGTAACCGTGCTCCTCAACAAGCCCCCCGGTATTGTCTCCAACCTGCCAGAGCAAGGCTATGCCGAGGCAACCTCACTGATCCAGCAAAGAACTTACGCCGGCAACAAAAATCAGGCAGCAACACCAGCACCTGCAGCGGGTTCGTTGCATGTTGCTGGCCGGCTGGATATCGACTCCAGCGGCCTGCTGGTATTGACCCAGGATGGCAGCATCGCCCGGGAACTGATCAGCCCGGACAGCGTGATAGAAAAAGAATACCGGGTGCGGGTCGCTGGCGATATAACGCCCAAGCGTATTCAGCAATTGCGCCACGGCCTTGAGTTGGATGGGCGCTTACTGTGCCCTGCTACAGTCAACCAAAGTGGTCCCGAACGACTGGTGTTCGTGCTGACCGAGGGGCGCAAGCGCCAGATTCGGCGCATGTGTGAACTGGTTGAACTTAAAGTGCTCACCTTGGTACGAACGAGGATTGGTAAAGTGCATCTTGGCCGGCTTGCCCGTGGCCAGTGGCGCTACCTGGGCCCGGGCGAAACATTCTGATGGCCGACCTCTACCCCCTGCTGCGCCGGCTGGCGTTTCTGCTCGACCCTGAGGTCAGTCACGGCCTCGCCCTGGGTGCGCTTGGCCTGCTGGAGCGCGCGCATCCACTAGAGAAATGCCTCACCGAGCGCATGCGCGGCACCCTGCCGGCACGACCGGTGAAGGCAATGGGTATTCATTTCCCCAACCCGGTCGGCCTTGCAGCAGGCCTGGACAAGGATGCACGGGCGGTTGCTGGTCTCGCCGGGCTGGGCTTTGGCTTCCTGGAACTTGGCACCGTCACCCCGCTGCCCCAGGCAGGCAATCCACGGCCGCGCCTTTTTCGACTGACCGGTGCCCAGGCTCTGGTCAACCGCATGGGCTTTAACAGCGTCGGGCTCAACCAATTTCTTGCTAACCTGGCCCGGCACAATCAGCAGGTAAGAGTTGGCATCAACATCGGCAAGAACGCACAGACTCCGTTGGAACAAGCAGCCCACGACTACCTCACTTGCTTGCGCGCGGTCTACACGGCAGCCGACTACGTTGCTGTCAATATCTCCTCACCCAACACCCCGGGGCTGCGCGACCTGCAGGAGCGCGAAGGCCTTAACCAATTGCTGGGCCAGCTAAAAGATGGTCAGGCACGACTTGCTGATCTGCATGACCGCTACACTCCGATTGCAGTCAAGATCGCTCCCGATCTCGAACCGGATGCCATTGGCCGTATCGCTGAAGCTCTTGCCAGCCACGGCATCGACGGCGTTATCGCTACCAACACCACCCTCACGCGGCCCGGTAACGCCGCCAGTTACCCTGGATCGGAACAAAGCGGGGGCTTAAGTGGCGCGCCGCTCGCAGCACAATCCAGCGAGGTCATCAGAATCCTGAGTGACACTCTCGGTGACACCCTGCCAATCATTGGCGTGGGCGGCATTGTCGATGTTGCCAGCGCGCAGGAAAAGTTTGCTGCAGGTGCAACGCTGATCCAGTTGTACACCGGGCTCATCTACCGTGGCCCGGTACTCATCCGCGAGATCCTAGAGGGTTTGCCAGCCACGACAGCCCGCTAGGTCAAATCCAGCATCAGTCATAAAACACTATAAGATCCGTGTCGTAGAGACACCGAGTATTGGCTCATTCAAATATCAGCAACAAGTCTTTCACCTCGACCTGCTGGCCCGGTTGCACTTTAACTTCTCTGACCGTACCGTCACGCTCTGCGCGAACGCTGGTCTGCATCTTCATTGCCTCGATAGTCACCAGTCCGTCGCCCCGCTTGACTTCTTCGGCTGCCCGCACGTTGATCTGCGCGATGAGGCCTGGCATTGGCGCTCCAACGTGGCAGGGGTTGCCCGAATCGGCCTTGGGCTGTACCGCCCGGGTTACCTGGTGGGTCCGGTCGCTTACTTTTATCTGCCGTGGCTGGCCGTTCACCTCAAAGAACACCGTACGCATACCGTCATCATGGTGATCGCTGACCCCAAGATAGCGAATGATCTGGGTATGCCCAGAGTCCAGCTTGACGCTGATCTCCTGACCGGATTCCATGCCATAGAAAAAGACCGTCGTCGGCACCATCGTGAGGTCACCGAACTGTTGCCGCGCCTTCGCGTATTTGACAAATACATCCGGGTACATCAGGTATGATGCCAGTTCCTGGTCAGAGACTCGCCGCTCTACCCGGCGTTCAACCTCTTCGCGGGCAGCATCAAGGTCTGTTGGTGGCAATATCGCCCCGGGCCGTTCAGTCAGTGGTGCATTGCCACCCAGTATCTTTTTCTGCAGGTCTGCAGGAAACCCACCGTACGGCTGACCCATGTCGCCCCGGAAAAGAGAGATCACTGATTCGGGAAAGGCCACGTCAAAATCTGGGTCTTCAACTTTTTCACGCGTCAGACTGCTTGTCACCATCATCAGTGCCATATCGCCCACTACTTTGGAACTTGGAGTGACCTTGATCAAGTCACCGAACATATCGTTGACCGCGGCGTAGGCGGCGGCAACGTCCGGCCAGCAGTCGCCCAGGCCCAGCGAGCGCGCCTGCTCGCGTAAGTTGGTGAATTGCCCGCCAGGCATGCCGTGCAGGTATACCTCAGAAGCCCCTGAGCGCTCTTCACTTTCAAAAGCCGCATAACTCTCCCGAACTGTCTCCCAATAACGGGATAGCGTTCGGATCGCACTGCCTTCGAGTCCCGTTTCCCGGGGACCATGGCGGAGTGCTTCAACAATCGAACCGAGATTGGGCTGCGAGGTCATCCCGCTCATAGAATCTATCGCACAGTCAACAGCATCGACACCAGCCTCGCACGCACTCATGATACTCGCTGCAGCAATACCACTGGTGTCATGTGTGTGAAAATGAATAGGAAGGCCGATCTCGTTTTTCAATGCCGTCACCAGTTCGCGCGCCGCCTGTGGACGGCACAGGCCGCCCATGTCCTTGATTCCCAGAATGTGTACGCCGGCAGACTCCAGCTGACGGGCGAGATCGAGGTAGTAATTCAGATCGTACTTAGTACACCCCGGATCACTCAGGTTACCGGTAAAGCAGATCGCACCCTCGACAAGCTTGCCTGCTTCTCGCACAGCATCGATAGAGACACGCATGTTTTCGACCCAGTTCAATGAATCAAAAATGCGGAAAATGTCGATATCTGCCGCGGCTTGCTGCACAAAATATCTCACCACATTGTCTGGATAATTGGTGTAGCCAACCGCATTGGACGCGCGCAGCAACATCTGGGTCAGTATGTTGGGCATGCCCTGCCGGATCGCGCTCAACCGCTGCCAGGGGCATTCGTTCAAGAAGCGCATCGCAACGTCGAAAGTCGCCCCGCCCCAGCACTCCACGGAAAACAGTTCCGGCAGCAGCCGCGCATAGGCATCACTCACCCTGATAATGTCGTGACTTCGAACTCTGGTCGCAAGCAACGACTGGTGGGCATCACGAAAGGTCGTATCTGTGACCAGCACCCGAGGCTGATCCAGCATCCACTGAGAAAATCCATCCGCCCCAAGCTCCACCAAACGGTCCCGCGTCCCGGCCGGCATCGGCAGATCGCCCACCTCCGGCACCTCGGCCGTCTTCATCACATTCGGTCGACGACGCCCCGTAACCACCTCATTGCCATTGACTGTCACGTCTCCGATAAAGCGAAGTAAGCGAGTAACCCGGTCGCGCCGGCGTGGGAAGAGCAATAGCTCTGGAGTCTCATCGATAAACCGCGTGGTGTACTCTGCCTGCTGGAATTGGCTATTTTGTAGTAGGCCGACGAGAAACGGCATATTGGTGTTGACACCACGGATACGAAACTCACGTAACGCTCGAAGCATACGCTGGATTACTTCTCCCGATGTGTTACCTGATGCCGTTACTTTCACCAGTAATGAGTCGTAATGACGGGTTACGCGTGCACCGGTGTAGGCGGTACCAGCATCAAGCCTGATGCCGAACCCCGCCGGGCTGCGGTATGTGTCCACCTCACCGTAATCGGGTATGAAGTTGTTCTCCGGATCCTCTGTCGTGATACGACACTGCATGGCATAGCCACGCATTGTTATCCCCGACTGCTCCGGCACACCGGAAGAATCGCTGCCGATCGCACATCCTTCGGCGATTCGGATCTGGGCTTTGACGATATCTATTCCGGTGATAGCCTCCGTCACCGTGTGTTCAACCTGGATTCGCGGGTTGACCTCAATAAAATAGAACTCGCCACTGACCGCATCCTGGAGAAACTCCACCGTGCCAGCGTTGCGGTAGCCAGCGGCCCGGCACACGGTGAGTGCCGCCTCGCACACTAACTGGCGCTGTTCGCTGGAAAGATATTGCGCAGGCGCACGTTCTACGATTTTCTGGTTGCGCCTTTGTACAGTGCAATCTCGTTCGAACAGGTGCACCAGATTGTTGTGGGAGTCGCCGAGCACCTGCACCTCGACATGCCGGGCCCGACGCACCAGCTTTTCAAGATAGACCTCGTCATTATCGAAGGCAGTCTTAGCTTCCCTGCGGCCGCTGGCGACCATTTCGGAGAGTGCGCCGGGCTCGTCGATTACGCGCATACCTCGGCCGCCACCGCCCCAGGATGCCTTCAACATCAGTGGATAGCCAATCTGGTCGGCAAGCTCAGCGACTTTTGCCGGATCGTCTGGCAAAGCACCGGTTGCTGGCATCACTGACACACCGTTAGCGAGAGCCAATGCACGGGCCGCGACCTTGTTGCCCAGTCGGCGCATGACCTCGGGCGGTGGCCCAACAAAAATCAGGCCCGAATCCAGGCAGGCCTGTGCAAATTCGGGGCTCTCAGACAAGAACCCATAACCAGGATGCACTGCGTCAACTCCGGCATCAATTGCGGTGCGCACGATCTCATCGATCTGCAGGTAGGCTTGTACCGGACTGCAACCCTGCCCGATCAGGTATGCCTCAGCGACCTTGAACCGATGCAGGGAGAACCGATCCTCTTCCGCGTAAACAGCGACACTGGCGATGCCGAGTTCAGAAGCAGCACGAATCACGCGAATTGCGATCTCACTGCGATTAGCAACCAGAAGTTTGTGGATCTTCTTCATAAGAAATGCGTGTTCTCGAAAATAACCAGACAAACGGACCGCGCCCGTCGATAAAAGATGCCGTGCAAGTTCACACCTGCGCCCCGATAAGCGCGATCCAACAGCGTATTAAAGCAGCAATACTCTCTCGAATACAATTAACCCCGGCTCTATGGGTGCCAGAACTGATGGCAGAGGGACAGGTGCTCGCGCCCTGATCGAATACTGAATTCGACCAGCGCTTGCTGCGATAAAGAGCTTTACAGACAGATATCGGGCATTGGTTCTATGTGAAAAGCAACTGAAGCTGGAAAGAGGCTATCGTGCGCCAGATACGATACCAATGAGTTTTAACAACTTTCATAGGCCGGTGTTTCTTGAAGGCCCATTGCAACCGATCAGGATGGTACCCGGGAGGCTACCGCGTCGGAGACGGAATAATGAGAGGGTGGCCGTCCCGTTGCGGGCAGACATCGGCCAGCATCTGCGCCAGGCTAAAGTAGTCAACCTGCCCGGCGTCGAGTTGACGCTTGTCATTGCTGGTTGAAAAAACCAGCTCGCCCAGCATCTCCAGACCCCCGATCAGTCGCTTACGGTTGGCGCTTTGGCCAGTGGTATTCGACCGCGCACGTGGCACGAAGTACAGCCGAACCTCTCCCGTTTCCACATCCGCTGCTGCCATGATGTTTGCGGTTAGTTCCATCTTTCGGGTGTCGTTCTTTTCGATCCAGGTCCTAGCCCATTGACTCGCGCGTGACTCAACGTCCATTTCCTCGCCACGCCAGAAAGCGAAGTGCACCGGGTAGCCATGGGTCACCAGTTCCGCAGCGGTACCACAACCCTTGGTCAGGCGTTCTATCGGGAAACGTGCAAGGCGGACCGGACGACGAAAGGCATGGTAGTGCAGATGGCCTGGAATCGAGGCGCCGGCATCGATGCCATTGTAGAAAGTCAGGTACCCCGGAAGCCGTCGCGCAAGGGTAACCAGATCCATGATCAGATCGGCGAGATAAAGCATCTTGCCGCCGCCATTGACCGCCCATGCTTGGGACAGGTGCTCGCGACTGGCGATAACAGAATGTACGGGGGCCAGCGGATAGGGGTTTATCCAGGCGATGTAGTCGCGCCCATTCAGTTCGACGTCGTAACCCAGTTGCAGCCCGTCCTGCTGCCAGTGGATGTTAGCGGGGCACAGAAAACAACCGCCATGTTCGGCAACTTGCCCGGGGCCAGGTGACGAGTGCCCTCTCCCGTCAAAGCGCTCAGCGCGTCGCGGGTTGAACTGCACCACGAAGGCCTGGTCCGGATCGGCAGGATGGGCAATCGGATAGCGTTCGACCTGGGACAGGTCATCGCAGACAAAGCCGCTTGTGAACTGATGACGGTAAAGTGCTTCCAGCGCACCACTCAGGTCGCCTTGGCTGTGTTCAAGGTGTCGCAGGTCCTGGTTGAGGATTTGCCAGGAGCGTTGATACTGATTCTGGTCAGACATCGTTGAGAGCATTGCACCGTTTAAATGGCGCGCGATTATACTGCAGGGCCGGATCCGGCAAATTTGCCATTTATCGCTAAATGCGCCCACATAGCCACTGGCTATCGGGACGGATGACACACTGGGAGAAAACCTGTGCGCGGCGACGCCATCATTGTAGAACAGCACCATCGCCGAGCCGGCCGAGGTGTGACCGACCACATCCTGCCCAAGTTGCGAAAAACGAGCACGCGCTACACCCTATCGGTGGCGGGCGAGTCGGGTAGCGGCAAATCCGAGACAGCCCAGGCCCTAGCTGAGGAACTGGGAAAAGCGGGTATAAATTGCACCATCCTGCAGCAGGACGATTATTTTGTTTATCCGCCGCGTTCCAACGACCAGACCAGACGCCAGGACATTGGCTGGGTGGGGCCTCAGGAGGTTCACCTGGACGTGCTCGACGCCAACCTGCAGGCGTTCCACAACGGTGCAACCAGCCTTGTCAAACCATTGGTTCTCTACGGACAGGACCAGATCACTGAGGAAACACTAGATGTCGCTGGATCGCGGGTGCTGATCGCCGAGGGTACCTACACCACGCTGCTGGAAAACGTGGACACCCGGGCATTCATCGATCGCAGCTACATTGATACCCGCGCCCATCGAGAAAAGCGTGCCAGACACGAGTCTGAACTCGACCCATTCATCGACCAGGTACTGGCCATAGAACACGACATCATCTCTGCTCACAAGGCCAGGGCTGATCTCGTCATTGCAGCAGACTACACGGTGAGCATTCCTGCCTGATGCGCATTGGCTTTCTGAATCCCCAGGGTAATTTCGACCCGACAGATTCACACTGGACCGAGCATCCGGATTTCGGGGGTCAACTGGTATACGTCAAAGAAGTCGGCCTAGCACTGGCACGCCTCGGGATCGAGGTCGATATCCTGACTCGGCGTATTAAGGACCCGGACTGGCCGGAATTCTCTGAACCGGTCACGCATTACGACAGCGAACACGAGCGCTTACGCATTGTCCGTATTCCCTGTGGTGGTGACCTTTTTCTGGCCAAGGAAGCCCTGTGGCCGTATCTCAAGGAGTGGGTGGCTGGAATAGCAAAATTTTATGACAATCGACTGCCGGATTTTTTCACTGGCCATTATGCCGATGGTGGCTATGCCGGAGTAGTGCTCAAACAGCAGTACTCTTCCGGCTTTACCTTCACCGGCCACTCGCTCGGCGCCCAGAAGCTGGACAAGCTGGATATGAATCCGGCCAATTCAAAAGCACTGGACGAACGCTTTCATTTCTCGCGACGAATAGCGGCTGAACGGCTCAGTATGCGTGAGGCCTCGCGAATCATCACCTCGACCGGTCAAGAACGCATGGAGCAGTACGCTCATCCCCTGTATGCGTCCGCCGTAGACAGCGGGGACGATGAACGATTTGCGGTCATCCCCCCAGGCGTTAATACTCGGATCTTCTGTACCGAGCCAGCTCCCACTGACAAGGCCGTGGCAGCCTCTCTCGCCGACCGTCTGCCTGACCTCGAGCGGCCACGTATCGTGATATCGAGCCGGCTGGACGAAAAGAAAAACATTCTCGGCGCGGTGCGCGCCTACTGCGACTCAGCAGTGCTGCGCCAACGGGCCCGGCTGGCCTTGTACCTGCGGGATGTGGATGACCCGTTTGGACAGATCAAGAACTTGCCACCGGGTGAACGGTCGGTGCTCGAACCAATCCTACGCCTGATCGATAGTTCCGGCGTCCGCGGTAATGTCGACTTTGTTAATGCCACGTCACAGCAGGTACTGGCTGCAAGTTACCGTTTCTTCGCCCAACGGAATTCAGTGTTTGTCCTCAGTTCACTCTACGAGCCCTTCGGCCTTGCCCCGATCGAGGCAGGGGCATGTGGACTGGCGGTAGTGGCAACCTGGAACGGCGGGCCGAGCGAGATATTTGCTGACGGCTCCGGGGTGCTAGTTGACCCGGCCAACCCCGCCGCTATTGCCGAAGGCATCGCCCGGGCACTGACGGATCACGCTGGCTATGCCGAACGCATCCGCCAACGTGTGCACTCAACCTATACCTGGGAGCGTACCGCAGAGTCTTATCTGGCAGCCATCGAGGCAGGTTGCCGTAGCACCCGCACCATGCGCAGCAATTCCACTGAGCTCGATGCATCTGTGCGACTTAAGCGTTATCTCGCCAGGCGCGGGGAATAATTACCGCATTGTCACTGTTGGGCGGTATTCGCGATCCTGGCCGAACATACGCCGGTTCGCCACCACGATCCCATCACTGGTGCGGTGATAGCGCTGCGCGTCATCGGCTGGGTCCTCGCCGATCACAGTACCGGCCGGCACCTCGCAGCCATTGTCCAGAATCACCTTACTGAGCCGGCAATCAGAGCCAATGATACAGTTCGGCAGCACCAGGGCCCCTGTCAGCACACAACCTGATGCGACCTTGACATTTGAAAAAAGCAGAGCACGCGTGAGTTGCGACGAATCGATGACACAGCCTCCACTCACCATTGAGCCGCTGATACTGTGCGTATCCGGCACACCTGCACCGATGAACTTTGCCGGCGGCAACTGCGCCTGGTATGTCCAGACCGGCCATCGCGGATCGTACAGATCCAGCGCCGGTTCGGCACCGGTGAGCTCAATATTGGCCTGGTAGTATGAATCAATAGTACCCACGTCACGCCAATAGCTGTTGCGTTCGATGCTCGCGGCCATGGAAAACGCCTGTACCTGATGGCCGGCTTCGATCGCACGGGGAATGATGTCGTGGCCGAAATCGTGGCTGGAAGTGACGTCTTTGGCATCGTGCTGCAATTGGTCCGCCAGGTATTCGAGCGAGAAGACGTAGATTCCCATACTGACGAGCGCCTTCGCCGGATCCGTGGCCAGCGGCTGGAGATAAACGGGTTTCTCCTGAAACGAGACGATCCTGGCGTTGTCGTCGACGCTCATTACACCGAAGTTTGATGCCGATGCCAGGGGCACGGTGTTGCAGGCTACGGTAAGGTCTGCTTTGCTGGCGACATGGGCCGCCAACATCTCGCCATAGTCCATTTTGTAGACATGATCGCCTGGCAGGACCAGGACGTACTCTGGATGGTGGCTGGCGATGATGTCGAGGCACTGGTAGACAGCGTCCGCGGTGCCCTGATACCAGGCATCCTCCTCGACCCACTGTTGCGCAGGCAGCAGTTCTACAAACTCACCGTACTCACTGCGCAGGTTGTTCCAGCCCTCCATGATGTGCCGAATCAGAGAATGAGACTTGTACTGCGTCAACACGCTGATGCGGCGGATTCCGGAATTAAGGCAGTTCGACAAGGCGAAGTCGACAATCCGGTACTTGCCGCCGAAGGGCACAGCAGGCTTGGCCCGCCAGTCGGTTAGCATCTTCAGACGACTGCCGCGCCCCCCGGACAAAACCAAGGCGAGCGTATCCCGCGTGAGGCGACTGACGAACCGGGTGCCGAGCGTGCCGCTCATGGCGACTCCATGGATACGGGCAAACAATTGTAACCAGGAAACGCAGCTAAAGGGCTGATTTGAATCAGGCTCGGCCGGAGCCTGACATCAATAAACGAAGGATCAAGATTGTCTGCGCTGGCGCAGATCAGGCCCTACCCTTGTTCGGGGCAGTAATCAACTACCAAGATACACTAAAGAATCCGATTTACGGCGTCCCGAAGGGGATTCGCACCCCTGTTGCCGCCGTGAAAGGATGGTGCCCTAGGCCAACTAGACGATGGGTACGGGACCTGGGTGTAAAGGAAAAATAAACGCCCTATTTGCCTCAGGCCCAGTGGTAGCTGGCCGCCAACCGTCCACGGCTTCACCGTCCGATCGCCCTGAGTGCACTGTGAAGGCAACGCTACCTCACAATCTGGTCGTTTCTCTCCAGTAACGGCCCCATCCTGAAACTCCGGCAAGCAGTATCCCTACAGCGCCACGGCGCGGCTTTTGTGTCAAGTGGTGGGTTTTCGCTAGCGCTCGAACAGGCCAACTGGCGGCACCCGGCTTTTGACTGGCAGGGTGGGCGCTGTGGTTTCAGCTTGTTGGAACCACCCAACAGGCTTCGGCTTTATGAGTTGATGCCCAACATCTCTTTCGTTTTTGTCACAGCAGTAACTGCATCGCCTGCGTAAGCGTCGGCCCCGTAGTAGGCGCAGGTTGCAGAGGACACCGCTGCGCCACCGACGAGAATCTGTACCTTGTCTCTTAGCCCCGCGACCTGAACCGCCTCAATTGTCGTTCCGATCATCGGTGCAGCGGTGGTAAGAAGTGCGCTTATACCGACGATTTGCGGCGCGTGTTCTTCGACCGCTGCGACGAAAGCTTCCGGTTCCGTGTTAACACCAAGATCGATGACGTCAAAACCCGCGCCTTCGAGCATGGTACAGCAGAGATTCTTGCCAATGTTGTGGACATCGCCACGCACCGTACCGATCACTATCCTGCCCAGATCGAGACCACCAGATCCGGCGATCAGCGGTCTCAATACCTCCATCCCCGCATTCATCGCTCGGGCCGAGAGCAACATCTCCGGCACAAAATAACTGCCCTCCTCGAACAAATGGCCCACCTCGGTCAGTGCTGGAATAAGCGAGTCAAACAAAATGTCCTTTGGCTCCATGCCCAGCGCGAGACCCTCCTCAACGTAGTTGGCGATCTCACTATCCAGACCATCGATCGTCCGGTCATAAAGACCATCGAGAATCTCATCCCAATGTTCTTTCGAAGCCCGCTTGGCTTGCTGAGCAACGACGCGGGTCGTGATCACTCGCTCACCAGCCTCGACCGGCGCAAACTCCGAAGACCGTAATTCCGGGCTCTTTGCGCTACCGCCCCCTGTGTTAAAGCGCATGGGGTCAAACTGCTCGATTTTCTGCGCCACGTACTCAAGCCGCTCGACCAAGTTCTCCCCTACCACCATGTCGGAGATACCGAGGATTATTCGACCATTGCCAACGGTCTCTAATAGATGATCAAGGTAGTCGTGCAGCACACTCCCTTCCCTGCTACCTTCAAGTAAAGGGGACGGAATCGGTCCCCACATGATCGGGCCAGCAGCACCCCATGACCCCCACAACTCGTCAAAGGTCGTCGTGGTCAAAGGAAACGGCGAGACCGACTCACATACATCCAACCCTGATTCTTTCAGTGGCCCGAGCAGGCGCTTAATATCACCATCAGTATGACTGCCGACACATTTTCCCTGGCCATGGAGAATGTCTGTATACCGCTGGTACGCTGGCAGACAGTACTCCTCGAACAATTTGGGGTTGGTCATTGTACCGTCGAGATTGTCGGGAAACTCCACATAGGGATAGTCAAACTCGGACAGCTTTACCAGCGTGTCGACAAAATGCTCATCGACTTGGCCCAAGAGTCGCTCCACCTTCGCCGGTATATCGGACAAGGCATAAAATAGCGGGACCTCTCCGAAGTACTCGAGCAGTAGTTGCTGGAAAGGTGCACGTTGAGTAACGGGTGCCAGGAATCCGTTACACCCCAGTTTGGCATCTTCGACATAGAAACGATCAAACCAAGCCACAAACTCAGCTCGATCAAGGATGAATTCAGCGACTCGTAGGTCGTTATCCTCCTTAACGAAGTGTTCCTCGAGGTAAGGGTCAACCGCCGTGGGAATCATGCTCTCAGTCAAGCACCAGGAAACCGATGCGGCACCTACCGGAGTTCTGAATTCGATGCGGGTGATGCCGGCCTTGTCAAGCGGAACAAACGGCGGTGCCCATGCTGCCGGAAAACCCGAAAAGATCGGATCTTGCTCGCTGAGCAGGTGTTCGTCGTTGAAAAAACAGGCCATCTCGACACCGCGCAGCCGCAACGCGTAAGGGTCTTCGAACTTAAGTTCGCCCATTCCCACCTTCTCATGTACCTCACTCAAACTGAGACCCAGGAAGGAGGGCGGCATGGTACCGGTACGCTGCTTGGCGTTGTACCAGATTTCCATACGGTCGATGAATGGAATGCGGTCCGGCGTTTCACCACGCAGTACGGCGAGCAGCCGTTCACGCTGCGTCATAGTTATTTTGGAATTGACCATGGGGGTCATCAGTTCGGGCCGAACCGAAAGTCGGAAAATGTCTTGTGGGCCAAGGAACAGAAATTGCTCTCGGTGAGCGCTACCAATGAAGCCACCAGCACAGCCAGCGAGCCGGCCATTGCGGGTTCGACATAAGCCCCGTTATCCGCACTGGCCATATTGCCCCCACCTGCACGAATCCTTAGAAATAACCCTGGTAGCTTGTGAACAGCCGTAAATAATCATTACCACGCCGGTGATCGACATCATTTGTATAGTTAAGCTCGGTGACGATATTCGACTTGCCTGAGAGCTGGTAGTTGTGCATCAGCGACCACCGTGATTCTCTGGCCGCCGGCACCAAATCAATATTTAACGGTACTGGCTTACCAGACTGACTAACAATAAACCTGCTTACACCCTTTTCAATATGTAGTGGCATATCAAGTCCAAAGACAAATTTATTTTTGTCATTAGCAAGATATTCAAGTTTGCTCTCAAAGCCTAGCGCATGAATATTGTCGATCCTGACAAATTCGCCCTGCTTGCTTTTACCATAGGCATAAATAACATCGGCAAATAACGTCGCCTTATTCAGGATATTTTTCCGGTAGCCAAGATCAATATAGGTTGTAGCCGGGTCTTTAAAATCGAAAACGCCATTTGGCTTAGAGCCAAGCAAGGAATTGTCTTGGGTCACCATAAAGGCGGTATTCTTAAACAGCCAGCCGATACCGACCGGGTCGATGATAGAGTCGTCTTCCTTTTGGTTTTTAGAAAACCCTAACAACAGGCCTTGCTTGTCTTTTGTCTTATATGCGGTAAAAGTGTGGTAGTTCTTGAAGGAAAAGACATTGCCGTTAAATACAGTAACCCTGGAAAACTTGTCCAGGCCATAGCCAATCTCGCCAGTAAACCTGTCGTTGAAAGGTGGCCGGTCGACGTCGTCTATAGATACGGTATCGGTTGAACTCTTCGGTGGCTTGGCCCCGGGTTTAGTTGGTGAGCTGGTGCCAGTATTACCACCGCCGGCCGGGCAGGCCATGAACTGGCTGACACTTTTACAGGTTTTGCCGCGCATGACTTCGTCGTAGTAGACCACCTGGGTATGGTTATTACTCGCCCGGTTAGTGTCTGATTTATAGATGCCAAAACGAAATAAAATTGCTTCATTGTTAAGAGCATTCCTGCCTCGACGATCTACTTTAAGTTTTCCATTTACCCAAACTTGAAATATGCCGTCGGCGCCGGTGCTCCATTTAGCGTGAATTCGAATATCGTTCCATTTATTTGAGATATGGCTTTTTTTAATTACAACTTTTGAACTACTCCAGCCTTCAAACGCATCAAACGCAATCACCATACCTCGATTGGCATCCATTCTGAACATCGCATACTGGTGAGCGCGGCCGCCCACTGTCTTGAATTGCCCATGGGTAGCCGCGATATCATTAACAAAACGAAAGTCCTTGTGATACACGCTCCATGCATACCAGACATTAGTACCAGGACGATCAGTTGCTCCTGCCGTTAACTCAGTCCGCTCACCCCATTTAGCCAGGTGATACTTGCAATCACCGCGCATTTGCCCTGCTCTATTTTCAAAACGAAAACTTTGTGCGCCTGCTCTTCTGGGGTGTCCAGCGCCTACTACACCAACATGCCATGGGTTATGCGGATTACAGCCATGTGTCCAAAACTTCCCCCAAGAACCTGAGCCGTTATCTTCTGACCATCTCTTTGCTCTTGGCGAATTAAAATCTTCCTCCCACCAGTTACCGGCAAACGACACGCCGACCAAAGAAAAAGATAGCAAAATACCCGCGACTAAGATTGATAGTTTTTTCATAGCTGTGTCCTCAATAACAACGTAGCCACATTGATCATCTAGCTTGCCGGTGGTAGCCCCATATAGAAAATTGAACTCGAACTATTAGGTGCAAACACCAAAGAACCAGAATGTTTGCAACCCCGTGCACCAATGAGGACGGACGAAAGATATTCGACCACAAGACCTCGGTTGTTAATTGCCCCATTAACAGATTCCTATTTTGACAGGGCATAAATTCCATTTTATTTTGTGCGGTTTATAGGGTCAATACCAGGGAGCCGGGATGGTGACGTGCAAAACCTCTAGAGATAAAGAAACCATCGGGATTGGAAGACAAATCTGTCGCTACTGATTGGCGTTGCCAATAACCAGATATCCATCCGCTTAACCACCCGCGCTGTCTCGCTGGTGACAGCCCTGCGTTAGCGGGG
>Ga0207990_1000398_pt1 | contig 25259 bp, 24 predicted proteins | sample ETNtaG_8_FD_185780 | JGI IMG/M metagenome (GOLD analysis project Ga0207990, IMG submission 185780) | Marine microbial and viral communities from oxygen minimum zone, Eastern Pacific Ocean - ETNP201406SV75 (SPAdes) (version 2) | ecosystem: Environmental > Aquatic > Marine > Oceanic ...
GGACCCCATATCAGACTCCATTGCGTCTGACCGGTTGTCTAACCTCCGGTTGATCCCGAGCGGCCTATTTTGAGAAAAGGTAATCTGCTCCGTGTTAAGTAACTGCCAAAATTCGCTGCTCACTGATGCAGCTTCGTCGGCAGATAACTCTATTCTCGTACCACGGCGACTCCTGCTGACGATGCCTAGGTCTTTTAAGGTTTCGATGCCCCGCCTGGCTGTCATCCTGCTCATGCCGAATTGATCAGCCAAGGTGGTTTCAGAAGGTAATAGTTCGCCTTCTTTCAGCTCGCCTTCAATGATCAAGTTAGTCAAAAACCAGGCCAGCTGCAGAAATATAGGGCCTTCTAGTTGTCCCTCAGATGACCATTTCGCCATCAATTCTGCCTCGAATACGCGCCTTGGCCTGCCGCTTACACTGTTTGATGGCATTTCATTGAGGCTCATTCCGTTGATCTCCAATAGTTAACAGACAAGTCTTACCTGTAAGTATACATTATAGACAACTAACGTTCTATTTATCCACTAAATGAAATTTTAGGTAATGGCGATCTGGGCGTTGGCCGGCGCAATTAACCGCGGGATATGCAATGTCACGGAATTGGTGGGTTGACATAGTTTAATTAAAGTATATACTAGTCTATACGAAGTAAATCTATAACGATGCGAGGCCCAATTATGATGATCAAGAGATCTTTCCCGGACGTCCGAACCGACCTAAACCCGCAGGTCTTCTTCTTACTAGACATGACGGGATCGATGGGCGTTAATAAACCAGCGACGATCAATGCCTTCAATGAATATATCGGTGGGCTGAAAGCCAACGAAGGCACCGCAGGCTTTAAGTTTTCCCTTGCGGTTTTTAACAGTGATATAGGGATCGGGTTGAATATCGAAAAAGGTTCTCTTGCGGATGTCCCTGAGCTGAACAATGGGAATTATGACCCCGCCGGTACTACGCCTCTTTATGACGCGATCGGACTGTCCATAGACAGCCTAGAAGAGGTTCAAGGACAAGTGTTGTTCATCATTTTGACTGACGGCGAAGAAAACGCATCTCAGCAGTTCGACAAGGAGGAGATATTAAAGAGAATCTCAAATCGAACTGAGCAAGGTTGGAAATTCGTCTTCCTTGGCTGCGATATTGACGCTATGAAACAAAGTGAAGATCTGGGGATAGCACCGGGCAACGCCAGGTCTTATTCACGGGCCGAATCGCAGGGGGTCATGTGCGACGTTGCATCTGCGACGGTTGAATATTCCGTACGATCTCCTCGTGACAAGCGAGGATTCTTCGAGAAGTAAGTGAGCCCTCGCCCATACTTGGCAACCCGTTCGAAAAGGCCCTCTAATTTCGTTTAAGTTAAAGGGCCTTTTCTTTTGCATGGATTGAACAATTGTCACCTGCGTGCGCTTATGCCAATAAATCTAACTATTCGGCCGGCATCAGGGCAGAAAGTTCATTCGAACAAGTTACCAGAAGGCGCTCGCGCGGCCTGGTCAACGCAACGTGAAGCAGACTCTTTTCCTGTTCTATGATTTCTGCTCTTTCGGCTTCATCACAGGCGCTCTCCAGCATGTCCGGGTCAGGAATATTAGCGACTCCGTAGCCGATAACAACGACGGCTTTAAACTCCAATCCTTTCGCGCGGTGCATCGTCCCAAAAGAAACACCATCATCACTGGGCGCTCTGGAATCTTGCAGATCTCTCCTTTTTAACTGATCTACCATCCGAAGAGCGGCATTTCCGATGCTGGAGAGGGTTTTGGTGCGCCGGCTGAAGACCTCTATCTCGTTTTCCTGGTATCCAAGCCGGATCATATCCTGAAGCCACTCTCCCAGACAGAGAATCTCATCTGACTCGTGGCACACACTTTTAGCAGTGGTTCTTCACCTGTTAGCAGCGAGACTGAGTGCCTTGATTCCTCTTCTCCATCTCCGCCCACTGAAGGAGCTGTCAGGACCGTCTCGGCCAGCCTTTGGATCTGCTCAGTATTTCTGTAATTGGTGTGGAGTTGACGGGACCGGCCTTGCATCCTGATCCCCATACTGCTCTAGGAGAAAGACCTTCGGAATATACGCTGCCCCGCGTCACGGCAGAAGGGCGTCGTGTTGTTGGAGACAAACCTGGATGACGTATCCGGGATGGTGCTAGGTGACACTCAAGAATGTTTGTGTACCATGGGCCCCCTAGACGTGTGGTATACCCCCATTCAGATGAAGAAGAACCGAAAAGGGACCACTTTATTTACATTGGTGCCGGAGGACCTGGAACAAGCGGCGGTCGAAATAATTCTTCGGGAGACCACCACCTTTGGAATACGTTCCCGTCCGGTGGAACGCCACGTTGCGGAAAGGCAAAGCGTAACCATTGAAACGGAAATTGGGGCAATTAGTGTGAAAGTTAAATCCTTGGGCGGCGGGGCGATGAGCGTTGCTCCGGAGTCGGACAACTGTCGGCGCATTGCCTTGGAGACGGGCATACCATTCCAGGGAATTTATCAGAGGGTGGTTTAAGAGGCGCGGCGCCAGCTGCTCGCCTAGTTAATTTTGGGCATGTAGTTGGGATTATAACGAGGTTTAGCTAGCCATCAACTCCTCGATCAAAGCCCGCATCTCTTCTGCAAAGAACTCGTAGGAGCGGTTCTGGTAGCCGAGGAGGCGCTGGGATTCACTCGTGTCATACCAATCAACCCATCCCGGTGAGCTGCGGTAGGTGGCGTCCGTAGCAGGAGCTCCCACGAAAGTGTAAAAATCCTCTACGTAACGCTTCCCCACTAGCTGCCAAGTTACCCCGCCGGCAATATTCAGAGGCTTGTCAGAGCCCGCCTTCGCACCCGCCGCTGCGAACAAGGCATCGACCACGTCGTCGCGGTGCACCATCTCCACCCGCTGCTCAACAGTGAAAGGCCAGACCTCCGGCGGCTCGAGGAAAGCAGGCACTGCAATGGGCGCTATTCTGAGGATTACCGAGTTCAGTCTGGAACCGGCTATCAATGCCTCAGCCTGAATCTTACTCTCGGCGTACACGTCAATCGCCCTTTGTGGGTGCTCTGTTACGACGGGAGGTGCCTCAGCGCTGGTATCTCCGTAGGTGCTGACGGAGGACGCAAAAACCAGCACAGAGCTGGCGGCTTCCCGCTCCATGGCTTGAATAATGGACTCGGTCCCCGCCACGTTAACCGTCATGGTCAGTACACGGGCTGCCTCGCTGCGAGGAGGCAAAAGAGCCGCGAGGTGCACAACGGCGGTAACCCCGGTAACAGCCTCTATTAGCGCCGATTTATCGCCGATATCGCCCTGAATAATCTGGACTTCCGGGCGTTCTTCCAGACCGGAAAAGTCCATCTCGGGCAGATCGAAGACGCGGACTTTCCAGCGGTTAGTTGCAAAGCGGTCAGTGAGCCTTTTTCCCAGGCTGCCGGCTCCCCCGGTGATGAGAACAGTCCCGGACGCTTTACTCACGTCAAAGTTGTCCCTTTCATACCGGATTTATCTATGACTTCCTGGGCGCTCTTTATGAACTGCTCCAAGGCCGAGCCGAATGCGCTCCAATGTGCTTCCCCGCTCAACTCCAAGAGAGCTTTAGCGTCTCGCTGGCATGTTCTAGTCACCGGGATGCTGGGCATGGTTTTGAAAAAAAACGTCCCGTCAAGTTCGTTGAATTTTTCAATTATTTCCACCAACGAGGCTTCCCAGGCTTGAGAAGGCTCTTCTTCCTTGTCTAACCCGTCCACGATTTCATGACAAATTGCAGCCGAATCCACGAGCATTTCCTGTCCTGACAACATCCGGTTGATTCTCCATGTAGGTGGTATTAGTATCGTTGCCTTAAATTTTATCAACAATTCTGCCACAGCGAAGGGGGCTTTAGGCCCCGTCCACCTCGGAGCAACAGTATTGTCAATAGGTTCTTTCTCATCCTTCCACCGCCAGTCTTTCAGAAGGAGAGGAAGGGCGTCCTAAAACGAAAATTGAGGAGCACTGATATCAATCGTCAGCCGGGATGGGGGTTTCCTCGGCATTCTCCACTTTGCCATTGACCGTGTGCGGATAGTGCTTCTTCATGGCTTCGATATCTACTTCATCTAGCCTATTGTAGCCCTTACCATCGTGTAGGTCGTAAGGAAAGGGCATGAATCTTTCGAAGCTTTCCTTGAACCTTTGACGGGTCGGCCTTCGGTCATATGGGAACGTGAACTGGGCCGGGTCTCCGGGAGCCACTGTGGTTAGTTCATAGTCGCGGCTACCAAGCCCGTTGGCATGCCCAGTGTTGATGGTGGCAACTTCGCTCTGACCATGGAACGTGGCTGCAGCAGCCTCAAATTTGTGATCTCCAGGGTGATGGGCGTCCATCATTTCTGATGCCGAGCCGGGAATCCCGACCGAACGTTTGGCGGCGTCGACGCAGGCTTGGTCGATGGCGACTGGGTCTTTGCTGGCGAACACTCCAAGATGGGGCACGATGGGCATATCGGAGTGGTTGGCGCAGTCGCATCGTGGTGAGACATCCACGGCCATGTTGATGTAGCCAACTTTGGTCTCTCCAACAGCCTTTACCACGCCCAGTGCAGCATCTGCTATCGCGATATCGGTGGCGTCAAAGATGACTGGAGCGATGTCCAAGATACCCCGGCTACCCATGGGCCCGAAACACGAGAGACAGTTCGCGCACTTTTCCCGCTCCCACTGGATCTCCGAGTTGCCGTTCTCTCCCGTGACGTGCCAAAGGTTGAAGGGGCAGACATCTTCCAGGCTTTCCCAGTCCGGGGTTTCCGTCTTGCCTTTGAATGCTTCGGGGTGGAATTCCGCGGCGGAGCCCAACCCGTATTTGGGATGTCCTCCCATGTGGACATTGAACTTACCCCGTTTGGATTGACACCCGATACCCAGGTTCTTGAGAGAACCGCCGATCACGCCCATGGAGTGGCCTTTGAAATGGGTCAGAGCGATTAGAACATCGGCGGCGGCGATGGCCTGAGCAACGTAAGCTTCTTTAAGCAGGTACCCCTCGGGGATGTCTACCCGATAATCGCTGGTGCCAATGAAACCGTCAGCCACGATAAAGGGGCATCCCAAAGTAGCTGAACTATAGCCGTTCCGCTCAGCGGTCTGCAGGATATCGAGTTCGGTGACTCTAGAAGCCCAGGGGTTGTAGCTCTGGGTGGTCGTATCGCAAACGAAGGGCCTCCCGCCCAATTCCTTGATCCGGTCGGCCAAAGCGCGAGCGTAAACCGGTCGCAGATATGCCGTGTTGTTCCACTCCCCGCAATGTACTTTGATAGCGACCACGTCGTTAGGACCGATGATCTTGTCCAGTCCGGCGGCATCGAATACAGTCAGCATCTTTGCCACCAGGCTGGTCTCGGTAGACTCAGAATGAGCGTCCATGTAATGCACTTGTGAAGTAGCCATGGTACCCCCCTCAATTAACGGCAGTTTATTTGGCAGTCTTGGACAAATTACCCTATTTCGCTCGGAAACGTAACATTGTGGTTTTACGTTGTCAATCGAGTTTCTAAGCCTGTACCTCCTCTATCTCCTTTACTGTTTCTTCTTTCGTGATTTCATCTTCACGTGGTATCGCAACTTGGTTCCATGAAATTTCCGGGCCGATGGCAAACCGCTTGAGACTGAGCAAACTTCTGGAAATGGCTGCTGGGACATTGTGCGGCCGCGTTGTCGTTTTCGAGTATCAGGTAACTGCCATCACTGCACGGATTGCGCTGATTGTTCTACCGAGGAGATTAACGAATTTGCAGCGGTTAGCCGGTCAAATTCTGATAACTTGTTGGTACCAAATAGCATTAATTGGAAAATAGGCTGGCTATTTCAGCTATAAAGTGGGACTGCCTGGCATACCACATGACAGGGCAATATGAACGGCATCGACTTCTATGCTAACGGATGTTCGAGTTCAAGCTTCCAACAACACGGCCAGACCGCGTTCTCAGTATAGTTCGACTCTGCTCCATCCCCCAGTAACTAACTCCGAGGCGCCGGTTGTTACGGGTTCTCCCAGGTTGAAGAGCGGTAGAAACTCGGGCTTAGGCTTAAGTCCGAGTACCAGTCTCTGGGCCATGTCTACATATACGCCGTCCAGCATCATGCTCAGCAACTGGTGGCGCTCCTCCAGCGTCGCCGCCCCCCAGGCCTCCAACAGCCCTTCGATGTGGCCCCCATCTGGAAATTCGCTCTTATCGACAGCCTCTAGGTTGGAGTATCTCTCGGCCAAGTCCCTTAATGTCATCGATCACACCAGGCTGATCAGCTTATAGAACTAACTGATGATACTTGAATTTGGGCGATGAACCCGCACGGATCCTGTCTTCCAAGGTCGGTGAACGCCCACAGTGTGGGAGTTGTCTAATCCCCGTCTCTAAAATACCGAAAGCCCCCTCGAATTAGGGTCTTTTCGTATATTGGTCCCGTTAGTATTTTCTAATACGTCACCGTAGTGATACTGCGTTACGGGATGTTTTGTCCCAGCATTCAGGCCGTAGCTAGAAAAATCCTTTAACTTAAGCTAGTATCGGCCAGTCTGACTTGAGGTTTTTGAGGTAACGTCCTGCTGAATAAATTACAACCTGCAAACTTTCAGGAGTACTACGTTAATACCCTGTCTACCGGGAGATGCGACGGGAAAGGCGGTCTTTTCGCAAGGACCCTGAAAGATCATCACCGTGTGTCATGGGAGGCCTTCTCGCATGCAGTTAAATCAGGAGTCCTTGCCAAAAACATTTCAATAGCCCCAATTCCTTCGCTCTGGCGGTTGTGTTGGCAATAATAGTCGCGTTTGCACTCATGACCGTGTTTTTTCTCGCCGGCTTGTATGTAGCCGGCGCCATAGGATCATTGTCTTTGATAATGATGAAGTTTTTCTCCGATGCGAATTTGTGGAATATCATGGCTAATCGCGTCTGGGAGACCTACACAAGATTCCTACTCGTCGCAATTCCGCTTTTCATACTTATGGGTGAGCTCCTACTCCGAAGCGGAGTCGCAGACCGAATGTACAAAGCGCTAGACCGTTGGGTTGGGCCTATCCCCGGAGGGCTTCTCCATACGAATATCGCCTCTTGCGCTGTATTCGCAGCCTGCTCCGGGTCCAGCATCGCTACCGCGGCGACCATCAGTAGGGTAGCGCTACCCTCTTTTCGGGCAAGAGGGTACAACGAGCGGTTGGTGGTAGGTTCACTCGCAGCTGGTGGGACTTTAGGTATTTTGATCCCTCCAAGCGTCCTCCTCGTACTTTACGGATTGACCACAGGTACATCGATAGGCCGCTTGTTCCTAGCTGGCTTCTTCCCCGGTGCATTACTAGCCGGAACGTTCATGTTAATGATTTTTATTGCGGCAATCATTTGGCCAGGGATCGCTCCCAAGACTTCCGATGATAGTTACATGAGCATCAAAGGATGGCGTGACCGTTTACTCGGAACCCTCTCAATTGTCCCGGTAGCTGTCTTAATAGTTCTTGTGCTCGGCAGCATATACGGAGGATGGGCCACGCCTACCGAAGCGGCGGCAGCTGGAGTCAGCGGAGCATTCATCATAGCAGTCCTCAACCAGACCTACGAAGTGGTGTTTAACGTATGCGCATTAGCCTGCCGCAAGGCGAAGCTCCTGGCAATACTGCCTAGAAGATTACGTGTTCCGATCGAAAGAGCTGCCGAGACGGCAGCAGGATATGACAATCAGATAATCAAACAAACCCTCTTATCCGTCTTCAACATGCTCACTGGGGCGTTCATGGGATGTATTAAAACCACAGGCATGATCATGTTCATCCTGATGGCTGCTTTTACCCTCCAGTTTGCTTTCGCATACCTTCAAATTTCCGAAGATATGGCGCGATGGGTCGTGAGCCTCGATCTCTCATCGGTCCAGCTAATCTTGATAGTGGTGGTGTTTTATTTAGTACTCGGAACTTTCATGGAAAGCTATTCAATGATGTTGACCACGTTGCCGTTAATCGTTCCGACGCTTCAGGCAAGTGGAATCGATCTACTCTGGTTCGGCGTAATCATGATCATCTTATTAGAGGCTGCTCAAATCAGCCCACCACAGGGGCTTAGCTTATTTGCCCTTCACGGGGCTCAAATCGAAACCCAAGCGATACATGGTGACAGCTCCGAACGGCCTAAAACTATAAATGATGTCTATATAGGGGTTTTACCGTTCATGGCATGTATGGCAATAGTCATCGGGATACTTATGGTGTTTCCGGAGATTGCACTATGGTTACCAGATACGGTAAAAGGGTCTAGGTTGTGACGCACATTAATGAAATACCCTATGCCACGATAGCAAACAGATTGATTTCAAGAATCATGGTATAGATAAACACAGAAATGTTTCTGAAATAATGTTAGACTGCGCGAATCACCGTCAACTGGAGCGTAGATATGGCGTCAAAAGCCCAAGCTGGCTACCAAGCAAAAGCGACCGTGGCCTCGAACCTTCTGTATGGAATGCGGGCCATCACACGAGTTACGGACAGAATTTATTTCATAATGGCCTGGGTTTGCGGCCTGGAACTGTTGCTGCTCGGGTTTTTCATCACTTATCAAGTTCTCGCACGTAAACTCGGTTGGGTAATGGCGCCCGCGACCGATGTTATGAGTGGATATGTATTAGCGATGGCTGCCACATGGGCCTTTTCGTATTCCCTCAGATCTGGATCTCACGTTCGGATAGATGTGTTGCTTCCTTACATGAGTAAAAACATCCGAGCGATTGCTGACTGGATGGCCGTATTCGCCGTTGCGTTCTTCGCTTACGTCACAACGTGGAAGATGTGGGCTAATGTTGTGGACAACTACACCCGGGGTGTCGTTACCAATGACTACCCACTCACGCCGCTTTTTATACCTAAAATAGTTGTTGCTCTGGGCTTCACACTTCTAGTCATTACCGCAGTGCAGATGATGCTATCGATGATTACTGAGGCATGGCTGCCCAGGTTGCACAAGAAACTGGGAGGCGACGAGATCCAATCCATAAACGTAATGGGCAACGAAGAAGCGGCGGCCGCAGCGTAGCTTGGGCCCGGCATAGGTTCCAAAGGAAATCTGATTTAGTAAAATCCTCGGTAACTGGGGATTGAGAGGGTATCAAAAGTGGCGATAGGTGTAGCGTTTGGCCTAATGGGAGCATTTTTCATGGCGGGAATGTATGTCGCCGCCGCCCTAGGATGCCTCTCTCTAATCATGATGTACTTCTTCTCCGATGCTCCCCTCTGGAACATCATGGCGAACAAAGCGTGGGAATCAAACACGAGCTTCATCCTTGTGGCTGTCCCTCTGTTCGTCTTAATGGGCGAGTTGATGAACCGCAGCGGAATGGGCGAGAAAATGTATACCGTAATATCCAAATGGATATTTTTTCTTCCGGGCGGCCTGATCCACACCAACATTGTATCTTGCGCCATCTTTGCAGCTTGCTCCGGATCTAGTGTTGCAACATCGGCAACGATCAGTCGTGTATCACTCCCGTCGTTCCGGCAACGCGGTTACTCCGAGCGGATGGTGATTGGATCCTTAGCTGCAGGTGGGACCTTGGGAATCTTGATTCCTCCCAGTATCAGCTTGATTATCTATGGTGTTCTAGTAGAAGAATCAATTGGGAGACTGTATCTCGCCGGATTCATTCCCGGGTTCATGCTCGCTGGCATCTTCATGTTAATGATTGCGGGGCTGGCCATCGTGTGGAAGGGTATGGCGCCGCGAGAAGAAGGGGCGAGCTTCAGTTCAGTGGCCGGCTGGGTGGACAGGATAGTCAGTCTAGTAGGCCTGGTCCCAATGATTGTGCTGATACTCATCGTCTTAGGCAGCATTTATGCGGGTATCGCGACCCCCAGCGAGGCAGCCGCGTTCGGTGTCTCTGGTGCTTTCGTCTTGGCAGTTCTCATGAATTCTCAGGGCATAACCGCACCAATTCTTGCTAAATTCCTAATGTTGACCGGATTGATCAATATAGTCTCTGATAGCTTCAAAGAAGAAATGAGATCTCACAGGATGCCAGATGGGGCGATGTGGAGACAAACGGTAAACACTAACTGGGATATTGTTCTAAGCGCAATGATATCTACTATGCGTACCACTGGAATGATCTTCCTGATAATCCTCGCCGCCTTTACCTTGAGTTTTGCATTCGCCCGGTTGGGAATTTCTGCGCAGATCGCGGATCAGATCACCAGTTGGGATCTGTCTCCAACTATGCTGGTACTCGTGCTGATCGTGTTCTACCTAATACTTGGCACTTTCATGGAAAGCTTCGCGATGATGGTCACGACCGTGCCCATCCTAGTACCTACCTTGGAGCAGGCTGGTGTTGATCTGGTTTGGTTCGGCATCATCATGGTGATATTGGTTGAAGCTGCCTTGATTAGTCCTCCGGAAGGGATCAACCTTTATGTGCTCCATGGAGTACGGCAGGATGTCGACCGCGAGCAAGCGGAACTCGCAAATGAGGTTTTGAAAGAGAGCACTATCGCTGACGTATGGATAGGCGTACTACCGTTTATGGCTTGTATGGGAATCACCGTAATACTAGTTATGCTTTTTCCGCAGATTGCGCTATGGCTGCCTGATCTGGTCAAAGGTGGCCGGTAACGGTCAAATCTCTATTCCCGGGACGATTGGGAAGAGCTTCGACCCCGCGTTAGAACCGAATTGGATATCACAAGGAGTTCAGAAATGCTAGGATCCAGATTGACTGCCATGTTGCTGGTCGTGGTTTCAATTATGCTGGTCGGTTGTGGCTCGGATCCGACCGCAGCCCCCGCAGCCCCCGCAGCCCCCGCAGCGACCGCAGCCCCTGCGGCTCCCACCGGTCCAACACTTGAACAATACGCCGCCGAGCATGCCGGCGGGCCCGGTGCGATATACGTAGGAGATACGAGCCAATTGGTCGGAGACGCCCCTCACGGAGACTTGGGGGGATTCGACGGTGAAGTGCCTCTAGATGCTATCGACGAACATCTATGGATCCTCGAAAACGATTATTACCGCAGCCTACTGGAAAAGGCGAAGTTAACCAATCCAACTAAATTGGTATCAACAGGCGAAAAACACGAATTCCAGCACGCCTGCATAAATAGAACTTTGCTGTGGTGCAAGCTAATAGAAGCGTATCTGATCCCCAATCTCACCGAGAGGACGAATGGCCAGATACAGCTAAGCGTATCCTCATTCCCCGAACTAGGACTTGCCGGTACTGACACCATGACCTTGGTGCGTGACGGGACCCTGGGAGCTTCAGAGATTTACGGCGGATACATCGGCGGTGAATACCCCGCGGTTGAGGTCCAATATCTCTGGGGGCTCTGGCCATCCCACGAGGATCATTACACAGTCCTATGGAATATCTTCCCCGATATCGAAAAGATCATCAAAGATGCGACAGGCGCTGTCGTCTGGTCACATAACTGGATACCCGGCGACGACCAGATGTTTTTCAGTAAGAAGGCTCTCCGTACTCTCGATGATTTCAAGGGCCTGAAGACACGCAGCCATAGTGCCGCTCTCTCAGACTGGATCGAGGGGATGGGTGCAGACGCGCAATTTGTCGCTTTCGCAGAGGTTTACGCCGCGTTAGAGCGTGGCATTCTGGACGCCGGTGTAACGGGAGCTAGCCCCGGGTTCGCCCAAAGATGGTTCGAAGTGACCGAATATATGAACGGTGGGCTAAGGAGTTTTAACTCCACCATGAATGTAATCAATGACAAGGTTTGGGCCGACATCCCCGCCGACCTTCAACAGATTCTGATAGAGGAAGGCGCCAAGCTAGAACTAGAATCCCACCGTATCGCTGGGATCCAAAACCGCATGGGAGTCGCCAGGAACGTCGATGCTGGGTTGAAGCACATCCAATTCTCTGACGAACTAAATGAACACAGCTTCAACGTTGCTGCTATGCAGCATGTGGTCCCTTCTTGGGTCAAACGCGTAGGTGGACCTGACCATCCGGCTGTCACCGAAACCTTCAACAAGAAGATAGGTCCGATCGTTGGTCTAGAGATAGTAGCCGACGACTCTGAGCAAGGGTTCGCTGTACGCAGGCTAAAATAGCTACGTTAACCCATTAGTGAGTCCACTACTAAGGCGCACCGGAATTTCCCGGTGCGCCTTTTGTGATATACAGATACACCATGGACAAGTCGCGATCAGAATAGGGTCCATCCATCTTGACCACCATCAAACCCGGCAACCGCTTCCGTTATTCTATAGTCGCATTGTTCCATTGAGAGTCCATCAAACCTAACGTGGCCGGTCCGGTCCACTGAACATAGGTAAATCGTCATATTGCAGTAGATTTTTTTATGAATGCTAAAAACTAGATTACGAATTATTGCCATCGATTATATTGAATCCGTAAGTTATATCACCAAATAGGTTGTATATGTTCTCTATTGATGTTTTATTCAAAATAGGCATCATCAAAACATTTACATATTGAAACTTGATATGGTATATTCAGCCATCCTATTGGGAGGAGCAGATAATTTGGCCCACGACTAATCTATATGGCCAAAACCTACATTTCGAGGGAAGTTGAGAATCTAGGCCGACCGATGTGGCCTCTGTTGCACAGATGAGCGCGTCGAATGGCGGCCCAACACCCCCGTGTTAGAACCGAGTTGAATATCACAAGGAGTTCCGAAATGCTAAAGTTCAGATTAATTGCTATGTTGCTGGTCGTGGTTTCGCTTATGCTGGTCGGTTGCGGTTCGGATCCGACCGCAGCCCCCGCAGCCCCCGCAGCCCCTGCAGCGAAAGCAGCCCCTGCAGCGACCGCAGCCCCTGCAGGCCCTTCCAAACTTGAACAATACGCCGCCGAGCATGCCGGCGGGGTCGGTGCGATATACATAGGAGACCTGAACCAGCTGGTTGGCCCTGCGGCAACAGTGGACCAGGGCGACTTCGACGGTAACGTCCCGCTGTCTGCCCTCGAGAACCACGCTTACGTCTACGAAAGCGATTTTTACAAGAAGATTTTGGCGAAGGCCAATCTCACCAACCCAACCCCTCTGACCAGCGAAGGCGTTCACATCACAATTCAGCACGCCTGCATCAACCGGGCTTTGGGGCCCTGTAAAGTACTGGAGTCGACACTCGTGCCTTGGCTTGAGGCACGGACCAACGGTCAGTTAGAATTCGTCGTCAGTTCCTTCCCGGAGTTGGGACTGGCTGGTCCAGACACCCTCAACCTAGTCGCAAGTGGCGTACTGGCCTCGGCCACCATCTACGGCGGCTACGTGGGGGGCGAGTTGCCTGCCGTCGAGGTCCAGAACCTCTGGGGGCTCTACGACAGCATGAAACAAGAGTTCCAAGCGAATGAGGCGATCATCGAAGATATCGAGGCGTTGGTACTGACCGAGACCGGTGGGGTGGTCATGAACCACCACCTCTTCTCGGGCAACGACCAATACTTCTTCTGCAAAGAAAAGGTTGAGACCCTTGACGACTTCAAAGGGAAGAAGACCCGTAGCCACAGCGCGGCATTGTCGGACTGGATCGAAGGGATGGGCGCCTCGGCTCAATTCATAGCTTTCTCCGAGGTCTACACAGCCTTGGAACGGGGCATCCTCGACTGTGGTGTGACTGGTGCTGACGCTTCACACGGGCAGCGCTGGTATGAGGTGACCGATTACATGATCGGGCCGTTGATCAGCTGGCCCTTTGTCAACAACGTGATCAACGCCGACAAATGGAATCAGATACCCGAAGACCTCCAGAGAATCCTGATAGAAGAAGCCGCCAAGTCCGAATTGGAGGCGCTCCGGATCGGGTCGATCCAAAACGAGATGGGGCTCATCAAGAACGAGGCGGAAGGCTTGGAATTCATACCGTTCTCAGCAGAGATGCAGGAACAAAGCTTGAACGCTGCCGTCATGGAACGTGTCTTGCCGAATTGGGTGAAGCGCGTCGGTGACCCCACCCACCCGGTAATCACCGATATATTCAATACCAAAATCGGTCCGCTCGTCGACCTAAAAATCGAATCCGACGGTTCGGTGACCAAGAAATAAGGCGTCACACGGCGACTGGCAATTCAGCCATCGTCTAAGATTTGGAAAGCCGACCGGCCCCTGGATAAACCCAGGGGCCGGTCTTTGCGATTAGACCTAAAGGGTAAAAGTGACCCCCAGATTTATCATCTGGGGGTCACTTTTACGCCTGAAACTGGCGGAGGGAAAGGGATTCGAACCCACGATGAGGTTGCCCCCGTAACGGTTTTCAAGACCGTCTCTTTCGTCCACTCAGCCATCCCTCCGTATGGTGAGCACCCTTACACCTACCCCGGTCATGCGAATCAACCACGGGACTTCTAGCTGTAAAGTAGGCCCTTTCCTACGGAGGAAAATTTTAAAAAATGGGCCTCATGGGCATAGCGGTTGACCGTCTGGGGGATTATTTACCTATAACGTGGTGGAGCCTATGGACTTCCACGGGCTTCTACGGGCTGCTGTAAGCGGTATACCACGTACGGATCAAACTTCGAGCAAGTCATAACTGTAAGAATTAAATATTTCGCAACCTTCTGATGTTATTAGAATCATGTCTTCTATCTGGAATGACCCTACGCTATCAGCATAATAGGGCGTCTCTAGGCACATCACCATACCTGGTTGGAGTATAGATTTTTCATCTGCACTGATGAACGGTGGTTCTTCTACAAAAGAGTCCAGGCCGATAGAGTGACCGTAGTGACCGCGGCTATAGTTTGGAAAACCATGCGACCGAATTTCCTCTGTGGCAACACGAAATATCTCAGATAGTTGGACGCCAGGACGCATCAATTCCCTCGCCCTCGAATGCGCGGACTGTAGAGCGTGGTGCATCTTTTTCTGAATGTCAGTCGGCTTTCCAAAGGAGAATGTGCGACCGCAGTCGCTGTAATAACCGTTCAACGTCACACCACAATCGAATTTAATCAAATCTCCCGGAGACAATCCCGAGGTTCCCCCAAAGCTTAGGCGAGCTCCTGACCCAGCACTAATGAAACCAAAGGCACCCTGGAAATCTCCCACAGATAGATCGGCTTTAGCAGCTTGCAGCGCTCCATCCATGTAGTTGTATTTGATATCTAATGCTGTTTGTCCTTCATGAACGTTCGCAATGGCTTGATTTTGACCTGCCTCATAAAGCCGGGCCGCTTTTCTAAGTGTTTCAATCTCATGAGGTTGTTTGATCGCCCGCAACTGGTAAAGCATGTCAGTCACGTCAACGAATTTACACTGAGGATTAGTCTCTTTCAATAGTTCAATCGTTTGGTGTTGAACGTACCGCAAATCCGTACCGATTGTCGCCTGGTCTAGTTTTCTTTCGCCCAAAATATTCCGAAGTGCTGTATGGATCTCGGCTTGATCCCATTGGGGAGGACGAGACAAATTAGCACTGATTGTTGAGTTACCCAGGATGTCGACGTCCCTGTTTTCAACCCACATTTTGTAAGTTCTAATATCTTCGATATCCGTAGACGCTCTTGCGGGAGTTTCTACAAAATCACTCGTTATTAATGCCGGAGGACGGGCTGGGTCAGCAGGTATCAAGCACAGATCTGTTCCCATAAGCCGCCAAGAAAGAGCAACGACTGGGCTCAAGAATCCAGTCGTATAAAACAGGTTTGACGGTGTATAAGCCAGATAGGCATCGATGTTGTGTTTTTGTAACTCCTGCATCAATCTTGTTCTAACTTTGTCAGACATCAAGAGCCTCCTGTTTTTACTTTGGGACTACCTGCCAACGCCGCAGCACGATAATTGCTGCGGACCGTACAACGGGTTCTAACCAAGGGCGCCGAGTCAGGAAAAAGCGGCTTTCCAGACTCAATAGATACGAATTATGGGCGAACACTATCACCAGCCTTCGGGCTGGTCAAACAAACAGACCCCGGTAACGAACCGGGGGCTGTTCAATTCCATCGACTGATAGGGTCGCCCGAACAGGTTTTCGTGGACTAACCGGCCGCCAGAGCTTCGCTGACATTCACGCGAAGTTCCTGCTCCAGGCTGGCCTTCATGCTCTCACTAAGTACACCACACTTGTACAAGTTGTTAACGAGGGTGGCGTGCATCTCCTTCTTGAACAAGGAGCGGAACATGGCGAAATCGGCGCCCAGTTGCCACTCAATGGGGAAGGATAATGGAGTAACTAAGACTACGCCATTAGGTAAAAACGAAGATTCTGATAAGTATCCAGCGACCCTTTTCGTTATTTCAAATAACAGCCAACTTAAAAAGAACATGCCGTCGGATTTGCATTTCTAGGGACATGCCGAGAGTGAGGTAATATCAACAAACTTTAAGCCAATACGCAAATAAGAGAGACCCGCCGGCCCGGCGGGTCTCTCTGTAAGGGTTCGGTGTTTATCCCGTAAGGTTACCGGATATTATTCACCGGCGATTTTAGGCCAAAGCGCCTATAAAGAAAATCCAATCTCTGAGGATCTGCGTCCTAGGCTACTGGGTCACTGGGACCGGGCTGGTCGTACCATCGTCGTTTATCTTGAGTCCAACAATCGGTGCAATCTTTTCGTTGAATAGGCGCACGATGTCGGTGTCAGGGCCTCCCACCCGCTTGATCCAGTTGGGTAGCACATGAATCGGCACCGCTTTGTTAGCCTGTATCTCCTTCATTTCATCAGTGAACGGTATGAATTCCAGGCCAGCATCGATGTTACGTTGAGTCCAGACTTCGTTCCATGCCGGGGTGACCCTCATGGCTTCTAACTCATGTCTGGCGCCTTCTTCAACCAGGATCTGTCGGAGGTCTTCTGGTAGATCTGAGAACACTTTCGCGTTCATAACCATAGTGTTGATCAGCTGGCTGGAAAGAGGGCCAACCATGTAGTCGGTAACCTCAAACCATCGCTGTCCATGCGCAGCAAAGGCCACGGTAACACCGCAGTCTAGGATACCGCGCTCTAAAGCCGTATAAACCTCGGCGAATGCTACGAACTGAGCATTGGCACCGAATCCCTCGATCCAGTCAGACAGGGCGGCGCCGTGACTCCGCACCTTTTTACCTTTGAAGTCGGCTGCGGTATTAATCTTGTCTCGGCAGAAGAAGAAATTGTCCCCACCGGAAACCCACATGCGGCTTATGACCTGTCCGCCGCCGGTGTCTTCTTGAATCAGCTTTTCAAGGTAACCTTGAACGGCCGCGTTAGCCTTATATTCAATCTCATGGTCGGGGTAGAGCCCGTACAGGAAGGTAATCTCTAGCTGGGGTAGATCTCCGGCTACGTAACCGGAAGTAATCTCGGTAAAATCTATGGTTCCGTCCCGGACCAATGCAAGGGAGTCGGGACCGGCTAAACCCAACTCTGGGAAGGACGTGATAACTAAATTAAGCTTCCCTTGCGTTCGCTCAGTGGTATTCTTGACGAGTACTTCTTCCACCAACTTACAGGTCGCTAAGGTGCGGTTAATGCAGGTGACCTGAATCTCTATGGGTTCCCCGTCATATACGAGTTCCGTTTGATTGGTGAAGTTTGATTTTTCAACCAGAGCGTCATAGTAAGGAGAATCGAAAAGGTACCGCTCCCGTTCTAGACCTGCCAAGTTGATCATGTCATCCGCGTCACCCAGTGTAGGACCAGGAGCCGGGCCAACCAACTGGCTCAGGTCTCCCACATAGAAAGACCCCGGTCCGCCAGCTCGCTGAGCAGCCGCTTCTTTCAGGGTTAACGAGGGCGCTGCAGGTTTTTCTGCTGCAGATTTCGCTGCCGTGGTATCTCCAGATTCAGACCCGCCACAAGCTGCAAGAATCACTGCCAGCATCGCCAGCATTAAAAACATTATCCTGCCGTTTCGCATCTTTTCTCCTAACATCGTTGTAATCAATCCGAATGGGAATAAGATAATCTTCAAATTGTATACATTAAAATTTCGAATATGTAAACGAAAATCAATAACCAATTACCGGCCCGGGCCGGTCCGACCGGCTTCACCGGCCATAACCTGAGGGACACCTTCGCCACACTTGTGGAGCGGAAGGCCGGAGACCTCACGGTCTCGATGGCGCTGAAACAGGGACAAGGTGCCGGGGGTGGCCTCCAGGTACGTGACGAGGGATCTACCGGCTCTCTTGGAGAGTTACTCCCCCCTGCGGCAGATCGAAGACGGGCTCTCCCCTGGTCTGACAGACGGGGGAAAGCCCCGTACCGGTAACAAAGAAAGAGGCGCTTCGTGCTCAATCGAGCCCGAAAGCGCCCCTTTTAGTAAGCTGGTGGAGACGGGGAAGAGTCGAACTACACCGAGAACGCAAGTTAATCGTGTTGCTAGCAGCGTAGATTCACAAGGGTAACAATCTATTGAGCAACCTTAAGATAGCTGCGTCACCATGGAAGCCATCTACCTGAATAACAGCCGCATCGCCTTGCCGGTGGCCTTATCGTTGCCGTCGTGGCGGATGGGCCTGCTGCCTACGACGTTGAATTCTTCATTGGACAGTACTACGTTCGAAGCCATTACCATCTCCTGCTGAAAACCTGTATTCCGAATCTAGGGAATTCTAGCATATGCCGAGGCTGAGAGCCTGTTGAGGTTTTCGCGCAATGGTCACAGGGGAAAGCCCGCAGAAGAAGGCAGCCGACAACCCGGTGCTCTTACGGCTCTCATCGCAATAATGGGCGCACCGCCGATGGCTCAACCCTGTTCATAATCGTCGAGACGCTCAAGGGTGTCAGTTGACCTAGGTGAGATGGAGGACTACAGTTCGTAGTCTTGTCTGGAATAGGTAGTCTGCGCCCAGTGATCCACTCATTGAAAAATAACCAGAGCGGGAGCGATTTCAGGGCGTCAACGCCCATGGTGCCAACGCCCACGGATGACAGTTCAGATATTGGAATTCAGGTCAAACCGATAGTTAAAAGGAAACATGCCAAAACCAATCAATAACTTCATGCCAGCAGACCTAGAATTTCAAATGTTCGTACTTGACGAGCATGCAGACGAACTGATCGATCAAGGGAAAGACGTATTAAAGCTCACGATCGGAGTTCCTGAGCTCCCCACCCCTCAAGTGGTCCTAGACCGAATTGTCGACGTGTTGAACGATCCCGATTTTGTCCGCCGTGTATATCCTGAAGGACTGCCGGAACTGCGCGAGGCGATCGCGTCCTACTACAACAAGATGTGCCAATCGGACGTCTCCAAGGACAACATCGTCGTCAGCACCGGGACGTCTCCGATATTTCGCAACCTATTCCAGCTCGTATCAGGCGAGGGTCGAGAGATACTTCTCCCCCGGCCTTACTACGCGCTATATGTGTATTGCGCGACCTTAGCGAACGCCACCGTAAAATTTTACGACATTGATCCGAAGACGATGCGGATAGATCTGGACTCTTTCCGAGAAAACTTCTCGCCGGAGCGGACATCGCTGGTCGTGGTGAATTCTCCGGGCAATCCGCTGGGCAATATCGTAAACCCAGATGAGCTGCGCCAGATCTATGAAATAGTCGACCGGCAAGCTTACATTCTGAACGATGAGATTTATCGTAATTGCCTCTTTTATGAAGACTTTAAGTCTCCCTTGGAAATCCTCCCTGAATACAATGACATCACCATTGTCACCAACAGTTTTTCAAAGGGTTTCCGCATGTATACCAAGCGGGTTGGCTTCGCCATAATGCCTCAAGAACTGCAGGTAAACTTGAGGGTCATGCAGCAGCACACCCTGCTTTGTACCGACCCGTGCTATCAATACGGGATGATCGCCGCCCTTGATGATGAAGAGAGCCCCGCGGAGTTGGCAGGGGTCTACAAGGGTCGAGCCGAGTACACAACCAAGCAATTATTGGAGACCGGATGCGAACCGATCGCAGCCGAAGGCGGGTTCTACGCCGTGCTTCGTTGCGCTGATTGGAACAGGTCCCAAGGCTTTGATTCTTCCAAAGAACTGGCGCACGACATCCTGAAAAAAGCGAACGTAGCAGTCGTACCAGGCACTGATTTCGGCATACCGCAGGACCTTCGACTAGCTTTCTGCAATGACCGATACGATGAAGGTATCGATCGATTGAAGAGTTATTTCTGTTCCGAGCTATAGTCGTCGTTAGATACCGTTGGTTGAGAAACGTCAATCAGGGTGGGGAAGGCTTTTGGTCGAGATAAATGTACGGCGGAGTAACAATATTGGCGATATATGACGCGATTGGTGATGCCTATGATCTTGTATATCCTGACACCATTGAAAGGGTGCCATTTGTCAAAAGTCTTCTAAAAAATCGCCGGAAAGATTCGGTGCTTGAGTTAGGGATCGGAACTGGACTCTTTGCCATACCGATGCATGAGTCCGGTATCGACATTGAGGGACTGGAGATCAGCCAAGTCATGATTGACGTTGTGGGCCAGAGAGCGCCCGGCCTCAAGGTCCATAAGGGCGACATGCGAGACTTCACGATCAACCGGCGATACGATGCTATTCTCGCATTGAGTTCCGTCTTGGTTTTCGTTGCCAACGAAAAAGAGATCAAACGATGCCTTCAACGTTGTTACGACCATTTGGAGCCTAAGGGCATGTTACTGCTGGAGTTGCCAAATCATAAGGTTGAGATCGCCCAGAGTAACAATAGCCAAGAGATACATTACAGCGAAGACCAAAACACCATTGTGGTGATTCAAAGTGCGGTCGAGGGTCAGGACTGGAATGAGACGTGGCACGTTTTCAAGAATGACGGGGCGGGGTTGGTCCATCAAAAAGTTGTCTGCCAAGAGTTCCTCTACTCTCCAGCGGCGTTGGCCACGCAACTTAAGGACGTCGGCTTTGCTGTCATCGACAAGCGTGGCGACCTGTTGGGAAACCCGTTTGATGAATCGACTTCCTGGAGGCAGGTGCTCGTCTGCGAGAAAAGGGATTAGCGACTTTGAGCCCTACACTAGGCGATAAGTGGGCGACTCGCCATACTAGGACTCTGTTCTATCGCGTAACGGCTTTATGAGCACCGTCACGAGTAAGTCAGTTGCTGAGAGTTTTCGTCGATTCGGCTGAAATTGGATTTAGGAGGGGTAATGGTTTCTGGAAGTGGAGCGGACGAGGCTGATCTATTCGATTCATACGCAAACCTACGGCATATAGACCCGAAAATTGCGGAACAGATGCTGAAAGAGGCCAAGGAGATCATGGACCCGCTTGGGGTCCAATTTTTCCTTCGGCAAGGCACGTGTCTAGGGGCAATCAGAGATAAGTCTTTCATACCTTGGGACGATGACATCGATCTGGGCTGTGTGATCGGACTCAATGGGTTGACCGAAGATATGATACCGCCTGTCTTTGATGCCTTCCGAAGGCACGGCTATTACGTGAATCAAGAAAGCAACGATCATTGGGTCGCCGCCGGGATGATGAAGTTGTCAACGCGTATAGACCTGACTTTTTTCCGCATAATCGACGACCATATATTCCATTTTCCAATGATTTGGATGCCGGTGAGATTCTTCTCCAACCTCAAAGAGATCGAGTGTTTAGGCGGCAATTATCTTGTGCCGAACCCGCCTGAGGAATACCTGAAATCCAAATACGGTCCAAACTGGGTAACCCCAAAAGAACATTTTTACGAAAAGGATATTCTCGACCAGGCCGGAAAGTCCTCCGCAATCAAAGTTGCGTCCAACCAAGGACAACCCGCAACAACGGTCCGGGTCCTCAATCAAAAAGATGAGATCGTCAAAGGCGCGCAAGTTTTCGTTGTCGGACTGGCCGAAGAATCTACCAACGATGATGGTTCCGTTGAGTTCAGACTACCCTACGATGACTTTTATGCGATGGTCATAAAGTTTGATGACCATGAGGAGATTCTTTACCAAGAGTTGTTGAGCCTCGGCAAGTCGTATGTCTACAGGCCCAATCCCTCGATAATGAACGGGAGGCTTATGGTGCTTTCAGAAGAGGGCTAGACAGACAACTGAGGTAGGCGATACACATCGGACGGCAAGATCAACCGCTTCTTTCGATTACCCTGCGGATTATTTCGGTCGTGGAAATGCCTTCGGTATAGGGCACAGTCCGGAAGATCCCCATAGCGATCGGGACGCTGTAGAAGTATTCAAGCCGTTCCTGAGGCATATCGTCACCGCGCACAACTATCTCAATGTTGTGTTCATCGATCCAGGGCCGGTCGATTATGAACGGTGCGTTGGGAAGCACTTCATCGACAAATCGGCACGCCCCCACGCTGTTTACGCGCTCCTCCATCGTGAGTATCGGTTTGCCCTTTTTATAGTCATTTGAAATCAGAACTTCATCAGAGTGTATGCCCACTATCAAGTAGTCTCCGAGGGTCCGGGCCTTTTTGAAAAACTCCACGTGTCCAGAGTGAAAAAGGTCCGCCACCATGTCTGCATAAACTCGTGTCATAGCCAACTCATTGTCAAGATAAATCACGCCTGCCGGACTGGGTACTGGTACCATGCTCAGGCAGGGCTTAAGGCCCTCAAGAGCCGTGGTAGTATAACTCACAATTCTGCAAGCTCAAGCTTATTTAAGAGTGGACCGTGGCCAACACCGCACGACCGGATAATGTCCTACGCGTACTTACGCTGAATTCATGGTTTGTACCACCGCTTGAGGAGCGAGCGCGGGAGATGACGGCCTGGATCGACGCAATTGATCCTCACATCGTGTGCCTACAGGAGGTCCGGAAAGACGGAGACAAGCCGAGTATTGCGGAGGTTCTGGCAGATAAATGCAGTGGAGAATGGAGCGTTGGGTACGGTGCGAGCCTAGATGTCGATGGACTACTCTCTGGAAATGCTGTGATGAGCCGCTGGGCGGTAGAGGCGAGTGAGTCTTACGACCTAGAGTGCACTGACACCCGCCCGAAATCGTTATTACATGTGCGTACCGGTAGGTTTGACGTGTTCTGCACACACCTGACTAGAGACCCCAAAGGCTCGGTGGTTCGCGAGCGTCAGGTGTTGTTTATCGACGACATTATCTCCTCGAAAAGCGACGGGGAATCTCATCTGCCGCCAATTCTTGCTGGGGATTTCAACACTCCGCCTGAGGCCAGCGCCATACGCTTTTTGAGAGGCGAGGGAGGGTTGGAAGGACGTGGGACGTTCTATCAGGATGCATGGGCGTCGTCCAACAACGGCCTCGGGTTAACCTGGGACCACCGAAATCCGAACACTACTGCTGGTTACTTGTTTGACGGACGAATCGACTACATATTCGTCGGCACGCCGAAGGCGATTCCGGGACAAAGCGTAGATGGAGCCCCGAAATTTCGATCAGGCCAGGTCATTGACGCGCATATCGTCTGCGACTATGCGCTGACCGGCACCTATGCCAGTGATCACTATGGCGTCGTGGCGGACATTTGGTTCCCAACCATGCCGGAATATTAGGCGTTCCCACCACCACCTGCGAGGGCAGCGGAATTGCCCTAATAAACCAGACGCCCCAGACTCAATATGAGCCTGAGGCGTCTGAATCGTGTTCTTGGTGGAGACGGGGGAGGGTCGAACTTCAAACATCACCCCAACGGTCGCTGATGCACTCCGTGATCTCTCCGGAGCCTTGGTCCGCCTGGCGGACGCCCTTGAGGAAGACCGCTCAAATTCATTGGAACAATGAAAAGCGGTTTCGTTATAATCTAATAGTTGACAATATACTGACTGTGAACTAAGAGAAATAGCCTCATATTTAATAGACGCAACACCAAACCCCCAACATCACAGGCGGAATTGCCTCTTAATCGCCAGCAACGGTGGTGGCGTCGCCTTCCTTGGCGTAAGGATCAAGACTCCCTTCCCCTACCCCAAGTGGAACAATCCTCTCAAATGGCTTCCGCTCCGCCACCCCGAGTTAGGCAATCCCCTCTTGTAGCTTCCCACCCGAATGATGCAGCGCCAAACAAGGCAGTGCTTGATAAGGCATTCCCTTATTGGTTTGGCACTCAGAAAGTTAGTCGCGACGTTGCTCGCGCCCTCAAAGCGATTGGCTATGAGGAACCTACTCGCATCCAATCTGATTGCATTGGCCCACTTTTAGCTGGCAATGATGTGGTGGGGCAGGCCCACACTGGCACCGGGAAAACTGCCGCCTTCGGGATTCCCCTGGTGGAACAGGTAGACCCTTCCCAGGTTTTCATTCAGGGTCTGATACTAGTCCCAACTCGAGAGCTGGCGATGCAAGTACACAATGAACTCGTTCGTCTGGCCCAATTCCGTCGCCTTGGAGTGGTCGCCTGCTATGGAGGGCAGCCCATCTCCAAGCAGATTGCAGCGCTTAAGCGTGGGACTCATATAGTTGTGGGTACTCCCGGTCGAGTGCTTGATCACCTTGGTAAAGGGACTCTACGGCTAGAAGCTGTTCGCACGGTAGTATTGGACGAGGCCGACGAGATGTTAGACATTGGCTTCCTACCGGATATTGAGCGGATTCTAAGACGTACGCCCAGAAACCGGCAGACCGCCCTCTTCTCTGCCACAATGCCATCCCTTATCCGACGAATCGTTGGCCGGCACATGCGGTCGCCGGTATGGATACGGATAGGGAGTGAGATTGAGACAGCCCCCGACGTACGACAAGTGTACTTCGAGGTACTGGAACAGGACCGGGTGCGTGCGTTCCTTCGGCTGTTAAAGACACAGATGAACGGTGGGAAGGTCCTCACGTTCCGGAGAACCAAGGCCGGCGTAGACAATCTGGCACAAACGTTGCAGCGGCAAGGCATTGCCGTCGCTGGGATTCACGGTGGATTGGTGCAGTCCGAACGAAACGCTGCGATGCGGTCCTTTCACGACGGGAAACTTAGGGTGCTTGTGGCTACAAATTTGGCTGCGCGGGGCCTGGATATTCCACAGATCTCCCACGTCGTCAACTACGACATGCCCCAAAACCTGGAAGAGTATGTACACCGAATCGGCAGAACTGCGCGCATGGGACGCGATGGTACAGCCATCACATTTGTCACCGAGTGGGATTTCCAAATGCTGGACCTCTTGCAGGACAGCCTGGCGGAAGAACTCAAGCAAGAGACATTGCCTCTCTAGAAATCATGAGCTGCCGGGTACCAACACTGATTTCGAAGATGCTATATCCGGAACTAAAACGTATGCAGGTGACAATAACTCAACCGATGCAAAGAAAGAAGTGCTTCTGGCTCAGTTGAGTCTAGAAGCACCTCTTTTGGTGAGTTGGTGGAGATGGGGGAGAGTCGAACTCTGGAGATGGCCTCTTTAGTCGTGGATGCACTCCGTGATCTCTCCGAGGGCTTAGCCCGCCTAGCTGACACTCTC
>Ga0207990_1000401_pt1 | contig 25083 bp, 22 predicted proteins | sample ETNtaG_8_FD_185780 | JGI IMG/M metagenome (GOLD analysis project Ga0207990, IMG submission 185780) | Marine microbial and viral communities from oxygen minimum zone, Eastern Pacific Ocean - ETNP201406SV75 (SPAdes) (version 2) | ecosystem: Environmental > Aquatic > Marine > Oceanic ...
TAAGCTTCAAAAGGCAAAGGATTTAAGGGCATTAGAAAGTAGCTATACAGATTTATTGGGAAAAAATGGGGAAATCAATCTACTCCTTAAGAGCTTAGGTAAGTTACCAAAAGAAAAAAGGAAAAAGTCAGGAAAGGCTCTTAATGAATTAAAAAGTAGCCTTGAAACTATTTTTCAGTCTAGACGTAGCCACCTGAAAGAAAGAATTTTTTCTGAAGAGCTAAAGAGAGATTCTTTAGATGTTACTTTACCCGGTCGAATAAGGGAGTCCGGAACCCTTCACCCTGTTACCTCAACAATAATTGAAATATCAAATTTCTTTGTATCAATGGGTTTTGATATCCGCTCTGGTCCTGAAGCTGAAAGTGAATACTATAATTTTGAAGCCCTTAATATCCCAGAAGATCATCCCGCTAAGGATATGCATGATACTTTTTATCTCGATAATGGTGCCTTGTTAAGAACTCACACTTCTCCTGTTCAGATAAGAACTATGGAAAAGCAAGACCCACCAATTAGAATAATTAGCCCAGGTAGAGTCTACAGAAAGGATTCTGATTTAACACACACCCCTATGTTTCATATGATAGAAGGTCTTGTGCTTGAAGAAAATGCCTCATTTTCTGTTTTAAAAGGGATGTTAAAGGACTTTATTAATGATTTTTTTGGAAACCAAACTGAGCTTAGATTCAGACCTTCTTATTTTCCTTTTACAGAGCCATCAGCTGAAGTGGATATAAAATGGAAAAAGGGATGGTTAGAAATTTTAGGATGCGGAATGGTGCATCCAAATGTTTTGGAAATGTCTGGTATTAATTCCAAGAAATACTCAGGCTTTGCTTTCGGGCTAGGTCCTGAAAGAATGGCAATGCTCAAATATAACATTCCAGATTTAAGATCTTTTTTTGAAAACGATTTGAGATTTCTGAAACAGTTTAGGTAAAAGCTAATGCAATTCAGTAGGAACTGGTTAAAAGAATTTGTTGACTTAAACATTTCTGATGAAGAACTCTGCGATCAGTTAACCATGCTGGGTTTAGAGGTAGATAATTACAAAAATTATCACTCTAAGTTAACAGGGAAAGACGCTATTATTAAACTTGACCTTACGCCTAATCGAGGAGACTGTTATAGCTTATTGGGAGTAGCAAGAGAGATCGCAGCACTCAACAACTTGACTGTTAGATTACCCAAGATCAAAAAAGTAAATAGTTCTGTCAAGAGTCCTATAAAAGTCACTGTCTGCGATGAGGCTCCTCGTTATGTAGGAAGGTATTTAACTGGAGTAAACCTGAAGAAGAAGACCTCTCCATTGATAAAAGAAAGATTAAAGTTAAGCGAAATTAAGGCTATTGATCCCATTGTGGATATTACTAACTATGTGTTACTAGAGTTAGGTCAACCTCTCCATGCATTTGATGCCAATAAAATTGAAGGGAACCTAGAAGTGAGATTTGCTAAAGAAAGGGAAGGCATAACTCTTTTAGATGAAAATAAACTCAAACTTGATAGAAATTGTCTTGTTATAGCAGATGAGAGTAGTCCAGTAGCACTAGCAGGAATAATGGGTGGATTTGAAACAGGAATATCTAGTAAAACACTTTCAATTTATCTTGAAAGTGCTTTTTTTAAGCCAGAAGTTATAAGAGGTCGAGCAAGAAAATTTTCACTGCAGACAGATGCATCAACAAGGTTTGAACGTGGTGTTGACTTTGAGCTGCAGACTTTGGCAATTGAAAGAGCTAGTTTATTAATACATGAATCAATAGGAGGGAAATTTTCTCCAGTTCAAGAATTCAGTAAAAGATCCTCCATACCTAAGAATAAAGATATATCTCTTAACGTCAAGAATGTTAATAAGATTTTAGGCACTGAGTTTTCAAAGCCCTTTATTAGGAGAAGTCTCAAGAGCCTCGGTTTAGTTAATTCTCAATCAACTGGTGATGCTATTAAAGTGAAGGTTCCATCTTGGAGATTTGATTTAAAAATTGAGGCTGATTTAATCGAAGAGATAGCTAGATTAGCAGGCTATAACAATCTTCCACAAAGCCCATTAAGTAAAAAAATTAACAATCCTGTCGATTCTTTACATAACTCCATTAGAAATTCTTTTAAATTTATGGGATACAACGAAGTTATTACCTACTCTTTTATAGATGAATCGTTTGCAGAACTAGTTGAGCCCAAAAAGGGACAGTTAATTTTTGTTAATAATCCTATTTCTGAGAATATGAATATCATGAGACCAAGCCTACTACCAGGTTTGTTAGACACGTTGTCTTACAACCTTAATCAAGGAATTGAAAACCTCAAGATTTTTGAAATTGGTACGGTTTTTCAAAAGGGCAAAAATCACAAGATCAATCAAAAAGAATTAATCGGTGGATTGATTTCAGGGATTAAAGATAAGGATAACTGGTCTGGTTTAAATAAACCTATGGATTTTTTTGATTTAAAGGGAGATTTAGAAAATGTTCTAAACGATTCCGCTAAATATTATTTCAAGAAAGCTGAGATTCCTTATTTACATCCGGGTAAAACAGCACTTTTGCTGAAAGGGGATTCAGTAATAGGCTATATAGGTTCAGTTAATCCTAAATTGTTGGATAAATTTGATATCAAGCAGGAAGTTAACTTTTTTGAAATTTCAATTAATGCAACTTCGAGCAAGAGTAATATAAAATTCAAGAAATTTTCTCGCTTTCCTTTTGCACAAAGAGATTTATCTTTTATTGTTGATGAAGGTATTGCCAGTTCAATGATTACGGATTTAATAATTTCTAAGGCAGGGGACAATTTAAAAGAGATCAAACTTTTCGATGTCTACAAGGGAAAAGGAATACCTCAAGGTAAAACGAGCTTAACCTATGCTTTAGGTTGGCAAGCCTCAAACAGAACACTTAAAGATAAAGAGATCGATGAAATCATTGAAAAATTAGTAGCATTTCTTTCTAAAAAGTTTAATGCTAAATTAAGAAGTTAATGAGTAAAACTATTACAAAATCAGATTTAGTAAATCATCTCCATGAAAATATGGGACTCAATAAAGTTGAATCGAAAGAAATAGTTGAAGCATTCTTTGAAGAAATAAAAAACTCTTTAGTAAATGATGAAGAAGTAAAGATTTCAGGATTTGGAAACTTTAAAATTCTAAATAAAAATGAAAGACCTGGTAGAAATCCGAAAACTGGGGAACCTGCTCTTATATCTGCCAGAAAAGTAGTCACTTTTAAGGCCGGTCAAAAGTTAAGAAAGAAACTAGCAACTATTCTGAGTGAATAAGTTACCTTCTATACCAGACAAAAAATACTTTTCAATTAGTGAAGTTTCAGACTTGTGTAAGGTTAAATCTCATACCCTTAGATTTTGGGAAAAAGAATTTGATTTATTACAACCATCAACCAGAAAGGGCAGTAGGCGTGTTTATCAGAAAGAGGATATATTACTGGTTCAAAATATTAGGTTTTTACTTTATGAAGAGGGATTAACCATATCTGGAGCTAAGAAAAAACTGAGTTCAAAAGATTCTTCCAAAGAATCTCCATCTAACAATCATTTAATAGATGATTTAGAAGAAATCCTTAAAGAAATTAAACAAGTTGTTTGAAATTTAAGCGGGGCGTGGCGCAGCCTGGTAGCGCACTAGACTGGGGGTCTAGTGGTCGCCGGTTCAAATCCGGCCGCCCCGACCATTTAGTACTATACAAATAATCTATATTTAACTATAATTATAACTAATAGTTAGAGGCGTCAATTTCTCCCCATGAAATACCTCCAAGTAAGACCCTCTAATTATTAAGCAGGATGCAGTTATCACCCTTTAATTAGCTGCAAGAGCTGAATTTCACTGCGTCCTGCCCCCTTTGGTAGATGGGCTTATAAAATTTTGGTTGGGCGCAGTAGAAAGTCCATTTACCACCAATTCCTTTTTAAATTCTAACTTCAATCAAAGATGGGCCCGGTTCTTTGACAGCAGTAGAAAATACCTTTCTAAAGTCTTCAACGGTGAGAGTGGTAAAAGATTCAACTCCCAAAGATTTTCCAAGAGAAGTCCAATTGATATCAGGATTTTCTAAAGAAAATAAAGACTGAGCTCGATCTCCTGTTTGTAAAGCCCCCACTCTATCTAGTTCAACCTTTAATATAGCGTAAGCACGGTTTGAAAAAATAATATTTGTAACATTCAAACTTTCTCTGGCCTGAGTCCAGAGGGATTGAATCGTATACATGGCCCCTCCATCTCCATGTAAGCAAACAACAGGTCTATCGGGACAGGCAATAGCTGCCCCTGTAGCTACAGGTAAGCCTTGACCAATTGATCCTCCGGTTAGAGACAACCAGTCATGAGGCTTTGAATTCCATGTATTTGGGTAAACTGCAAATCCTGAAGTCGCAGCTTCATCTGAGACTATGGCTTCCTCAGGGAGGAGTTCTCCTATTAATGAACCGACATGAGCTGGGTTCAATTCTCCATTTAAGGGGGCTGGGTTGGTTGGCGAAGGCAAGAATTCCTCTGATATTTCATTTGCATTGAGCATCTCACATAAGGACTCTAGGGCTTTTCTACCATCTTGTTCAAATGTAGCTAATTGCACTAGTTTTGAATTCTCTGGTGAGAGGTAACTTTTTTTATCAGGATAAGCAAAAAAGGAAACCGGAGGTTTTGAACCCACAAAGACTATACTTTCAATTCCTTTGAGGAAGTCTTCTGCCATCTCAGAAAAATAAGGCAATGGTTCTACCACAGGAATAGACTGACCTCTTCTTTGTCTTTTTCTAAAAGTTTCAGTTCCTAATCTTGCTCCTGTCTTAGTTGCTATTTTTGCAGCCATATTTAAAGACTCTTCATCAAGAAATTCTCCTCCAAGAAATAACAAGCAGTTACTTTTATTTGTCAAAACTTTATAAGCTTCTTTTAAAAGATTTTCATCGATATCTTCAGGCCCTTTGCTATTTAATATTTCTCCGCTCTTATCAGTTTCACTCCAAGCACAATCGGCAGGAACAATTAGAGTTGCAATCTTTCCGGGAAAATTATGCGCTGCTTGCCATGCTCTGGCTCCGCCAGCTGGAAGTTCGTCAGGACTTTTAACTCTTTCAACCCAGTCAGAACTAGATTTTGCCAAGCCATCTAGATCAGACGTTAGTGGTGCATCGTATTTGAGGTGATATGTAGCATGATCTCCGACTATATTTATCATGGGAGATCTTGCCTTTTTAGCATTATGGATATTAGCAAATCCATTACCTAAACCTGGACCTAAATGGAGAAGGTTGGCAGCAGCCTTCCCTGACATTCTGGCATAGCCATCCGCAGCTCCTGTTACCACTCCTTCGAATAAACCCAGTACGGGTCTAATTTGAGGGTAATGATCCACTGCTGCTACTAAATGCATTTCAGAGGTACCAGGATTGGCAAAAACAACCTCTAAGCCATTATCTACAAGTGTTTTAAGAAGCGCATCAGCAGCATTCATTGATTTATCCTTAATTACTAATAGTTTAGACTTATTTCCCTAAAACTTAAAAGGACAGTTTACATGAGTGATAAAGATAAATTAGAAATGCTTCTTTCTCATCAAGCTCCATGCATCAAAACTTTAGGAGGCAGGGCAATTAAGTTCCAGTCTGAGCCACCTGTGCTTGAAATGGAGTTTGAAGCCATACCCGAATTTTGTCACTCAGGCAATCAAGTGGTGCAAGGAGGGTTTGTCACCGGAATGTTGGATGCTCCCATGGCTCATCTTTTAATCGCTTTATTAGAGTCAAAGTTTAATCCTGTGACTCTGGATATCAATGTGAGTTTCTTAGGTCCTTCACATCCAGGTAAACTTAATTGCCATGCCAGAGTTTTGAAATTAGGCAAAAGTATTGTTTACTTGGCGAGCGAGCTTTATCAAAAAGAAAGACTAGTAGCTACTGCCACTTCAACAGTAAAACTGGTTCCTGTAACTAGTTAGTTTTAAACACCAAAGTCCCAAGAAAGACCATCGTGGTACTTCTTAAGTATTTCTTTAGCTATCAGTATTCTATGAACTTCATCAGGACCATCGGCCAATCTTAGAGTCCTAAAGCTTTGGAACATTCCAGCTAGAGGAAGATCGCTGGAAACTCCTCTCCAGCCATGCATTTGTATTGCTCTGTCGACAACTCTGCTACCTGCTTCAGGAACAAAAACCTTAATCGCTGAAATATCAACCCTTGAATTACCGTCTTTGTCCATAATTTCTGCACAATGTATGGTCATCAGCCTTGCAGCTTGGATATCTATATATGAGTCTGCAATGAAACCTTGCATGAATTGTTTTGTCTCCAACTTTCCTCCATGGACTTCTCTTTGTGTGGAATACTTAACCATGATGTCAAAAGCTCTCCACATTTGCCCAATGGTATTCATGCAGTGATAGACTCTTCCTGCTCCTAATCTGTCTTGGGCGGCTTGATGGCCGGATCCTCTTTCGCCTAGAGCATTTTCAACTGGTACTCTAACGTCCTTATATTTTATCTCCATGTGATCACCACCTGTGTGACCCCATATAGGGACCGACCTGATTCTTTCTACACCGGGAGTATCAGTGGGAACAATAATTTGAGTCATTTTTAAATTCTCATTACCTGTATCATCATCTTCGGTTCTACACATAACAACCAAGAAATCAGCTCTCTGCCCATTTGATGTCATAATTTTATGACCATTAATTACCCATTCATCGCCATCTCTTACAGCCTTGGTTTGCAGTTGTCTTGGGTCAGATCCAGGAACGTCTGGTTCGGTCATAGAAAAGCCAGACTCCATTTCTTGGTTGATCAATGGAATTAGCCATTTTTTCTTCTGCTCTTCAGTACCATATTTAACCAGGATCTTTTGGTTTCCAGAATTTGGAGCAATCACTCCAAACAATCTATTCCCAAGAGGAGACCAAGCCAAGATTTCATTCATATAGGCATGAGTTAGAAAACCGTTACCCATTCCTCCATATTCCTCGGGTAGATGAGGTGCCCAGAGGGCCTGTTTTTTAACTTCTTCTCTTATTTCTTTTCTTAGCTTTGCAGATTTTTCTCCTCCAGAGTAGATGACTCCTTCGTTAGGAATAATTCGATTTCCAACAATATCTGCTGTTCTTAGCCTAATATCATTAATTTCTTCAGATAGCGTGGGTATAGGTGCAATTTGCATTATTTATTCTCCTATTTTTACATTTTTAAGATACTCTTAAAAAAAACTTTTAAATTGACGAAAATCAATTTCTCTATGTTCACAATGTACGTAACTAAAGCAGAGCTTGCAAGCTTTTAAAAGTATGAGAATATAGCTACTTCAAAGGACCAGTTGTGAGTTGGGAAAAAGACCTAGAAGAATTAAAAAAACGTGCTGAGCTTGCTAAGGAAATGGGAGGCATTGAGCGCATAGCCAAACACTATGCAAGGGGGCGCCTCACCGTAAGGGAACGGATTGATCAGCTATTGGATAAAGACTCTTTTCATGAAACCGGGGAGATAACCGGAAAGGTCACTTATGATAAAAATGGAGAAATCCAAGAGTTTATCCCTTCAAACTTTATCTTTGGAAGAGGAAAAGTTGATGGAAGAGAAGTTGTTGTTGCAGGTGATGATTTTACCGTAAGGGGAGGGGCCGCAGATGCTCGAATAGGCAATAAGTCTTTGTACAGTTTAAAGCTCGCGGAACACTTACGACTCCCTTTAGTAAATCTTGTTGACGGCAGTGGTGGCGGAGGAAGTGTAAAAACGCTTGAGACCATGGGCGCCACTTATGTTCCTGGATTACCAAGTTGGCAAAATATTGTTAGATTGTTGAGCATGGTGCCCGTAGTGGGAGCGTGTATGGGATCAGTAGCGGGTTTAGGTTCTGCACGCGTGGTCGCTTCTCATTTTTCAATAATGGTTAAAGGCAGTGCTCAAATGTTTGTTGCTGGGCCTCCCGTTGTCGAAAGGGCCTTTGGGGTAAAAATGGAAAGAGAAGAGCTCGGAGGCAGTGATATTCATACCAAAACAGCAGGGGCAGTGGACAATGAAGCTGTAAGTGAAGAAGATGCTTTTAAACAAATACAAGCTTTTCTTTCATTCATGCCTTCAAGCGTCTGGGAAGTTCCTCCTCGAAAGGAAAATGATGACCCAACTGACAGAAAGGAAAAAAAATTAATATCAATAATACCTAGAGACAGGAAGGCCCCTTACGAGGTAAGAGAAATAATTGATTTAGTGTTGGATAAGGGAAGCTTTTTTGAAATAGGTGCTGGGTATGGGAAATCATTAGTGACAGGGTTGGCAAGGCTGTCCGGATATCCTGTAGGAATCCTAGGTAATGATTGTAACTATGATGGTGGTGCCGTAACTGCTAAGGCGTCTGAAAAAATGACTAGATTTGTAGATGTTTGCGATACTTTTAACATTCCCGTAGTTAACTTTGTTGACAACCCGGGTTTTTCAATTGGTCTTCAAGCGGAAGAATCTGGTGTTATACGTCACGGCGTAAGGGCCCTTTACAGTGTATGGCAAGCTTCAGTTCCCTGGGTTTCTGTAATCATAAGACGAGTTTTTGGAGTAGCTGGTGGTGGACACGGTAATTCAGATCAACTCAATCTTCGCTACGCTTGGCCTTCAGGGGATTGGGGTTCTCTGCCGATAGAGGGTGGGGTTATGGCTGCTTATAAAAGAGATATAGAGGCAAGCCCCGATCCAGCTGCAAGGCAAAAAGAAATAGAAGATTCATTAGATGAAGTCAGATCACCCTACAGGACAGCAGAGATGTTTGGCATCGAAGAAATTATTGATCCCAGGGATACGAGGCCTTTACTCTGTGATTGGGTAGAGACCGCTTATAAGAATTTACCTCAGAATCTAGGCATAAAAGAAAGGACCATGAGACCTTAATCGGTTTCATAAAATAAGGAGCATAATGAAAAGAATATATCTATTAGTAATTTTAGGAATTTTAATATCCTTTGGCTGCAGTAAGGGTTTGGACGAAAACTCTGTAAGAACTACAGCACAAGGGGAGGTGATAGGTTTCAAAGAAGATGAAACTTTCGCTTGGAGGGGTATTCCTTTTGCTCAACCTCCCGTCGATGAATTAAGGTGGAAAGCTCCAAGACCACCTGAATCTTTTCTATCAAGATTTGAAGCCAAAGAATTCTCTCAAGAATGTTTTCAACCTCAAGGAATAATGACAGGTGAAGAAGGTGGGTGGACTGGTTCAGAGGATTGCCTCTATTTAAACATTTGGTCTCCTGCTTGGTCACCTCAAGAATTAGCTGAAAAGAAAGTGCCAGTAATGATGTGGATACATGGGGGGGCCAATATTATCGGTTCTGCAAATACGTATTATCCCAGTCACATGGTCATTGACCATGAAGTAATTGTCGTGACTGTCAATTACAGGATGTCTAACTTGGGATGGTTTAGGCATCCGGCCTTGAGGCAAAAAAGTTCAACTTTGGAAGATGCTTCAGGAAGTTTCGGAACACTAGATAATATTATGGCACTTCGCTGGATTAGAGAAAATATTTCTGCTTTTGGAGGTGATGCTAACAATGTGACCATCTACGGGGAGTCTGCGGGAGGGCATAATGTTGCTGCACTCTACGCATCTCCCTTAGCTTCAGGTTTATTTCATAAAGCAATTGTTCAGAGTGGAATTGTCTCTCATTCCAAAACTGAAGATGCTGAAGCTTATTATCCTGAAGATGGAACTTCAGGAATAACCAGCTCCAAAGAAGTTATTAATAGACTTTTAGTTAATGAAGAGAAGGCAGAAGACCTAGAGGAGGCTAAAGAACTGCAAAATAACATGTCCTTAGAAGAAACAGGGAGGTATCTCAGAAGTACTACACCCGAAGAGCTATTAACCGCCTACAGAGAGGCAAGCCCCAAAAGAGGAGGGATGACAAGAGTTTTTAATGACGGACATGTTATGGGTAGAAAAGGAATTTCTGAATCATTTACCAATGATCAGATGCCTCGTGTCCCTATCATTCTAGGAACTAATAGATATGAATCTAAGCTCTTTAATATGAGGAATCCAAAATTCGTTAGATGGGGAGAAGGGGAAGGATTGTTAGCTAGAGTTTTTTCTTGGGTAGGTATGGATGAATTGCCTTTAGAGATAATGAGGCCTGACTTCTATAACGCTGTTAATCAATACTCCTCTGATTCTTGGAAAGAAAGAGCGGCGGATACTCCTGCTAGACAGCTAGTAGCATCTGGCCATAGAGAAACTTTCGTCTATAGGTTTGATTGGGATGATTTGCCTGTTATACAGGGAGTAGATTTTGGAGTTTTAGCAGGTGCTGCACATGCTTTAGAGATACTCTTTTTGTTTCCAGCAGCTTTTGATAATTTCGTAATTAAGAACATAGTAATCAAAGATTCTTACGATAGTGCAAAAAAATTATCAGATCAAATGATGTCTTATTGGGCGGAGTTTGCTTACACAGGAGATCCAGGAAAAGGCAGATCCAATGACCTGCCCCAATGGAAGGCTTGGTCTGATACAGAAAAATATATGATTCTAGATTCCGAAGAAGACCAAGGTCCGATAATGGTAAGCAGTGAAGTAACCATCGATTCTATATTTAATGAACTGACCTCAGACGAAAGGTTCACTAAGGATGAAAAATGCCAATCACTTTTTAGTATGTCATATGGTAGCGACGAATTTCCCATTGAACTATTTAATGGTTATGCTGATGGTTACTGCTCGACTCTTGATTATTCAGAGATTTTAGAAACAATGGGTCAAGAAGAAGGAGACGATGATGACTAAGACTGTAGATTTTTATTTTGATTTTGCCAGCCCTAATGCCTATTTAAGCCATCAGGTTGTATCTGGTATTGAAGAAAGAACCGGAGCAAAATTTAATTACATTCCTGTTTTATTGGGCGGTATTTTTAAGGCCACTAATAACAAACCACCAATGGAGGCTTTCTTTGGAATTCTTAACAAAAATGAATACCAATCAGTTGAAATGCAACGTTTTCAAAAACGTCATGGAATTGATAAATTTAAGATGAACCCACATTTTCCAGTTATTTCTTTACAAATAATCAGAGGTGCAATAGGAGCGCAGAAAGATGGTTATTTAGATAAATATATCGATGAAGTGCTTAAGCATATGTGGGAAGAACCAAAAAAAATGGATGACCCTGAAGTCATAAAGGAAGCTTTTACAGAATCCGGCTTTGATGCGGAAAGGTTAATGGAGCAGATGCAGGACCCTGAAGTAAAAGCTCAACTAATTAGCAACACCGAAGAAGCAGTTAAGAGGGGGGTTTTTGGCATCCCAACTTTTTTTGTTGGAGAGGAGATTTTCTTTGGAAAAGACACTCTTTGGCAAGTTGAAGAATTAGTAAATGAGTAAAGTCCTAAGCCCCTTAAGTTTCGTAAGAGGACCTGACATGAAAAATAGATTCATGTTGGCTCCACTAACTAATTCCCAAAGTCATGAAGATGGAATTATGTCGGAAGAAGAGTTCCATTGGTTAACCATGCGTTCCAAAGGTGGATTCGGATTAACTATGACTTGTGCTGCTCATGTTCAAGCTATTGGAAAAGGTTTTCCCGGCCAACTAGGAGTTTTTTCAGATGACCATTTAGAAGGTCTCATTCGGTTAGCTAAAGAAATTAAATCTAATAATAGTTTAGCGATAGTACAACTTCATCATGCTGGAATGAGATCTCCTAAAGAATTAATTAGAGAGGAGCCAGTTGGCCCTTCGGATAATAAAGAATTTTCAGCTAGAGCATTGACTATAAGTGAAGTACATAAATTAAGAGATGATTTCATTGAAGCAGCTATCAGGTCTGAGAAAGCTGGCTTTGATGGAGTAGAGCTACACGGAGCTCATGGTTATATCATATGTCAATTCTTAAGTGGTGAAGTAAACATTAGGGAGGACGAATATGGGGGTAGTTTAGAGAATCGTTCTAGATTACTGAAAGAAATTATTGCCGGAGTACGTTCTGAGTGCAGAGAAGATTTCATGTTAGGAGTAAGACTTTCTTCCGAAAGGTTTGGAATTTTCATTGGCGAATCGAAAGAGCTCGCAGCGGAACTAATGACTTCAGGAGATCTAGACTTTTTAGACATGTCTTTATGGGACTCTTTTAAGGAACCTGAAGAAGAACAGTTTAAAGGGAAGTCTCTTATTCAGCATTTTGTAGAACTAAATAGAGGAAATACTAGATTAGGAGTGGCAGGAAATTTAAGAACCCCTCAAGATGTAACAAAAGCAATGGAGCTAGGAGTGGACTGGATTATGCTAGGAAGAGCAGCGATATTACACCACAATTTCCCTCATCTTTATGAGCAAGATAATGGGTTTGTGCCGATTGAGATACCTGTTTCCGCTGAATATCTGACCAAAGAAGGTCTTTCACAGAAGTTTATAGACTATATGTCTAATTGGGGTTTTGTAAAAGGTTCTAAAGACTTAATGAAGGAAGCAATAAAAAAAGCCTAATTTAAAAAACTATCGTCTTTTTCTATCATTAGATCGTAAATAGGTTGATACATAACCCACATACCTAACTCCGAACCTACTTGAGTTTTAGTTAAAGCTGCTGTCTCATCAGAAATTCTTTCCATTTGCCCAACTGATTCAGCTATCAGTTGTGACTGACAACATCTGTCCATGGATAGAAATCCCCACAAGGCAGCATCAACTGTTTCGCCAGTAGTTAAGAGACCATGATTTTTTAAAATAGCTGCACGCTTTCCTCCAAGGGCTTCGGCAATTCTATCCCCTTCATCAGTTTCAAGGACCACTCCAGTGAAGTCATCAAAAAGAACATGATCATCAAAAAAAGCACATGAATCTTGGGTAATAGGCTCCAATAACCTACCCATTGTCGAAAAAGATTTTCCGTACATTGAATGGGAATGCGCTGCAGCATTAACATCAGGCCTGGCTTCATGCAGACGAGAATGAATAGCAAATGCTGCTGTATTTACAGGCCTATTTCCTTGAACTACTTCTCCATTTCTATCTACAAGAATTAAATCAGAAACACAAATTTGATCAAAATGCATGCCAAAAGGATTAACCCAGAAATAATCACTGTATTCTGGATCTCTAAATGTAATATGACCTGCTACTCCTTCATCGAATCCGAAGTGTGAAAACATTCTGAAACCGCTAGCAAGTCTTTCCAGGCCATGACGCCTCTGTTCTTCTAAGGTCTTACATTCAACTTGCTCTAAGGAGCCTTTTTTCTTTTGAGGTAATTTTCCTAAGTTAATGTCTATTTTTTCTTTAAATTCTTTACTCATATTTTCTTCCCTTCGAAAATTATACCCTGCTAAAGGTTTGTCGTTAAATATTTAGCTTAAATGATAAAATACCACTTTAAGGGGGAATATTATGGCAAAAAAACGCTATAGAATAGAAAAAGATAGTTTAGGTGAAGTAAAAATTCCTTTTAATGCCCTTTGGGGTCCTCAAACGCAGAGAGCAGTTGATAATTTTCCTGTCAGTGGAATTACTTTTAACTTCTCTTTCAGTAGATCTTTTATCATGGCTATGGGAGTTATAAAAGATGCTGCAGCTAGAGCAAATAAGAATTTAAAACTTTTAGACGCAAGAAGATCAAGAGCAATAATTAAAGCTTCCAAGGAAGTTTGGTCGGGAAAACACGACAATCAATTTCCAGTAGATATTTTTCAGACTGGCTCCGGTACCAGTACCAACATGAATGCCAATGAGGTTATAGCAAGACTAGCGAGTAAATATAGTGGCGTGGAAGTGGATCCTAATGACCATGTCAACATGAGTCAGAGTAGCAATGATGTTATACCCACCGCAATAAATATAAGTTGTCATTGTGACATTGAGCATCTCCTTTTACCCGCACTAGCAGGCTTAATCAAAGTTATTGGTGAGAAAGCTGAAAAACTTGAAGGAGTAACGAAAACTGGTCGAACCCATTTAATGGATGCTATGCCAATAGATATGAGTCAGGAATTGAATGCCTGGAAGTCGCAGTTGGAATCGTCAAAAAAATCCCTTTTAGCGGTTACGGATAAGCTTCTCTTTCTTCCGCAAGGTGGAACTGCTGTGGGAACCGGTATTAACGCACATCCTAGGTTTTCCAAAGAGTTTGCTAAAGAAGTTTCAAAACTAGGCAAGGTAAAAGCAAAACCCAGCAATGATTTTTTTCGCAGTCTTAGTGCCCAAGATACTTCTCTCCAAGTTTCTGGGGAGTTGAGAAACTTAGCTACTATATTATTAAAAATAAGTAATGATCTCAGATGGATGAATAGTGGTCCCTTAACGGGACTTGGTGAAATAGAGCTTAAAGCCTTACAACCTGGTAGCAGCATCATGCCGGGAAAGGTTAATCCTGTTATACCAGAATCTGTTGCAATGGTTTGCGCCGATGTAATTGGAAACGATACAACGGTAGCAATAGCTGCTCAATCAGGCAATTTTCAGCTCAATGTCATGTTGCCTGTGATTGCTTACAATTTATTGAAAAGTATAAATACCCTTTCTGGAGCTCTGACCATTCTGTCCAACAAAGCAATAAAAACATTTAAAGTTAACAATAAGAAGATAGCTGATAACCTCAAAAAAAATCCAATACTTGTAACTGCATTAAATCCCGTCATTGGATATGCTAAAGCCGCTGAAATAGCTAAAAAAGCTTATAAAGAAGGAAGACCTATCCTAGATGTAGCTTTGGAAGATACAAATTTATCTCGTTCTAAATTAGAAAAGCTGTTAGATCCAACAAGCCTTAGTAAAGGGGGATTAAAGAAATAATGGGGAATCTTTTATCGCTGAAATGTGAAGCTTGCAGAGCTGATGCACCCAAGGTAACCGACGATGAGTTGATTGAATTCATTAAAGAGATTCCTGATTGGCAACCTGTTACAGAGGAGTCTGTATTGAAACTTAGAAGGGTTTTTGAATTTGATGATTACCACCAAGCTGTTAAGTTTAGTAACCACGTTGCCGTTCTTGCTGAACAAGAAGACCATCATCCAGCTATTTTGCTTGAATGGGGAAAAGTGCAAGTTACTTGGTGGACTCATAAGATTTTAGGTTTACACAGGAACGATTTTATTGCTGCTGCCAAGACCGATTCACTTCTAAACTAAAAATCCAAATAGTTTTGTAATCTGCTTCTTTCTTTTAAGATTTACTTCATTTAGTATTGCTCACCCTAAAAGTAAGGACACTGATCCAACTAGTATGGAAATAGTAAAAGAACAACCTCAATGGTTCAAAGATGCTCTAGCAGTAGATCACAGAGATGATTTTGCTGAAGTCTCAGGGGCTAAAATTCATTTTATGGAGTGGGGTAGTCCACATAATCCATCAGTTATTATGTTGCATGGAAATCATGCGCATGCTCACTGGTTTCAGTTTATTGGAGGCTTACTGGCAGAAAAATACCATTTTGTTGTCATGAGTTTTAGTGGAATGGGAGAAAGTGAGTGGCGTTCTCAGTACGATAAGGACACTTTTGTTGAAGATGTATGGGGAGTAGTAAAGGAGACTGACCTGATAAAACCGGTTGTTGTGGGCCATAGTTTTGGCGGCATGGTTTCTTTGTCCACTGCAGAAAAATACAGTGATCAGATGTCTGGTCTGGTATTAGTTGATTTCGTCGTAAGGCGTCCAGAAAATCACATTGAGTGGTATAAGAACATGCCTCCTTCTAAACCTCCAAAAGTTAGAGCCACTAAGGAAGAATTGGTCCAAAGATTTAGATTAATGCCTCCTCAAGAATGTGAGAATCAGTATTTGCTGGACTTTATAGCAGATAAATCTGTAAGAAAAACAGACCAGGGATGGAGTTGGACTTTCGATCCCTCTACCTACGACAACTTAGAAGTAGGGAATGATCAACATGAAACTCTTAATCAACTAGATTGTCCGGTATCCTTTATATATGGGGAAAACACAATGGAATTTGATACTGGTAATTCCATTGAAGAGATGAAGGAATTACTTCCTGAAGGTTCTTCAGTTGTTGCTTTGGCAGATGCTCAACATCATTTGATGTTAGACAAGCCACTTGAATTTGTAGAAGAATTAGATAAGTTGATCCAAGGTTTCTTTTAACCGCCCTCAGTAATGACTGGTATCTTTAAGAACCAGATAACTATGCTAGCTAAAACCAGTAAAGAGCACAGAAAAAGAAAAGCATTTTGATAATTCCCATAAGCATCAAACATTAGTGCAGCCATAGGTGTCCCGCTAACTTGAAAAAGTGAAATAAAGGGCTGAGCAGTACCTCTTGAGAAGCCAAAACTTTTTTGAGTATAGATTTTATTAAAGAGTATATTGCTCATAGGTAGGGCAGCGCCTCCTCCAAATCCAAACAATGCAATGATAAAAGAAAGTTGATTCGGGCTCTGACTAACCAATATAAGCAGAGTTCCCACTAGCTGAATTACTAGAGAAATTGTGACTGCCAATCTGGCATCCATCTTATTTTCAACTAACCATCCGAAAAAGAGCTTACTAATCATTGCCGGCACTGCGTACATACTAAAAATCCAAGCCGCGCTTTCTGCCCAACCCCTTTCAGACGCATAAAAGGTAATGTGGGCGAGCACTGCCATCATGGCACAAAATTGCATAGCGAATACAAAAGAAAGTACCCAGAAATTCCTATCCCACAATAATTGTTTTAGGGTCCAATCTACTCCTTGAGTTTCACTAGCTAACTGTTCATCATCATTTAATGTTTTTCCATCAGGCCACTGGTCTACGTCTTCAGGGTGATCTATTACCAACAATCTAAATAAAGGCGCATTAACGATTAAAGTAAATAAACCATAATATAAGTAGGCCTCTCTCCAACCCAAGCCCAGATCAATGAGAAGATAGTTTGTTAGGTTAGGCATAACTAAACCTGAAAAAGAAACCCCCAGAGCTGCTATGCCTAGAGCCCTACCCGTGTATTCACGAAACCATCTGGATACAAGTTTCGAAACAGACAAGTTACCCATCAAGGAAGCCCCAAGTGCTATGGGAAGAACAAAAATCACTATGAAGGCTGTATAGCTGTTAACAAAATACAATGAAATTAAAGATAATCCATAAACAAACGAACCAATTATTAATACTGACCTAATCGAATAGGTATCCAATAATTTTCCAACGACTGGCATGGTGATGGCAGAAATAAGCATAAAACCTGGTATGGTAAGGGTAGCCAAGAATCTAGAAAGTTCCATTTCCTCTGCAAGGACAAGCTGAATAACTGGGTAAGATTGGAATGCAAAACCCACCACACAAAAATCTGCAAACAGAGCGATAGTGACCATGCGCCACCCAAAAAAAGCAGTTTTTTTAGAAGAGTCTTCCATGAATTGATTTTTTCTTAGTGTAGCTTAATTATAATTCTTTTATTGATTTTCTTTTCTTTCTGTATAATTTGAAGATGTTGCGGATAGCAGACCAAGCCCTAACCTTTGATGACGTTCTGCTTCTGCCTGAACACTCAAAAATACTCCCTAAAGACGCAGACCTTAAGACTAGTCTCACCAGTCAGATAAGCCTCAATATTCCATTATTATCAGCAGCGATGGACACGGTTACTGAGTCTAGAATGAGTATTGCCTTGGGTGAACTAGGGGGCATGGGTATTATTCATAAAAATCTTTCATCTAAAGATCAAGCCAATGAAGTCAGGAAAGTAAAAAAATATGAAAGTGGAGTAGTAAGAGATCCCATAACCATTAGATCAGATAACAAAGTTGGTGAATTAATACAGTTAACACAGGAACTAAACATTTCAGGAATGCCTGTAGTTGACGGTGAGAATCTTGTTGGGATTGTTACTAGTAGAGATTTTAGAAATGAACAGGATTTGAGTGCCAATGTTTCTCAAATTATGACCCCTAAAGATAAATTAGTGACCGCTAAAGAAGGTGAGGATCTTGAAGTAATCAAGCAATTGCTACACTCAAATCGAATAGAGAAGATTTTGCTTGTTGATAATAGTTTTACCCTAACCGGTCTGGTCACACTTAAGGACATAAACAAGTCTTTGGATTTTCCCAACGCGGCTAGGGATAGTGAGGGCAGATTATTAGTCGGGGCAGCCATCGGAACGGATAAAGATTCAGGCGAAAGGGCCACTGCCTTGATTGAAGCGGGAGTCGATGTTTTGGTAGTCGATAGTGCCCATGGCCATCATGAAGGGGTTTTGAATCAAGTCCAATTTCTTAAGAAAGAATTTAAAGATATTCAGGTAATTGGAGGAAATGTAGCTACTGCCGAGGGGGCTTTGGCTTTGGCTAAGGCAGGAGCAGACGCAGTAAAGGTAGGCATCGGTCCAGGATCCATTTGTACAACTCGAATAATAACTGGAGTGGGTGTTCCTCAGATTTCTGCTGTTGCCAATGCAACTCAGGCTTTAAAAAACAAAAATATTCCCGTAATCGCAGACGGCGGTATCAGGTTTTCTGGCGATGTGGCTAAGGCCATTGCTGCGGGAGCACATACCATTATGTTGGGAAGTATCTTGGCAGGAACCGAGGAGGCTCCCGGAGAAGTGGAACTTTACCAAGGCAGGAGTTACAAATCCTACCGAGGAATGGGGTCAATTGGCGCAATGACCGGAGATCAAGGTTCGGGAGACCGATACTTTCAAGAAAGCTCTCAAGCTACTGAGAAGCTAGTCCCCGAAGGGATAGAAGGCAGGGTTCCTTACAAAGGCTGGATGGAAGCAGTCGTGCATCAGATGTTGGGAGGACTGAGACAGAGTATGGGGTATACCGGTTCTAAGGATATAGAAACCATGCGAACCAAACCCAAATTTATCCAGATAACCCATGCGGGAGTTAGTGAGAGTCATGTTCATGATGTTAATGTTACCAAGGAAGCTCCTAATTACAGGATGTCCTAAAAACTTGGAGTTTTAAGATGTCAAAAGACATCATTGAAGACAGGATTTTAGTTATAGACTTTGGTTCTCAATACACCCAGTTGATTGCTAGGCGGGTGAGAGAGATTGGAGTTTATTGCGAAATTTATCATTACAAGACTTCACTCTCTGTAATTAAGAAATTCAATCCTCAGGGCATAATATTATCTGGAGGCCCCGAGACAGTTAAGCAAAAGGGATCACCGAAAGTTCCAGATAAACTTTTTGATTTAGGTATTCCAATCCTAGGCATTTGTTATGGTATGCAAACCATCGCAAAGCAGCTTGGAGGAAAAGTTGAATTAGCTGAGAAAAGAGAATTTGGGCACGCTGATCTTGTTTTAAAAAACTTAGCCAAAGGATTATTTAAGGGCATTAAAAAGAAATCTATTAACGTATGGATGAGTCATGGAGATCATGTCTCTGGCTTACCCAAAGGGTTTAAAAGGTGCGCAAAATCAAGCAATAGCCCAATAGCTGCTTTATTTAGTCCTGCCAAAAAAATATTTGGTCTCCAATTCCACCCCGAAGTAACGCACACACCACAAGGGAAACAAATCCTTAAAAACTTTGTAAGGGACATTTGTAACTGTAACGGTTTGTGGAATGCAAAAAATATTATCTCCAAAAGTGTCGAGGAAATTAGAGAGAAGGTTGGTTCTGACAAAGTTTTACTAGGATTATCTGGGGGTGTCGATTCAGCAGTAGTAGCCGCTCTACTCTCTGAAGCAATCGGCGATCAATTGACCTGTGTGTTCGTGGACAATGGTCTTCTTAGGCTGAACGAAGGCGACCAGGTAATGAAAACCTTTAAAGATAAGTTTGGTATTAAAGTCAAAAGAACAAATGCCGGTAATCAGTTCCTTAAAGATTTAAAAGGAAAAAAAGACCCCGAACATAAACGGAAAGCCATAGGTAAGACTTTCATAGATGTATTTTTGAAAGAAGCCAAAAAAAGTAAAAAAATAAGATGGTTAGCTCAAGGAACTATCTATCCTGATGTAATCGAATCCGCAGGCAATAAAAACGGTACTGCTCATGTGATTAAATCTCACCATAATGTTGGAGGTATTCCAGATTATCTTAAATTACCAGTCATTGAGCCTTTGAAAGACTTATTTAAGGATGAAGTAAGAAAAATAGGATTGGAATTGGGTTTGCCACGAGAGATATTGTTTAGACATCCCTTTCCGGGTCCAGGACTTGGTGTAAGAATCCTAGGTGAGATAAAGAAAGATTACATTAGAATCTTACAGCTGGCAGATGACATATTTATAAGCGAGTTAGTTGAGGAAGGGTATTACAATAAAGTCAGTCAGGCATTTGCAGTTTTTCTCCCCGTTAAATCCGTTGGAGTCGTTGGTGATTCAAGGCGATATGAGTATGTGATAGCCCTAAGAGCAGTAGAAACAGTAGATTTTATGACGGCTAAGTCAGCCACTTTACCGCATAGTTTTTTAGAGAAGGTTTCAAACAGAATAATGAATGAGATACCTAAAGTCTCTAGGGTAACTTATGATATTTCTAGTAAGCCACCATCTACTATTGAGTGGGAATAGTTTTTCTTAATGAAGATTTTTATAAAAGTTCTATTTGCATATATTTTATTGCAGCCTTTTTATGCTTTTTCTGAAAGCGAAGGGTTAAAAATACTGGTTGTTGGAGCAGGAATATCAGGACTCGGCGTGACAAGAGATTTACATGACTCCGGTTATGAGGTAACTGTTCTTGAGGCTAGAAATAAAATTGGCGGAAGAATAGACACAGATAGATCTTTAGGGTTTCCGATAGAAAGAGGCGCTAATTGGATTCACAGTAATGAGCTAGAAAATAATCGCCTCATGTCCATAAAAGAAGAGCTGGGGTTAAAAACATATATAAGCCCCTTAACTGCTTACGATGGCGTTAAATTATTCGACAAAAATGGAAATGTTATAAATTTAAAGAAAGAAGATTTAGAAAAAATTGAATTTAGGATAGGGCTGGCTGCCTACATTGCTTCATACATTAAACCTTCGTCAAACCTGGAAGATGTAATAGATTTCTTAAAACGCATAGGCTTGCTGTCTTTCGCTCCTAATGCAGTTCTTCAAGCCATTCACCAAACTTTAGAATTAAGCGCCGCTGAAGATTCTAAGAATATGCCAATTGGCGTCTTAATAGAGGAAGCAGAATATGCTGAGAGCGCAGGAAGTGATGAAGAGGTGCTTGGAGGCTTTGATCAAATAACAGATCATTTATCCAAGAACTTGGATATAAAATTGAACACTCCAGTAACAAAAATTGATTATTCATCTAAAAAGATAAAAGTATTCACCGATAAGCAAGTTTACGTTGCTGATTCAGTGGTTGTGACTGTTCCTCTTGGTGTTCTGCAAAAAAACCTTATCGAATTTGTTCCGGAGTTGCCTGAAAAAAAGAAAGATGCAATTAGTAATATAAACCTAGGAAATGTAAACAAGGTTATTTTAAGATTCCCACACAAGTTCTGGGGAGACGACAAAATGTTCTTCATTGAACGAGAGAACAGAAGCGCCTTTTCAACCTGGTTCAATAACGAGGTAATAGTAAATGAACCAGTTATCTATTCCATTATTTCAGGAGACTACTCAAGAGAACTCGAGAAGAAGTCAGATGAATATGTTATTGAAGAAGCAATGAAACCTTTAAGGGCAGTTTATGGAGAAGATATCCCAAATCCAGATTCATTCTTAATCACAAGGTGGGGGCTAGAGCCATACATACTGGGATCCTACTCAACAGCTGGTTACAATCAAGATGACTTAACATTGAGAACTGAATTAGCTAAATCAATTGAAAATAAAATATTTTTTGCTGGCGAGGCAACAAGCGTTAATGAATATGGCTTCACGCATTCCGCTCTAAATACAGGCTTAAGAGAAGCCAAAAAAATAAAAGAATTGTATCCATTAGATCTATAATCTTACCCAGTAACGGTTTAGACACAGTCCGTTACTATTGAGTGGGAATGAGATGACGCAGTTACATAGAGATGAAATCCGAACTAAAGAAGTTCTAGAGTGGGAAGGTATTCATCTGCTTCACTTTAGTAACTCCTCTTGTTCACAAAAAACTAGGATATTTTTAAATTTGAAGGGCATAGAATGGGTTTCTCATCCAGTAAATTTAGCTACAGATGAAAATTACTCAGACTGGTTTTTAGGTATTAATCCAAGAGCCTTGGTTCCTGTGCTTGTGGACGATGGTGAAGTCCATATAGAAAGTAATGACATAATCCAGTATTTAGAAAATAAATTCCCTGAACCTTCTCTAATTCCCAACGAATACATAGAGTCAATATCAACATTACTTACTGAAGAAGATGATCTTCATATTGATATTAGGAATATTAGTTTCCGTTTTCTTTTTGGGAAGATTGGAAAAAAGAAAGCCAGCTCAATAAAGAAATTAGAAGATGATTCAGGAACTATACAAGGAAAGGAAGATAGCCATAAGGCTAAGGGATTGATGTTTTATAAAGACTTTAACGAAGAAGGAATCACAGATGAATCAGTTATCCAGTCTGTTTCTAAGTTTAAAAAAATTTATGATGATTTTGAGTCTAACCTATCTAAACAACCTTACCTTTTAGGTAAACAAATATCTTTACTTGATATAGCTTGGTTTATATACACCCACAGGCTTTTTCTTTCTGGTTATCCTTTTAAGAAATTACATCCAAAAGTTCTACAATGGTATAAGCATCTTTTGAATAAAAAGGAATTTAGTAAAGAAGTAAAGGAGCCCATTATTTTAAAAGCTGTGAGGAGTGTAACAAGAGTTCAAGATAAGATAGCTGGAACAGTTCTTAGTAAAATTTCTAATTTATAAAGATTTAAAACAACTTCACTATTGAGTGGGAATGAAACAAATACAAAAAAAATATATTATTGTTCTAGTTATGTGTGCTGTGGGATATTTCTTTATAGCATTCGTTGCCAATAACCCAGGTTAAAACAAGGTATACAACTACACACTGTGTAGTTAGAACATGGTAAGTTATTGATAATGATGGAAGGGAACAAAATGAAAATAACCTGTTTACTACACACTAACTACACACTAGTAATAAGCACCTCTCAAACCCTTATAAACACTGGGTTTTTTCTCATGTCTACTATTGAGTGGGAGTAAGTGATAACTTAGATTTTATCTTAAAAATAAGCTCTATCTTAGCCTTGATATTAATATCCATAAATATCTTAAAGATAAAAAGTTAGTTAAAGCTCCAATAACATAGGTAAATGCTGCTGCTCTAAGCACCGATCTACAGCCATTAAGATATTCTGTGGGTACCTTTTCTTTTAAAATTGGTAAAGCACGATTAAAACTTGCATCCATTTCTACATCCAGAGTAGTTAGATGAACCAGGGCTGAAATTATTACAGATAACAATACAATAAAAAGACAGATTTTTATCATGCCGGATGAACCTGTGGCTAAAATTATGGGAATTCCCGAATAAAGCGCTCCCCCTCCTAGTCTTGAAATCCAGGAAGTATTTTTTACCAGCGTTGTTCGTTGTTCTAAGGGCATATATTTTTCTTTATGCTGAATGGCATGTCCTATTTCATGAGAAACTATAGAAATAGCTGTTATGCTTTTTTTACTAAGTCTCTCTTCCAGGATCCTAACTTCCTGATTTTCTAAATCATAATGATCGCCTAAGTCTGTATTAGTTATCTTGACTCCTTCTAAAGCATTCTCTTTGAGAAGAAGTTCTCCAAACTCTAGTCCAGTAAAAGGCATACTTTCTAGAATCTCATCATTTCTTTTTAATACACTGTTAAGCCAAATTTTTGGTAATACAAAAATAAATAAAAAAAATAATAGATAAATCATTGCTAAAGTATTTTATATCTTTGGACACACAATACTAAGGATTGAAAACCTTACTAAAACCAGAAACTAAATTTTGCCCCTCTGAAACTCTTGCTATTACCAGTCGTTCTATTTCACCCAAGAGAGCTTGGTGTCTGCATAAATGTCAGATTTGGGTACAAAGTCTTCCGGTTTGTCTAGACTGCAAATGGTGATATCAATATTTCCTGGATCTTCCTTGAGGATGCATGCTAATGGCGTTCCGCACTCATCACAAAAGTAGCGCTTTCCGTGAGAAGAAGAATTTAGTGTTTTGGGTTTCCCCCCGGTGTACTCAAAGCAATCTATGGGTACAACCACCCAGGAAACAAATGGTGCTGCGGACGTGCGCCTGCACATCGAGCAATGGCAATTTGCAGAGGGGTAATTATTTCGTTCGAAGGCGTAGCGAACAGAGCCACAAAAACAACCCCCTTCTATACGTTCATCCATAAAAGCACCTCCTTCATTCTCTCATTCTATTAAAAACATGTAGTTTTGTTAAAAATAAACCTCTTTTCATATGTTTTAGGAATAAAGGAAAGAATTTAATCTCTTAGAAGGTTGTTCTAACTTGATTTTATGCGAGAACATGTGGAATTGTATAGAACCACATGTTTTAGTGACTTTATTGGGTAAAGATTGAGTAATAAGTTGAAAAGAGTTCTTAATCTACTAAGATAAATGTAGTGAAATATCAAAGGAGTTAAACCATGAAGTTTGGACAAGCAATAGATAGCGTATTATTTAAGAACTACTTTAATCTGGAAGGGAAGGCATCAAGAAGTGAATACTGGTGGTTTATGCTTTTCTTTATTATTTTCAATTTTGTTGCTGGAATTATAGTTGGAATTATAGTTGGAATTTCCCAAGGGGCAGATTTTAATCCAGACTCTTTCGCTCTTTATTACACGCTTGGACTTCTGGCATTATTCATACTGCCACTTTTAGGATTGAGTGTAAGAAGATTTGCCGATGCGGGAAGAGGAAGAAGAGAAGCCATAGGGGTTTTTGTTCTTGCAATCATTTCTCAACTAATAGTACCTATGGGAACTCAAGGTGCGATTATACAAGTAGCTGAATTCTTAATTATGCCAGCTTGGATTGTCTTCGGTGCTACTAGTTTGTACACCCTTTACATTGCACTTCAAAAATCAGTTTAAATAATTAACTACACACTAGTAAAACGCACCTCGCAAACCCTTATAAACACTGGGGTTTTTCTCATGTCTACTTTTGAGTGGGAATGAGATGACGCAGTTACATAGAGATGAAATCCGAACTAAAGAAGTTCTAGA
>Ga0207990_1000408_pt1 | contig 24983 bp, 20 predicted proteins | sample ETNtaG_8_FD_185780 | JGI IMG/M metagenome (GOLD analysis project Ga0207990, IMG submission 185780) | Marine microbial and viral communities from oxygen minimum zone, Eastern Pacific Ocean - ETNP201406SV75 (SPAdes) (version 2) | ecosystem: Environmental > Aquatic > Marine > Oceanic ...
GTGATTATAAAAGAGTGAACAGCCTATTATCTTCTGTAGCTTACCCAATTTTAATCGCTTCGGGTGAAATTCTAGAAAGAGGTTGGAAGCAAAAAGTAGAAAAAATATAGAGCTTGACTCAGAGTCACAAAAAATACTTATTTAGAAATCATAAAAAACTAAATACTTTCATTAAATTGGCTACTTATTAGTAAGTGTTCTGCTTACCGCATCCTTCCACCCAGAAAGTTTTTTTTGTCTATCAGCTTCTGACATTTTTGAATTAAATTGATTTTCAGACTTCCATGACTTTGCGAATTCCTTAATTGGTGGATAAAAACCTACCTGCATACCTGCTAAATAAGCCGCGCCCAAAGCAGTAGTCTCAAGATTTTTTGGTCTATCAACTGGCAAATTAAGCACATCTGAAAGCATCTGCATAGTCCAATTTGAAGCGGCCATACCTCCATCTACTCTAATAGCACTTAATTTATTTTCACCCAAATCTTTTGAAATTGCTGTTAAAAGATCAGAAGTCTGATAGCACACAGACTCTAGTGCAGCTTTTGCAATCTCAGCTTGACCCGTACCTCTTGTAAGACCATATAAAGCGCCTCGACAATCAGGATCCCAATAAGGAGCACCAAGTCCAACAAATGCAGGCACTAAATAGACCTCTTGGTTTGGATCAGCTTGCTTAGCAAGGCTCTCTGACTCTTCAGCTGATTCAATGAATTTTAGGTCATCTCGAAGCCACTGAACGGCTGCACCGGCAATAAATATTGATCCCTCAAGTGCATAACAAGGTTTATTATTAATTTGGAAGGCGATAGTAGTTAATAATTTATTTTTTGACTCAACCGCCTTATCACCAGTATTAATTAAAACAAAACAACCTGTTCCATAGGTAGATTTAACCATGCCCGGATCAAAGCATGCCTGACCCACTAGAGCAGAAGGCTGGTCGCCAATTAAACTAGAGATGGGTATTTCTGATCCAAAAAAAGATTCGTGAGCTTTGCCAAAGTTTGCTGCACTATCGCACACCAATGGCAACATTGATTTAGGAATATTAAAGAGCTCCAGTAAATCTTTATCCCAACAACCTTCATGAATATTGTACAAAAGAGTTCTAGATGCATTAGTAGCGTCAGTTGAGTGAATTTTTTTATCGCTTAAGCGCCACAAAAGAAAGCTATCAATAGTGCCAAAAGCTAGTTTATCAGCACTTGCTTTTTCTCTTGCACCCTCTACATTATCAAGAATCCAAGCAATTTTAGTGGCACAAAAATACGGATCAAGCAGGAGACCGGTCTTTTTAGTTACAATATTTTCATGGCCATGATCTCGTAAATTTTGACATTTATCAGACGTTCTTCTGTCTTGCCAAACTATTGCATTGTAAATTGGCTCACCTGTTTCTTTATCCCAAACAACTGTAGTTTCACGCTGATTAGTAATCCCTATCGATACAATTTGATTGGGCTCTATCTTTGCCTTTGAAATAGCGTTATTACAACTCTCAAGAGTAGAAACCCAAATTTCCTCTGGATCATGCTCAACCCATCCTGAATTTGGAAAAAATTGAGTAAATTCTTTTTGTCCTATTGCTACAATTTGGTAATCTGAGTCAAACAAAACTCCTCTAGATGATGTGGTGCCTTGATCTATAGATAATATATATTTTTTAGGATTTGTCATATTATTTACTCTATATTTATATTAATTATATAAATACCAAATAATGGAACTTGGTTTTACTATTGTAAACTTACCTAAAATAGTATAACATTCCCTGATAAAATTAGTGTGAAAAATGGTGCTATTTATCTAATAAATTCATGCCTTTTTATTATACAATTAATATTACATTTAGGGAATGATGAGCATAGATAAACGAGGAGATGGTACTGTAGGTAAAGCACTAGATGTTCTCAATGAGGTTGCTGAAATTGGCATACCTGTAAGGTTTTCCAGTCTACTTAAGACAAGTAAATATCCCAAAGCAACACTTTATCGTTTGCTGCAAACCTTATTAAATCAAGGAATGCTCAACTACAATGCTGAAGAACAAACCTACCAACTTGGACTTAAGCTAGTTCGAATGGCTCACGCTGCATGGCTTCAAAGCTCTTTAGCTCCGATAGCACTTCCATTTATTGATGATTTGTCTGAAAAAGTTGCTGAAACCGTTCATTTAGCTCAATTAGATAATGGTCAAGTTTTGTATGTTGATAAGCGGAACCCAAGCTCACCAATTGAAATGTTCTCTCAAGCTGGTAAAGTTGGTCCAGCATACTGTACTGGAGTAGGTAAAGTCATGATGGCATATTTAGACGAGAAAGAATTAAGCCGGGTCATTTCAAAGCAGGCATTTCACAAATATACTGATTTTACAATTACCTCAGAAAAAGAACTCCGCAAAGAATTAATTAAAATCAAAAAACAAGGTATATCCTTTGATAAGCAAGAACATGAAGCAAAAATTATTTGTATCTCCTCCCCTATTCTATCTTCAAAGAATCGTGTAATCGGTGGGCTCTCAATTACCAGCTCAATTGATATTCATAGCCTTGAAAGTCTTGAAGAGTTTAAACCGCAATTAGTTGAAACATCAAAACTAATTGGAAAAGAAGCCGATGCTTGGAATTTTCCTGAACAAGCGAACTAATAATTAAAAGGATATTCAAGATATGTCTGCAGTAAAAATAATCAATACAACTAAAAAATATGATGATTTACAGGTTATCCATGGTATTGATTTAGAAATAGAAGATGGTGAATTTTGTGTATTTGTTGGTCCCTCTGGTTGTGGCAAATCGACCTTACTTAGAATGATTTCTGGACTTGAAGAAGTAACAAGTGGAGAGATTCATATTGGCGACAAAGATGTTACTAAAATGCATCCAGCCGATCGCGCTATTGCTATGGTATTTCAGTCTTATGCCCTTTATCCGCATATGACAGTTAGAGAAAACATGGGTTTTGGCCTTAAGATGACAAAAATTCCGGCTGACGAAGTAAATCGGAAGGTTAATGAAGCAGCTAGTATTTTGCATCTTGAGTCGTACTTAGATCGAAAACCTAAAACGCTATCAGGCGGACAAAGACAGCGCGTTGCAATTGGTCGGGCAATTGTTAGAGGTCCTGAAGTATTTCTATTTGATGAGCCTTTATCAAACCTTGATGCTGAGCTTAGAGTTGAAATGCGTGTTGAAATTTCACGACTACACCGTGAACTTGGAACAACCATAATATATGTTACCCATGATCAAGTAGAGGCAATGACACTGGCTGATAAAATTGTTGTCCTTAAAGAAGGTCTAATTCAACAGGTAGGCACTCCATTATCGCTTTATGATGACCCTCAAAATATATTTGTAGCAGGCTTTATTGGCTCTCCAACCATTAACCTCTTAACGGGAAGCGTGACTAACTCAAAACTATCAATATCAGGACTTGAGTCCTTAAATCTTGATATAGCAGATACAATTGCATCATCTAGAACTGAGCTGATTGTTGGCCTTCGACCACAACACTTAAAACTAGCAAAATCAGGTAGCCTTGAAGTTGAATTCACTGAGGCGCTTGGAGATATTTCTTACGTCTACCTGAAGACAGTCAGTGGTGAAAGGGTTATTGTAGAGTCTAGGGATGAAAAATTACCAGCAACTGGGTCTAAAGTGGGAATAGAGGTAATTCCCTCGAAATCCTTATTTTTTGACCCTAAAACACAACTTCGAATCAAATAAAAATCACCTCTTAAATTGACTCCCAAATAACTCCTGATGGTGGTAACTTAACTCCACCAACAATTGATTCAGTTTCACTATAGTTAAACCAGAATCGGTACTTTAATGTATCACGCAACCTAACATTATTTGGTAAGCTTATAATAGAAATATTTTGAGCATTACACAAATCACATAATATTCGCTTCAAGGCCTCTTGGTCCGGCCAACCTGTCAAATATTGCCTATTCTTAGTTCCAATAAGGGCAGGTCTGCCATCATTGCATCTTTCAATAACATTATTGCAACCAACCAAATTTTCCATCCAGCAAATAAAATTTCCACCTTCTTTAATTGATATAGAGGCATTCGGTCGAAGGGTTTCAACACTAGCAACTGATCCCTTAATACCTGGAACAATTGGAGGTAATTCTTTAGGAATATGCATATTTAAAGTTTTTGAACCTGTTCTTGGGCCCGCAATTAAAACTCCTTTAAAAGATTCAATCGCCAATTCAAGCGATCTATCTATATGCATTAATCCCGGCATAACGACAATTTTGTAGTCATCCAGATTTTTATGATATGGTGACAATATATCTATTGATAAACCAAGACTTCGAAAGGATTTATAATAATCATAGATGAGCCCAAAGTAGCTAAAATCTTTACCTTGAGGTTGAACCTCCCAAGCCCAGCAACTTTCATAATCAAAAACTATGGCAACTTTAGCTTGAACTTGCTGAATATCTTTTAATTCTTTTAATTCTTTAGCAACTTGACTGGCCTGAGCTAAGCCAGGAGCTGATGAACCGTCAGGTCTTTGAAGTCCAGCATGCATCTGTTCTTGGGCAAAAGGTGCTTGACGCCAACGAAAGTAACTTACAACTTCAGCTCCATGCGCTATCGCCTCCCAAGACCAAAGCCTGACCATTCCTGGAGCTGGTTCGGGGTTATAAGGAGCCCAATTTACTGGGCCAGGTTGTTGCTCCATTACCCACCATCGACCTTTTCCAACGGTCCTGTAAAGGTCATGATGGAAGGCTTGAAAATCAGGGTCACCAAAACGCATAAATTGAAGTTTAAAGTCCTCATCTTGAGTGGAACGATCCTCCAGAAATCCTAAAGGATAACTATCCCAACTGGCAATATCTAAGTCATCTCCAACAGCGTAGTGGTCAAAATCTGTAATTTGACCCATATAGTTATGAATAAGTAATGCTTCAGTATGCGCTCTCATTATTTCTGCCTGAGAACGATTGAATTTAATAACTTGGTCAGAGCTAAATCTTCTAAAGTCTAATTCATGACTCGGATTGGCTTCACACACCGTCTGATTTGGCAAATCAATTTGATCAAATCTGTTATATTCCATCGACCAAAATACATTCGCCCATGACTCATTGAGAACATCTATCGATTTATATTTATTAGTCAACCAAGACCTAAAAGCCTTGGCTGCTGAAACACTATAGGATAAAGTAGTTTCATGACATCCATATTCATTGTCTAGTTGCCAAGCTTTAATGTAAGGGTTTTTTCCATAGCGCTCAGCCAGAATCTTTGTAATTCTTAATGACTCCTGTAGATAGCCTTCATGAGAAAAACAGTAGTGTCGTCTTGAGCCAAATTTACGAGATTGTCCATTAGAATCAACAATAAGCATATCAGGCCATTTATCTACAACCCATCTTGGTGGAGCGGCAGTTGGGGTACTCATAACAACATTTAAGCCGGCATCGCCCAGTATTGATATAGCGCGATCAAGCCATTTAAAATTTTGATTATCCTCTTCAGGCTCCATTCGGCTCCATGCAAACTCACCAATTCGAACCCAGCTCAAACCTGATGCTATCATTTCTTCTGCATCCTTTTTCCACTGCTCTTCAGGCCAATGCTCAGGATAATAACAACTTCCTAATTTTGGTACCATAAAACCCTCATAACTTAACTTGATATTCGGCTAAACCGACTATCTCTGTTTGTAAATAAAACAACCTTCCAGCAAGTGGCTGCTTTTGTAAATCTTCACTACTTAGACCTTCAAAGGCTGTTGTAGTATATATAGTATTAAAATCCTCTCCACCAAAAGCTGGGCAAGTAATTTGTGATACTGGCAAATCTAATGTACGATCTAATATTCCATTAGGATTGTATCGAGCTATTCTGGATGCACCAAATTGAGCATTCCATAAATAACCTTCACTATCGCACACAGATCCATCCGGATGTAGGTCTTGAGCTTCAAGATCAACAAAAACAACAGGATCATCAATAGGCCATCCAGTTGCTGCATCAAGATCCTGCTTCCATATTTTCTTTTTCCTTGTATCAGCAAAATACCCAAAGCTTTGATCTGGGGAAAAACAAATACTATTTGGTATAGTAATATTTTGATGCAATTTTCTTAATTCACCCTTATAAAAACGATAAATAGATCCTAAATTAGGCTCAGCCTTTAAACCCATAGTTCCAACCCAAAAGCCACCCCAGGGGTCAGCTCGACCATCATTTGAGCGGTTTTGTGGCATATCACCCTCTAATTCAACTAATGTATTTTTGTTGCCTGTAGATAATGAAAGCTTGATCAATGCAGAAGCACTGGCAACTATTAAGTTGTCTTCATCAATCCAGCCAGCAGCAGAAACTGGCTCAGAAAATACCCAAGTTTCTAATTTTCCCTCGTGCCAATTATGAATTTTAAAAGCGTTAATATCGAACCAAAACAGTGACTGTCTTATTGGGTGCCATAATGGACCTTCGCCTAAATCACAAGGCTCAGCTGGAAGGTATTCATTTATCATTCTTTGCTTGATCATATGACAAAACAATTGATTCTGCTTTCTTAGCAACTAATTCAGAACTGTCACCAGCCTTATAAATTCCTGACCCTACACCAAAACCATGAGCACCGGCTTTTATCCAAGTGTCAAAGTTTTCAGGACCAACTCCACCTACCATATATAGCGGAATATCGGCTGGTAAAACCGCCCTTAAAGCAATTAAGTTTTCTTGTCCAAGAAGTGAAGCTGGAAAAAATTTTAAACCATCTGCACCACAATCTAATGCAGCAAAACATTCTGTTGGTGTAATGACTCCTGGATAGCTTAATATATCTGCCGCTTTAGTCGCACTAACAACTGCAGAATCAAAATTAGGTGAAACTATAAAATCTACCCCAATATCAATCAATACACCTACCTGATTGACATTTAATACTGTTCCAGCACCAATTTGAATTGTATGCTTGAATTCATTACGAAGTAACTTAATACTATCAAATGCATTAGGCGAGTTAAGTGGAATTTCTACTTGAGTAATTCCGGCTTGAACAATGACATGAGCTACCTCAATAACCTCTTGAGGTTTTATGCCTCGTAAAATAGCAATTATCTTTCTATTCATCAGCTTCAGTCTGAGTGCAAGTCCTTAAAGACCGAACTTAATCCAGCCAAGGTTGCAGTTTCAATATTAAACAATTTACATTCTCCACCAACGAGCTCTAAAGCACTTTGGTAGTTTTTAGTTAATATCTCTGAGCCAATTAATGTGACTTTATTTCGTGTCCAATAATTTTGAGTACCATGAAGCTCCACTCCAAGAAGAAGGCCAGAAAGTCTAGCTCTAGTAGAGTCGCTATCAAGTCCATTAAGTATTGAATCAGCTCTTAAAGAAAAAAGCTCTGAAGTTATTAAACCAGGAGACTCAAATCCTTTTATAAGACCTTTTTCAAAGCTTTTTTGGTGCCACCCATCTCCTTTAATTGAGTGACTTAACAAAGTATTTGAAGAAATTACACCAAACAACTCACCCGTCATAAAAGTAGTTAAGTTTTTTATCATTCCTTTACTTACTTTTACCCATTTGACGTGAGTACCTGGGAGGCAAACTACTCCATCAAAGTCAGGATTAAATTTAAGAAATCCCGCAATTTGAGTTTCTTCACCTCTCATAATATCAGCTGGTTCATGTTGCATAACTCCAGGCACTAGGGTTACCTTTATCCTAGTATCTTTAGTGGTTGCTGCTGTAAGTTGATTTTTATTGATCGGAACACATGGTGTTTTTTGGTAAGGAGTTTCCACCCAACCTTGTCGAGCACCAACCATCCCACAAGCCACAACTGGTGTAACTCTTTTATCGTCAATCCATTTTTCAATAAGACGTAATAATGCTGGTTCAAATTCATTTTGCTGAAGGTCTTTCATACCTTCATTAGATTCACTATAAGCAAAAACTTTACCACTCTCATCAATTGCCCACGCACGCATATGTGAAGTACCCCAATCTGCAGCGATCCATGTAGCTTTAATATCATTCATTATTTACTTTATCCTGTAACTACAACACCACCATCTATTACTAAAGCTTGACCAGTCATCATACGAGATGCGTTCGAAGCTAAAAATAAGGTGGAATCTACTAAATCTTTAGGCACCAAGTGTTCCTTAATGCATTGTTTTTCTAGATGGCTTGCTAAATCAGTTTCATTAGCCCAAAGTTTTAACTGTCTTTCAGTCAAAACCCAACCTGGAATAAGACTGTTAACTCTAATACCATCATGACCAAGTTCACGAGCTAGGCTTCTCGTCAAACCTGTAATTCCAGCCTTAGATGCTACATATGCTGGGTATCCAGCGTTACCCATCATATAAGCTGCAGATGAAAAGTTGATAATACTTCCACCACCCTGAGCTCTCATAATTGACGCAACCGCTTGAGCTGTGAAAAAATGAGGCCTCAAATTAACATTGATTGCTTGGTCCCATTGCTCCTCTGACATTTCTTCAAGACTATGCCGAGAATCATTAGCTGCATTATTTATAAGTACATTAACTCCACCATGAGCACTGCTAGCAGTCAAAATAGCTTTTTTTAAAGCTTTAATATCTGCAATATCACACTTAATAAATAGTGGCTTATGATTGTATTTTGAAGACATTTCTTCTAAAAAATCTTCACAACTTGATCTCTGAACAAAGGCTACCTTTGCACCCTGTGCTAGAAAACCTTCAGTTATTGCAGCGCCAATTCCTGAACCACCGCCTGTAATAAAAACTGAGGCATTTTCTAGGTCATGGAAAGTTACATTGTCATTCATTAGTGCGACTCCCTAGTTACAAGACGTGTGTCCTTTCCTACCAAAAAGTCGAAGTCTGCACCTTTGTCAGCCTGCATAACATGATCAATATAAAGTTTTGCATAACCACGATTGTAATTGTCTTTTGACTTTGGTCTACTTTTGGTGCGTTTAATTATTTCAATCTCCGGGACTAATAATTCGAGTACGCCATTAATTGCATCTAAGCGAATTCGATCGCCAGTTTCAACTATAGATATAGGGCCTCCTACATTTGCTTCAGGTGAAACATGAAGAACTATCGTTCCAAAAGCAGTACCTGACATGCGCCCATCCGAAATGCGCACCATATCTCTAACTCCTTGCTCAACTAAAATCTTAGGTATGGGTATATTGCCAACTTCTGGCATTCCCGGATAACCCTTTGGACCGCAACCCTTTAAAACCAATATAGTATCTTTAGTTACTGGCAAATCAGTTCTGTCAATATTAGCTTTTAAATCTTCAATATCTTCAAATACATAAGCCAAGCCTTCATGCTTTAATAAATGTTCAGAAGCAGCTGCAGGCTTAATAATAGCTCCATTTGGCGCTAAATTTCCTCTCAAAATTCTCAATCCAGCGGCAGGCTTTAGAGGGCTATTTATCGGACGAATAACATCTTCATTAAATATTTCAGCGCCATCATAATAAGTAGAAATGTCTTTATTTAAAATTGTATTAGCAGGTTTAAGGTGATCCTTAATCTGCGCTAATACTGCAGGGATTCCACCAGCATAGCAGAAGTCCTCCATTAAATACTTACCTGAAGGCATACAATTAACCAGTAAAGGTATTTCGGTAGCTTTTTCAAAGTCCTCTAAAGTGAGCACAATTTCGGCTCTACCTGCCAACGCAAGTAAGTGAACCACCGAATTAGTTGAGCCACCAACCGCACTATTTAATGTAATAGCATTTTCAAAGCTTTCTCTGGTTAAGACTTTTGAGAGATTTAAACCTTCTTCAACCATCTCTACAATTCGTTTTCCTGACATATGAGCTAATGCCATGCGTCTAGCATCAACAGCTGGAATAGCAGCATTTGTTGGTAAACTCAATCCCATCCCTTCAACCAAACTCGCCATAGTGGATGCAGTACCCATAGTCATACAAACTCCAGATGATCGACTCATGCCAGTTTCAGCAGACATAAAATCTTGTAATGACATATCTCCAGCTCTTACATCTTCTGAAAAACGCCAAACATCAGTACCTGAGCCTATATCTTGTCCTTTATATTTTCCATTTAGCATAGGACCAGAAGAGACAACAATAGTTGGTAGATCAACACTTGCAGCACCCATTAGTTGTCCTGGAGTAGTTTTATCACAACCCCCTAACAACACAACACCATCAATTCCATAAGCGCGAATACTCTCTTCAACGTCCATAGATAAAAGGTTACGAAAAAGCATTGCTGTTGGCTTCATTTGGGTTTCACCCAAAGACATTACAGGAAACTCAAGTGGAAGACCACCAGCCTCCCAAACTCCTCGTTTCACGCCTTCTGCCAGGACTCTTAATCCTGAATTGCAAGGTGTCAGCTCAGACCAAGTGTTGCATATACCAATAATAGGACGGCCATCAAAAACGTGATCTGGAAGGCCTTGGCTTTTCATCCAGCTTCTATGAATAAAGCCATCTTTATCTAACTTCCCATACCAATGAGAGGAGCGGCGTTTATTAGATTTACTCATGTCGCCTTATCCCCTTCTATAACAATCATATTGGCTGGAAAAGCTTTAGGTAATTGCAATCCATGACTCATTAAAAAATGTCCACTAAGTTTTAAGATATTTCGCATAAGACCATCTACGCTCTTACCAAGAGAGCTGATTTCGTCTTTGTTTCGTAAAAAAACATTATACATGCTCTCTGGATCAAGGCCTGCCAACACTAAAGGCACAGGTGAGCTATAATCTGACAAAGCATTTTGGCCTGCAAAAATAACAAAATGATCAGTAGATGTATTAACCTGGATTTCAGCAGTAATGCTTTTATCAATACAAGGTAAGCGCAAAATACGAGCATCTTTCATCCATTGACGATTCTCTTTCCACCAACTTGTAATTTCCTTGAGTTTAGATCTCTCAGAAGAAGATAATTCTCGTGGATCCATCTCAAAACCCATATGTCTTTGAGCAGCCACCCAAGCTCTGAATGATAGCGGTAATTCACGACCAGAGGTATGACAAACTTTTGGACCAACATGGCTTCCTGTTACTGATGAAGGCAACCATAATAATGCTTCATGCTGAATGCGTAATCTTTCTAAAGCATCGTTACTGTCAGAAAGCCAAACTCTTTGAGTATTTTTTAAAATTCCATAATCAATTCGGCCACCACCAGATGAACATGACTCAATTTCAATACCTGAATGCGCCAATCTAATTCGTTTTAGGAGGCTATAAAGGCTTCGAGTTTGAGATGCATCTGGATAAGGCAAAACACGATTATGATCCCATTTAATGTACTCAACTGGGTACTCAGTTAATAAGGCTGAAATTTTCTCAAAAAGGTAATCTTCGACATCTTTTATTGAAATATTAAGAACCAATTGATCTCGCCCAAGAGTTTGGTCTTTGTGGCCCATTATCCATTCAGGATGAAGGCGATAAAGGTCGCTATCAGGGCTAACCATCTCTGGCTCAAACCATAATCCAAAAGACATGCCAACTGAATGAATATGATTAATTAAAGGTTGTAAGCCTTGTGGGTATTTTTTCTTATCAACAACCCAGTCACCAAGACTAGATTTAGCGCTATTACGATCCTTAAACCAACCATCATCAAGAACAAACCTTTCGGCTCCAATCTCAGAAGCAAGACTTGCTATTTCTTTTAATTGATCAAGGTTATGATCAAAATAGATAGCCTCCCAACAATTATAATGAACTGGTCTAATGCTATCTTTTGATAAATCAACAATTGAATTTTCTACATGCTCTCTAAAGGACTGTCCTACCCCGCCAACTCCATTTCTAGAGTGGCAAACAAAAAGCTTCTCGGTCTTAAAGCTATTTCCAGAAGTCAATTCACTATTTTCGGTATTACCAAATTGAATTTGCCTCCGACCATCTGGAAGCTGCTCTGCCAGCATTCGATGCCCACCAGACCAGCCATAATGAAAACCATAGCAAGAGCCTGAATTCTCTGAGCATGAAACAGTTGGAACCAGTAAACCTGGAAAATTAGCATGACTTGTTGTTCCTGATCTTGATTCTCTTAAATGAATGCCAGTAACCCAGGGTGTAACTTGGCTTCTAAATTCCCCGCTCCACTGACCACTATAATCAACCATCTCACAACTATTTTGAGAAACAGCTATAACAGGAGCAGAAAACCATTCCATAAATATTGGCTTTTTACTATCAAGTTTTGCGCTAAGAACATAAACATCATCAAATGCACTTATTGAGGCCGTATAGGTTAAATCTAACTTTTTATCGACATAAGTTAAAATTAGTGAGTTACTAGTAGCTTTATCTTTTGAAAAAACAAATGTTGATGAAAGAATCTTGCCATGAGTATCGCGTATCTTACAGCCAAGTTGCCCAGAAAAATTAGCTGATTGTTCAGGCAAAATCGAAAGATTTGGAACTTTATCTAATAAATTATCGCCCCAATCTTTTTTTGTAGCCTCAATTAAATCATCTAGGCTTTCATTATTAGGTAGCCTCGCTCCCCAGTATACAACGGATGGAAGTCTGTCACTCATAGATGACAATACTAGGGTTTGGTTCTTAGTATCTAGGCGCCATTGACTCATTATTTAACAGCTCCTAGAGTTAATCCAGCAATAAAGTGTTTCTGCATAAGAAAGAACATAAGTACAGGAGGTAAAGCCGCTATTATCGATCCAGCTGATACAAGATGTTGGTTGTAAACCCATTGTCCATTGAGCGAGTTTAATCCTGCAGTTACAGGCATTGCTTCTGCACCTTGCGTTAAAACAATAGCCCAAAAATAATCGTTCCATACAAATGTAAAAATAAGTACTGACAAAGCTGCCATTGCAGGGCGCATGAGTGGAAGCACAACATACCAAAAAATTTTAAATTCTGAGACACCCTCTACCCTGGCAGCTTCAATCAACTCAAATGGAAGTGCACGAATAAAATTACGCATAAAAAAGGTACAAAAGCCGGTTTGAAATGCTATATGAAAAGCCACTAACCCCCAAACAGAGTTGTAGAGTCCAAGTGAAAGTGAAAGATCTCTGACTGGAACCATGAGTATTTGAAAAGGAATAAAGTTTCCAGCAACAAAAATAAAAAATACAAACAAGTTAAGCTTGAATCGATAAACACCTAATGCAAAACCGGTAAAGCTTGATAGAACTAAAGCACCAATAACCGTTGGTATGGTTATCTTAAAACTATTAAAGATATAATAACCAAGTGGTGAGTCTGTAAAAACAGCGGTATAGTTTTCAACAAAGTTAATGGAAGTTGGCATTCCCCAGTAATTTCCAGAATTAATGTCAGCTCCAGAGCGGATTGATGTTAAGGCCACAGCAATGAGCGGAAGAAGCCAAATAACGATTGAAATTGGCAGTGCTATCTTATAAAGAAGCTGAGTGAATGGCTTGGTTCTTTCAATTGGAGTCGGAAACATAATTAACCACCCCTTTCGTCACGATACAATCTATAAAGAATAGTTGCAATATAAATCATCATGATCATAAGAAGAACAACTGCTATGGCAGCACCATAACCCATTCGGAATCCGTATTCTGAGAATGCTTTTTCATACATGTAATAGGCGAGAACTCTACTTGAACCCCAAGGCCCGCCTCCTGTCATAATATCAATTAAGTCAAAAGATCTTAATGCACCAATAATTGTCACAACAACAGCAATAAAAGTTGCAGGCTTGAGTTGAGGTAAGATGACGTACCACAGCATTCTCCAGCCTCTTGCATTGTCAATTCGACCCGCTTCAATTTGTTCTGGATCTACAGAGTTTAAGCCAGTTAAATAAAGAATCATGCAATAAGCAGTTTGAGGCCATAAACCAGCCGCAATAATCCCATATGTGACGTAATCCTCTTCAGCTAGAATAGCGATTGAATCGAAGCCAAAAGCTTCCAAAATAACATTTAATAATCCGTTTGAAGGGGCATAAAACCAGCTAAAAACTAATCCTACTACAACCTGAGAAATAACGAATGGAAAGAAAAACATAGACTTATAAATCCTTATTCCTCTAACTGTTTGATTAAGAAATAAAGCAGCAAAAAGACCTGCAGGAACTGCTAAAAGATATAAAACAAGCCAAATAACATTATTTTTGAGTGAAACAAGAAAATACTCATCATCTAAAAGTTCAATATAGTTTTCAGCACCAATATATGTTTTTGTGCCTAACCCATCCCACTGATAAAAACTTAAATTAATAGATTGGAAAATTGGAAAAATAACATACAAAGAAAACATTAAGATTCCTGGAGCTAAAAATATCCAGGGAGCTATCTTTAGTTGATTATTTTTCCAGTAAGAATACATATATTTAATATTAAAAATATTAAAAAAAAGTCCCGTGTCAAGAATACTTGAACACGGGACATAGTAAAACCTTATTGATTAATAAAGTTTTTGACGAGCTTTTTCTAGACGCTCTAGAATTTTCTCTAAACGCTCAGGCTTAACCATGAACTCTTGAAAGCCTTCCATGCCAATAGAAGCCATTTCTGCTTTAGTATCACGATCATAGAACTGTGCAACACCGCCAGGTGCATTGTCATTTAACATTTTGAATGCTTGATTCAAGAACTTATCATCAGCTACACCTGCACCAGCATTTGTAGGTAACTGACCTAACGCCTTATTCCAAGCTGTCTGAACATCAGGACGAGCGGTATAAGCTAGGAAACGTTTAGCATCAACAACATTCTTTGCGCCTGCTGTTAGATGTATCGTATCTGTAGGTGCTTCTTCAGCCATAGGGATTCCTGGAGTAATTTCAGGGAACTGGAATAAACCTAGAGAGCTATCATCCAAACCTAACTCTTTTAATGGAGCTACAGCAAAGTTACCCATAATATACATAGCAGCTTCGCCATTAGCCATTGGAGCTAGAGCTTCCTGCCAGCTAAGAGCAGCATGATTCTCTAAGAAGAAGTCACCATCAATCAACTGCTGATAGTTTGCCATAGTGGCGCGCACTCTATCGTCAGTCCATGGAATTTCGCCACTTGTTAGAGCCATATGGAAATCATAGCCATTTGTACGAAGGTTTAAATAATCGAATACACCACCTGCAGTCCATAACCACTTAGTGCCAATAGTAATTGGTGTAACACCATTAGCCTTTAAAGTTTCACCAGCAGCTATAAACTCATCCCAATTAGTTGGAACAGTTATACCTAAGTTTTCAAAGATATCTTGACGGTAGTAAACTCCCCAGTTGTAGTATGTAAATGGAATACCCCACTTCTTGCCATCCATAGTCATACCTGGTGCAGAAGATGCCATCAATGAATAAAGACCTTGATCAGCCCAAACATCATCAATTGGAGCAAACAAACCTGCTTCAACAAATGGAGCCATTCTGTTTCCTGCATACCAGAATGCGATATCTGGAGCATCAGCACTTAAAAAGTTACGAATTGCAGCCTTATAACCTTCATGATCAAAAAGGTTATAAACAACATCAACGTCCGGGTTTTCAGCTTCAAATCCATCAATAACAGCCTGGAAAGCAGCTTTTGGTGCTGGATCTGACGTGTCACCATTGATGACAAGAGTTCCAGCTACAGCTGAAGTTCCAGCCAGTATACCGGCGAGAGCTAAAGCTATTTGGTTCTTAAATATTTTTTTCATTATTTTTTTCTCCTAAATTGTAAAAAAAACCTCTTTTGATTACATATTCAGAGGACGAACTGCCGCCAAAATATGAGAAATCAACATTTAGTATACATGTATATGAATCAAGGTGTATGTTTTTTTCCATATATTAGCACACTGTTCTACTATTTGGAACTAAGTAAAAAAGTTTATTGATTCAATAGAATCATCTTCTTAATGTATTCATCAAGTAAAGTGTAAATGTATCAGACACTAAATAGCACGTTAAGGATTTTAGTAAAGGATTACATTGAAAAAAATGCGTAATAAAATAATTGAAAATCTAGATAAAGACAGCTAATATATTAAATCTTGCTAATTAGCAATGTAGGTATTTAATAAATTATAGAGTTCTTTTTTTCGATTATTTTCTGCAAAGCTAGCGTCTATACTATTATTAATAAGTCTAATTGCCTGATCTTTTGTAAGAAATAAATGCTCAGCAAGCTCATTAAAGTTTTCAGTGATGTATCCCCCAAAATATGAAGGATCATCTGAATTAACGGTAACGCATAACCCTAAATCAAGCATCTTAAGTATGGTGTGTTGAGACATGTCATCAAACACTCTAAGCTTGGTATTTGATAATGGGCATACCGTCAACGGTATTTGTGAATCAATAAGCCGTGATAAAAGTTTTGGATCATCCATTGCACGAATCCCATGGTCAATTCTGTTTACCTTTAGAACATCTAAAGAACTCCATATATAGCTAGCTGGCCCCTCCTCCCCTGCATGGGCCACCAACTTAAAACCTATTTTGCTAGCCTCACTAAAGACATTTGAAAATTTTTCTGGAGGATTGTCTTGCTCTGAACTATCTAAGCCGATGGCGTATATCTTGCTTTTAAATTTTTCTGCTGATTTTAGAGTTTCCATAGCATCTGACTCACTAAGATGCCTCAAGAAACACATAATTAATCGATAAGTAATTCCGAGATTAGTTTGACCATCTTCTAAAGCGTGACTAATACCATTGAGGACTGTTTCGAAGGGTATGCCTCTTGAGGTATGCGTCTGAGGATCAAAGAATGGCTCTACGTGTTGCACGTTCTGTTGCTGACACTTTTTAAGATATGCCCACGTTAAGTCATAAAAATCTCTCTCTGATTGCAAAACCTCTGCACCCTGAAAATAAATATCTAAAAAATCCTGAAGATTATTAAACTGGTAAGCTTTTTTTACTTCATCGATATCTCTATAAGGCAATGAGATGTCATTCCTTTTTGCTAACTCAAACATTAACTCAGGCTCCAAGGTGCCTTCTAAATGAAGATGAAGCTCAACCTTAGGTAACTTATTTAACCAGTCGTATGATGGGTTCGACATAATCGATTAAAAATAACTATAAAAAATCGCGCCCTAAGTAAAACCTAGGGCGCGATTAGTATTAATAGTTAACTGAATTTTTATTAGTTAGGATACTTACTGTCAATTCCTTCTACATAAAAATCCATTGTCAGTAGATCTGGGTAGGCAGGAGGTGTTTCACCTTCCGCTAACCATGGACTACCGTCTTGCTTATTGATTGGACCTGTGAATGGGTGAATATAACCATTACCTATAGCATTAATAGTTCTTTCAGCCCAACTAGCTAGATCTTTAGGCATATTTGCCATTGGAGCAAACTCAACCATTCCTTCAGCTATACCATCAAAGGTGTCAGTAGATGTCCATGTTCCATCCTTAACCGCTTGAACTCTAGATAAGTAGTAAGGACCCCAGTCATCAATAATTCCTGTTAACTGAGATGTTGGACCCCATTCTCCCATATCTGAAGCTTGGCCAAATGCATATACACCCTCTGTCTCTTCAGCTACAGTCATAGCTGCAGTTGAATCAGTGTGCTGCATGATAATATCAGCTCCCTGTGCAATTAGTGCATTAGCAGCGTCAGCTTCCTTACCTGGATCGTACCAAGTGTAGACCCAAACGATTTTTATTTGAATGTCAGGGTTAACTGATTTAGCAGCTAAATAAGCGGCGTTGATTCCTCTAATTACTTCAGGTATTGGGAAAGAAGCAATATATCCAATCACATTACTCTTTGTCATTTTTCCTGCAAGCTTACCAATAATGTGTCTTCCTTCATAAAACCTTGCAGAATAAACAGAAACATTATCAGCCAGCATATATCCTGTGGCATGCTCAAACTTAACATCAGGGTAGCGCTTTGCAACCTTAATGGTTGGGTTCATGTAACCAAATGATGTTGTAAAAATAATATCATTCTTTCGGGCAAGGCTCGTAATAGTCCGCTCAGAGTCTGAGTTTTCTGCAACACTCTCTACGGTAGTTATAACTACATCATCTCCCATGTGCTCTTTAACATATTTTGCGCCTTGGTCATGTGCAAAAGTCCAACCATGGTCACCTGTTGGGCCAATGTAGACAAAAGCAGCTTTTACAGGGTCAGCAAAAACATTACTAGTAAACGCTAAGACTGCACTTAAAAGCGAAAGCTTTAAAATACTCGTCAATCTTATATTACTCATACTTCTTCTCCTTATTTATTAAACAATATTTCTAACTTTTTTACTTCTTTTTTTTACTTTTATTACTAAATTCTAATTTACAAAATTAAGTTGTAGAATGAAATATTCTACCCAAACAATTAGGCATTGTGCGGTTTGTTTTGTTTTTTGCTCTCATTCTTAAACTCACCAAAATTATAATTGTTGCCAAATAAGGCAGCATGGATAAATACTGTGCACTTATCCTAATATCAAATCCCTGAGCGTGTAGCTGAAGAATAGTAATGCCTCCAAATATTATTGCACCTAAAATAACCCTAAAAGGCTGCCATGAAGAAAAGACAACAAGTCCCAATGCAATCCAACCTCGTCCAGCGGTCATATCTTCTCCCCAAATTGGAACCTGAACTAGAGACAAGAAGGCACCGCCAATTCCTGCCATTGCACCACCAAACAAAATTGCCATAACGCGATAACGTATAACGTTATGACCAATTGCATGGGCAGCATCATGGTTATCACCTATAGATCTTAAAATTAAACCTTGCTTAGTTTTAAATAAAAACCACCAAACCAAGTAGACCATAAAAAATGCTAAATAGACAAGTGGGTTATAGCTAAACAGCATGGGTCCGATGATAGGAATATCTGAAAGCATGGGTATATGAATCGAAGTAATGAGCTGAATTGTTTCCTCGGTATAGCCTCTACCTACAAAGGCAGAAAAACCGAGTCCAAAAAGGGTTAATGCGAGACCGGTTGCAACCTGATTTGTAAGTAAAAATTGAGTTAAGAACGCAAAAATAGAGGCAATTGCCATACCTCCAAGTAGAGCCGCTAAAACTGCTACAAAAGGGCTTCCTGTATGAAATTGAACAACAAAACCTAGTAATGCTCCAACAATCATCATACCTTCAACACCAAGATTTAAAACACCAGATCTTTCCACTACAAGTTCACCTATTGCAGCAAATATAAGTGGCACAGAGGCAATACTGATTCCAATAATAATATCAATTAATAGGCTTTCATTCATAGTGTTTATCTAATAGTTTTAAAAAGTACAACTTTGTATTTTATTAATATGTCACATGCAAGAAAATAAAACAGCAACATACCTTGTAATATTTGAGTTATTGAACTCGGCAAATCATAATCAATCTGAACATTCTCACCACCAACATACGTAAGAGCTATTAAAGAAGCTGAGAATAGAATTCCAAGCGGATGAAGTCTAGCTAAGAAAGCAACAATAATAGCAGTAAATCCATAAAACTGAGGCAATCCTGGTGTTAACTGACCTGCCGGACCAGCAGCCTCAAATAATCCAGCTAATCCAGCAAGTCCTCCCGAAATTAATAATGAAAACCATACAGTTTTATTGTCATCAAAGCCGGCAAATTTAGCCGCACGTGGCGCGCTACCAGTTATTTTTATTTGCATACCTGACATATGCCTCTTGATACCAAACCATGCAACAAAAGAGAATAGGATAGCTATTATTAAACCAATATGAACCCTAGTTCCTTGCCAAATAATTGGCAACAATGCGCTATCATGAAATATTCGACTTTCTGGAAAATTAAAACCAGAAGGATTTCTTAGTGGTCCTTGTAGCATTGCGCTTAAGAATAAAACAGCGACATAGGTAAGCATCAACGTTACTAAGATTTCATTAACCTGATACTTTGTTTTAAGAAATGCTGCAATACTAGCATAAAACATACCGCCTAAAATTCCTGCTATGGCCATTAATGGTATTATCCAAAAACCCTCAACATCATAAAAATAGAGTCCTACAGCACTACCAGCTATTCCTCCAATAACGTATTGACCCTCTGCACCAATATTCCAAACACCGGCCCTAAAACCAATCGAAAGTCCAAGCGCTATAATCATTAAAGGTGCAGCCTTAACTAATAATTCTGAAATGTAATATGAATCAGTTAAAGGCTCTACAAATAGTGTATAGAAGACACTTGATACCTCAATATCAACCAATATTGATACAAAAATAAAATAGGCTGTTATGACTGTAAAAGTAAGCGCCAATAAAGGGGACAATAGAATCATTGCATTAGAGTTCTCAATTCGAGGTATAAGTCTAATCATCAGCTCTCGCTCCCTACCATTAACTGAGAAATTTTTTCTAAGCCATCTTCCTTCATATCAACTGCACTAGAAAGAGAGCCTTCTGAGAGGACATGGATCTGTTCACATAAAGTGAGTATTTCATCTAGATCTTGAGAGATAATTAATATAGCCGATCCTTGGTCAGCCAGAGCGATTAGAGCTTGGTGGATATTATTTGCAGACCCCGCATCAACGCCCCAAGTCGGTTGTGCAACAATTAATAACTCTGGACTTTGAATAAGCTCTCTGCCAACCATAAATTTTTGTAAATTTCCACCAGAAAGGGATTTAGCTAACATCCTACTTGATGGCGTTTGCACATCAAAGTCACTAATAACTTTTTGTGTAAGTTTCTCAACACTCTGCCAATCAATAACACCATAACTCGTCATTTGACTTTTTTGAGGCCTACTAAGTAACATATTCTCATCTAAAGACATGTCTGGTACTGCGCCATGGCCGAGCCTCTCTTCGGGAATGAAAAACATTGACAACTGCCTTCTTTCATGAGAGTTAAGGTTTCCAATATCACCACCTTTAAAACTTAAAGTGCCTGGTGGAGAGGTTATTTCACCAATAAGAAGTTCCATTAACTCATCTTGGCCATTACCCGCAACCCCTGCTATCCCAACAATACTTCCCTTCATAACAGATAGAGATATGTTCTTTAGGTTAACTCCAAACATGTCATCGCTCTTTTGACTTAAATTACTTATTGAAAAAATATTTTCTCCGGTATTGATATTACTTCTGGCTAATTGAATTAATTTTTTACCAATCATCATTTCTGCAAGTTCTTGCTGGCTATGATCCTGAGGTATACAGCTTTCAATGAGCTTACCATCCCTTAAGATAGTTGCCTCGCTACATATTTGACGAACCTCTTCCAGCTTATGCGAAATATACAAAATTGAACAACCACCATCCGCAAGCTTTCGAAGTGTAATAAATAAATCAGAAACCTCCTGAGGAGTCAATACCGAAGTGGGTTCATCCATTATGAGTAGTTTCGGGTTTTGCATCAAGCACCGAATAATTTCGACCCTCTGTCGCGCTCCAACTGACAGGTCACCCACCACCTGGTGTGGATTAATATCAAGTCCATATTGCTTTGAGTATTCGATAATTTGCTCAGTAAAGTTTTCATCCAATCTGACGCCATCAAGACCGAGAACAATATTTTCTTCAACCGTTAATGACTCAAACAAAGAAAAGTGTTGAAATACCATAGCAATACCTTGCTCTCTAGCATCAAAAGGATTTTTTGGACTATAAGATTTACCTAACCACTTCATCTCGCCCCTATCAGGCATCAAAGAACCATAGATAATTTTAACTAAGGTCGACTTTCCAGCTCCATTCTCTCCCAATAGTGCATGAATATTTGAAGGCTTTATGTTGAGAGATACATCATCATTAGCCTTTAAATCACCGTAGGACTTAGTAATATTATTAATTTCGAGTTGATAATTCATAGAGTTGCAGTTTGTTTTTTTTGTTCAATAAAGTTTATCAAATCCATTGCAATAGTAACAGCAATTGCAGCAGGCGATTTTAAGAATTTTTGTTTTTCGCCTATGGGGCATGTAAACTTATCAACTGTTTTTTCTGGGTACCCTTTTTGTAGAAATCTATCCCTAAATTTTTTGCCTTTGATTGCAGATCCGATCATCCCTAAATAGCTAAACTTATTTTTAGAAATAATCTTTTCACATATATCAAAATCTATTTGATGGCTATAGGTAATTACCAAACAATAGGCGTCATCTGGCAAGTCTATCAGACCTGCAGAGAAGTCATCACAAATAATGTTTATTTGAGAGGTTTCGCCCTGATACTGCTCAAACTGAAGAGGTCTATCGTCAATCCAATAAATATTAACAGGTAGCTTTGTTATTATTGGCATTAGTGCTCTAGATATGTGGCCTGCGCCAAAAACTGCCACGGTCTGAATTTCACTGCAAACAACCTTCTCAAGACAAACTTCAGTTAGTAATCCAGATTCATCATTAAATTGGATTACAGATGGGCTCTGTGTAGATGACATCAAGTCAGCGACACTGTCATGGATTTCTTTAGATAGTTTACTTTCACCTGAAAACGCTACATTGTTATCACTTGAATAAACAAACTTTTGGTAGCTATACTCCTTTTCAGAGTGCTTATTGATCAATGTAGCTATGACAAAATCTTGGTTCTTTTCTATTAGGCTTGCAGCAGTATCAACCCAAGAAGAGTTTTTCTTAGAGCTTGGGTCAGTCTCAATATAACTTTCAAACATTACTTTGACGTAACCGCCACAGCACTGGCCAAGTGTTGCGCCTAATGGGTATTTTTCTAAATGAATTGTATTGATATTAACGCTCAATAAGTTCTCTGCAAAATCCAAAGCCTTAAATTCTAGGTTGCCTCCACCAATACTCCCAAAAATTGACTTCCCTCCAGCAAAGACAATCTTATCGCCACGGCTACAGGGGGTTGACCCCTTCGTTTCAATAACAGTAAGTAAAACGAAAGGGTTATTTAAGGCTATAGCATTTCTTACAGGCTTTAACCAACTATTCATAATTTATTGATCTAAGTTATTGTTAAGATTAAAGAACACTTCCTCAAAACTAGCTGGCGCATTTAGGCCAGTTTTATTACTATTGTCTGCATTATAGATAGCATTTTTTATGGCAAGCCAGGTTGAGATTGCTAGCATAAGTGGAGGCTCACCAACCGCTTTTGATTTGTGGATTGTATTTTCATGATTTGAAATATTTGGCTTAATTTTGACTTCAAAGTGCTCAGGCGTATCGCCAATTGCAGGTATCTTATAGGTCGATGCTCCAGTTGTTAGTAAGACTCCAGAGTCATTCCATTTAAGCTCTTCAGAGCACAACCAACCCATCCCCTGTATATACCCTCCAACTATCTGGCCCATATCAATTGCCGGATTAAGCGAAGCTCCAACGTCATGCAAAATATCAACAGCGAGTAGCTTATATTCGCCGGTAAGGCAATCAACTAAAACCTCACTAACACAAGCTCCATAGGAGTAATAATAAAAAGGCCTACCTTTTTGTTTATTTGCATCAAAATAAATCTTAGGAGTCTTATAGAAGCCATTACTAAAAAGCTCAACTCGGTTCAAATACGAAAGTGATACGAAGTCATCAAATGTTATTTTCTTTTTGCCTAATAAGACACAAGAGTCTTGAAATTTAAGTTCACCAATACTTAAATCAAAATGTTCAAGAGCAAATTCGCTCATATTTTGTTTGATTCTTAAGCAAGCCTCTCTTGCCGCCATTCCATTCAAATCAGATCCGGATGAGGCGGCAGTTGGCGAAGTATTTGGAACTTTAGCTGTGCTGGTTGCAGAAACCTTTACGCGTTCTATTTCTACACCAAACTCATTAGCTACCACCTGTGCTACCTTAATAAATAATCCTTGTCCCATCTCTGTTCCACCATGATTTATATAGATACTTCCATCTTTATAAACATTAACTAGTGCGCCTGCCTGATTTAAGAGTGGGGTTGTAAAAGAAATACCGAATTTCACTGGGGACAGTGCTAGGCCTTTTTTTAAATATTTATTTTGTTTATTAAATTTTGAAACTTTTTCACGACGAGTTAAATAATTACTGTCCTCAACAAGCTCGCTAGTAAGCTCATTGATAATATTGTCCTCGACAACTTGGTCATAAGGGGTTACGTTGTTTGTATTTTTTTGATAAAAGTTTATCTTTCTAATCGTTAATGCATCTACCCCAAGATTGCTGGCAATTTCTTCAATAATATTTTCAATAGCGAGCATCCCCTGTGGGCCACCAAAACCACGAAATGCGGTATTTGAAGCTGTATTTGTTTTGCATAAAAAACCACGGAAAGTAGCATTGGGTATGTAGTATGCATTATCTGCATGAAATAGAGCGCGAGAAACTATAGCCTTTGATAAATCAAGCGAATAGCCGCATCTTGCAGCAAGGTCAATTTTAATTCCTTGGATTTTGCCATCGTCACTGTAACCCACATCGTAGTCAGCTACAAAATCATGTCGTTTCCCAGTCATAAGGATGTCATCCTTTCGAGACAACCTGGCTTTAACGGGAAGACAACATAGCTGAGCAAATAAGGCACAAACACATGCTAGTTGAGAGGAGTCAGTTTCCTTCCCACCAAAGCCGCCACCCATTCTTCTTGTTACAACCTCAATTGCATTATGAGAGGTACCTAATACATGTGCAACTAGATGTTGAACTTCACTTGGGTTTTGAGTAGATGAATGAATAATCATTTCATTATCTTCTGTTGGTATAGCTAAAGCGACCTGACCTTCTAGGTAATAGTGCTCCTGGCCACCAATAGTAATACGTCCATTTAGTTTATTTTTAGCTTTAGTTATAGCTTTATCGGCATCACCTGTATTAACCACCAAAGGCTCATCTAGAAAGCTTTTTTTAGCCATCGCTTGTTCAACAGTAACTATTGAATCAAGTTCAGTTATTTGAAACTCAATTAATGCAGCTGCTTTTCGAGCATTTTCATGGCTATCTGCTAGAACTGCTGCGATCGCCTGGCCATAAAAGACAACTTCATCTTTAGCTAAAATAGGCTCGTCATGAATTAATGGACCAATATTTAAATGTTTAATATCTTTTGCAAGCAATACGCTATGGACACCTTGAGCCTTTTCAGCGATTTTTATATC
>Ga0207990_1000409_pt1 | contig 24940 bp, 19 predicted proteins | sample ETNtaG_8_FD_185780 | JGI IMG/M metagenome (GOLD analysis project Ga0207990, IMG submission 185780) | Marine microbial and viral communities from oxygen minimum zone, Eastern Pacific Ocean - ETNP201406SV75 (SPAdes) (version 2) | ecosystem: Environmental > Aquatic > Marine > Oceanic ...
AGTATGGGTGAGAGAGCTAGGATAAACATGCCTAAAATAATAATTCCCGGCACTAATGAAAGGGTTACTGAGAGACCAAAACGTTTAGCTAATCGACTGGTGCCGAACATGGCAATGAACACCCCTAGAACATTAACAGCCAAATCGATACCTGCCCATATTTCAGTGCGTGTGTCTTGATCAATATCGGTCAAAATATTTTTTATAGCAAAATAAACAAAGGTGCTGAGCCCAGAATATAAAACGATAAAGATACCGATGCCTAACAAAATATTTTTAGCCAGTGGGGGTTTAAGCAGTTCAGCAAATCCGTCCCAGAACTTCCCGCTCATTTCACTCTCATTGAATTCACTCGATGAGGTGTTGTCTAGGTCTGTGGCTTTAATCTTATTTAAAGACATAGCAATCATCATCGGAATAATCAACATCACCGCAGAGATTAAAACCAAACTGTTTGAGCCCAGTCGACTGGCAAAGAGCAATGATATGGTTGGCCCGAATATGGCTCCAAGGCTAGAACCTGAGGCAATAAAGGCGAAGAGTCGTTTGGCTTGTTCCTTGTTGTAAGTGTCCGCCATAAAACTCCAGAAAACCGAGATGTTTAAAAGGCTGAACACACTTACCCAAACATAAAAGATCTGATTGATTAGGTTCAACTCAGGGAAAAAATTGATCAGAAGAAACAACAGAACAAAACTTAAGGCAAAAAAACCGTACACCCCTGGCACCAGGTATTTGAATCTAATCTTGGAACAGATGTAGCCGTAAAAAGAGACCACCAAGAAACTGATAAAAAAAGTAAAGGTCCAGATGGTGCTAAGCTCGGCATCACTCCAGTCACTGGACATACCATCTCTAACAGATCGGATAATGTAGTAGGCAGCCAAAAGTGAGAAAATAAAGGCAAAGGAAATCATGACTGCACGGATCTCATTGGCCTCTATCTTCGCGGCCTTATTAATGTATTTTTTAAGGTATGACATCACTTACCGCTTTAAAAGATCCAGTATAGGTAAGGTTCCGCTTTTAATAAACTCCAAGAAAGCCCCGCCTCCGGTTGAGATATAACTGATTGAATCGACAATGTCATATTGCTCAATAACCGCAACTGTGTCGCCTCCGCCGACGATTGTATGGCCAGGATTGTCTTTAACGGCATCTGCTAGAGCTTTAGTGCCGTGACTGAATTGAGCAAACTCAAAGACCCCAACCGGTCCGTTCCAAATAATGGTGTTTGCGGTCTTGATAATCTGTTCATAGAGCGTTGCTGTGTCAGGACCGATATCAAGAATCACATCGTCTGGCTCTATCGCTTCAATAGTTTTAATGATGGCCTCAGTTTCATTGGAGAATGCCTTACCCACCCGAACATCAATTGGCATGGGCACATTGACTTGATCCATATTGAGGATTCTTTTTGCAGCATCAATCATGTCAGGTTCAATTAGAGAATTGCCCGTTTGCAGACCTTGGGCCAAGAGAAACGTGTTGGCGATGCCGCCGCCAACGATAATATGGTCACAGATCTTGGCAAGTGCTTCTATGACGCCTAATTTTGAGGACACTTTAGCCCCGCCTATAATTGCCACAAGAGGTTTTTCTGGGTCAGATAATCCTTGATTCAACGACTCAATTTCTTGACTCATTAAAGGCCCAATACAGGCTTGTGATGCAAATTGTGCTGCCCCATAGGTGCTGGCGTGTTGACGATGTGAGGCACCAAAGGCATCCATCACAAAGACATCACAAAGACTGGCTAGTTGTTGTGATAATGTTTCATCGTTGGTTGTTTCTCCGGTGTGATAACGGGTGTTTTCACACAGAATAATCTCATTATCACTGTGCTCAATGCCGTCCACCCAATCGGTCAGAAAGCGCACTGGTCTGCCGATTAACTCTTGCAACTTAAGCGCTACGGGTTCCAAGCTGTATGAGCCGTCCAGTGCTGCCGGATCAGGTCGTCCCAAATGAGACAGTAGCGCTACTTTAGCGCCTTTTTCTAAGGCCATCTCTATGGTCGGTAATGCCGCTTGGATTCGGGCCTCACTGGTGATCACCCCGTTATCAATGGGAACGTTTAGATCCAGACGAATTAAGGTTCGCAGACCCTGCAGATCAATATTCTGCATCACTGGGATATGCGATGGCATAAATCAGACCCTAGTCGGCATTCATTAATGCCAAGGTGGTGTCTAACATCCGATTAGAAAATCCCCACTCATTGTCATACCAAGAACAGACTTTGACCAATGTGCCTTCTTGCACTTTAGTCAAGGTGGCGTCAAAGTTAGAAGAGGCCGGGTTGTGATTAAAATCAATTGAAACCAATGGTCCGTCACTGTAATCCAAGACGCCTTTAAGATCGCCGTCAGATGCTGCTTTAACGACACTATTAACCTCTTCGACTGAAGTGGGCTTTGAGGCAACAAAACTTAAATCAACCAATGACACATTAATGGTTGGTACCCTTATGGAAAAACCGTCCAACTTGCCTTGGAGTTCGGGTAAGACCAGACCGACTGCTGAAGCCGCACCGGTTTTCGTGGGAATCATTGATTGCGTTGCTGATCGAGCTCGTCTTAAATCTTTATGGAGCACATCGGTTAATACTTGATCATTGGTATAAGCATGAATAGTGGTCATGATTCCACTCTCCAAACCGATCGCTTCATGTATTGGTTTGACCAGTGGGGCTAAACAGTTGGTGGTGCACGATGCGTTAGAAATAATCTGATCATCTTTGGATAAGATGTTGTGATTGACTCCGTAGACTATGGTTGCATCCACTGCTGATCCGGCTGGAGCGGAGATAATCACTTTTTTCGCCCCTGCAGTAAGATGTTTGCCAGCCAGTTCTTTGGTTCTAAAAAACCCTGTGCATTCAAGCACCGCCTCCACCCCTAAATCAGCCCACGGTAATTGTTCAGGGTCGCGTTCTGCAAAAACTTTTATTTTTTTGCCATCAATCATCAAGGTGTCGTCTTTGGCCTCAACTGCAAACGGGAAAGTCCCGTGAGCTGAGTCGTATTGGGTTAGATACGCATTGCTCTCAGCATCGCCTAAATCATTGATTGCGACAATCTCAAGTTCATTAGTGCGATGGCTTTCAAACAGAGCCTTTAATATATTTCTACCGATTCTGCCGTAACCGTTTATTGCAATCTTTACTGCCATTAGATACTCCCTTAATTACCTTTTGATCATTGCGATCAGTTCCTGGAAGACATTGTCATCCGAAAACCCATAATATTCAAATAACTCAGATGCTGGCGCTGATTTACCGAATGAACTCATACCAATCACCACCCCTTTTGACCCTGTGTAACCCTTCCAGGCTGAAGCCATTGAGGCTTCAATGACCATCACTTTCTCAAATCCTGTTGGGATCACGCTGTCTTTATAATCAGTTGATTGCTCTTCAAATAGGTCTAAGCACGGCATCGACACCACCCTGACACCCAGTCCTTCTGTGGATGCTTTTTTAGCTGCACTCATGGCGTATTGAACCTCTGAACCAGTGGCCATAATCACAGCTTCCAAGTTACCCGTTTCACGGGATAGAATGTAACCGCCTCTCTCAATGGCCTCAATGGTGTCAGTGTCACGATCATGTTGAGGAAGTGCTTGACGTGTCAGCACCAAAGCCGTGGGGGTATTTCTTTGTTGAATGGCCAGTTTCCAGGCAATCGCTGTTTCCATGGTGTCACATGGACGCCAAACGTTAACGCCAGGAATCAATCTTAAGCTCGGGACGTGTTCTATGGCCTGATGGGTTGGACCGTCTTCGCCTAAACCAATCGAGTCATGGGTTAACACATGGATCACTCCCAGTTTCATCATTGCAGCCATGCGTATGGCATTTCTAGAGTAATCGCTGAAGGTCAGAAAAGTGCCTGCGTAAGGAATGAGCCCACCATAGAGTGCCATGCCATTCATCATCGCTGCCATGCCAAATTCCCTAACACCATAGAAAATATAATCACCGTTTGCATCCGATGCGGTAATGGCCTTAGAGTTCTTATGAAAAGTACAGACAGAACCGGTCAAATCAGCGGAGCCACCAATGAGTTCTGGAAAATCATCTGTTAAGGCGTTCAAGGCAATCAATGATGATTTTCGGGTTGCAACCTGATCCGCATTTTGTTGTAACTCGGCAATTAAATGATGCAGACCCTGAAAACGATCATTTGGTATATTATCCGCTAATCTGGCGTTCAAATCTGTGGCCAGTTCAGGGTGTTGTGTTGAGTATTGTTTGAATAGATCATTCCAATTATTCTCTGCCTGTTGTCCCTTTGCTGTTGTGTCCCATGCGTCTTTAATGTCATCTGGAATGTCGAATGGGGCATGGTCCCAACCCAGTTCTTTACGAACCAACTCTAATTCGTCATCACCCAAAGGCGCTCCGTGAGTATCAGCGGTTCCGCCTTTATTTGGAGACCCATAACCAATGATGGTCTTACAAGCCAGTATTGAAGGTTTATCCGTTTGTTGCTGTGCCTCGATAATGGCTGCAGATATGGCTTTTGGGTCATGGCCGTCAATCGAGTCGATGACATGCCAGCCATAAGCATCAAAACGTTTGGCTACATCCTCAGTAAACCAAGCGTCAACGGCACCATCAATAGAAATTCCATTGTCATCATAGAAACAAATGAGTTTTCCTAATTTGAGAGTGCCCGCAAAGGAACAGGCCTCATGGGAGACTCCCTCCATTAAACACCCGTCACCTGCAAACACATAGGTGTAATGATCAATAATATTTAAATCTTTTTGATTGTATTTTGATCCGAGGGTTTTTTCAGCTAAAGCCATGCCTGTTGCATTGGCTATCCCTTGGCCTAATGGCCCGGTTGTGGTCTCAATGCCGATCGCTCGATCAAATTCTGGGTGACCCGCAGTGTGAGAATCAAATTGTCGAAAAGCTTTCAAATCATCAATTGATAAATCGTACCCTGATAGATGCAATAAGGAATATAACAACATAGACCCGTGCCCATTGGATAAAACAAAACGATCCCGGTTTAACCAATTGGGATTGTTGGGGTTGTGACTGAGGAAATCATTCCATAAGACTTCAGCGATGTCTGCCATACCCATTGGCATCCCCGGATGCCCTGAATTAGCTCTTTGAACTGCGTCTGCAGAGAGCATTCGAATGGCATTGGCTAATTGTTTCTTTTCGATGATCGAATCCTAAACAAGGAAATAAAAAATCACGTTAAAAATATAAATCGATCATTATTTTCTCGCAGAGTAGAGTCACTCGCAAGAAGTTTCGTGTGAAAAAGCTATTTAAGTACATGCAATATCTTATATAATCAGTTTTCTAAAATTTATTGGAGAAATAAAATTGAGTAATTCTTCATATTCAATGACTTCTGAATCTGTTGGAGAAGGCCACCCCGATAAGATGGCTGATCAAATTTCAGATGCCATTTTGGATGCGATCATCGAACAAGATAAAAGATGCAGAGTGGCAGTCGAGACTCTCGTTAAAACTGGTTTAGTGGTGCTTGCTGGTGAAATTACTACCTCAGCAGAGGTAGATTATGAAGCGATTGCTAGAAAAACCATAAAAAGAATTGGTTATGACAATGCCGCATTAGGATTTGATGATCAAAGTTGTGAGGTTTTATCAGCAATTAGTAAGCAATCTCCTGATATTGCAATGGGGGTTGATCGCGAAGATCAAAAACAGCAAGGTGCTGGGGATCAAGGCCTGATGTTTGGTTATGCAACTAGGGAAACTAAAGAACTTATGCCCGCAACCATTCAGCTCTCACATCAATTGGTTAAAAAACAATCCGAAGTCAGAAAAAGCGGTGAACTTGGTTGGCTCAGACCAGATGCAAAGAGTCAAGTCACTATCAGATTTAATGATGGTAAGCCCAATTTTATAGACACTGTGGTTTTATCAACTCAACATGATGATGATGTCAGTATGGATGAAATAAAAAAAGGTGTCTTGGATCATATTATCATCCCGACACTCCCCTCAGATCTCATTAATGATCAAACACAATATCTTATTAATCCAACCGGTAACTTTATCATTGGAGGTCCTGTTGGAGATTGTGGTTTGACAGGTAGAAAAATAATTGTGGATACCTATGGTGGCATGGCACGTCATGGTGGTGGCGCTTTCTCTGGTAAAGACCCCTCAAAGGTTGACCGTTCAGCGGCTTATGCTGCTCGATATGTTGCCAAAAATGTTGTGGCTGCAGGCCTTGCTGATCGCTGTGAAATTCAAGTGTCTTATGCTATCGGTGTTGCTAAACCCACATCAGTTAGAATCATAACATTTGACACTAATAAAGTTAGTGAAGAAAAAATTTTTGAGCTGGTTGATGCTAACTTTGACCTCACTCCTTATGGCATTATGAGTATGCTAAATCTATTGCAACCGATCTATGAAAAATCTGCAGCTTATGGACACTTTGGAAGGGAGAATGAAGGCTTCCCATGGGAGAACACAGACAAAGCTGAAGATTTACGAGCACAATCTGGTTTATAATTAACATCACATCATATGGAACAATAGATTAGGTAAATAATATGACAGACACAGCAGAACAAGCAGAGATTCAAACAAAGGATGATTGCAAGGTTGCAGATATTAATCTTGCTGAATGGGGTGAGAAAGAGATAAAAATTGCAGAAACTGAAATGCCAGGGTTAATGAGCCTTAGAGAAGAGTTTGCAGATGAGCAGCCATTGAAAGGTGCTCGGATTGCTGGATGCTTGCATATGACCATACAAACAGCGGTTCTTATTGAGACTCTTATTGAGTTGGGAGCTGAAATCAGATGGTCATCATGTAATATATTTTCTACTCAAGACCATGCAGCAGCAGCCTTAGCCAATAAAGGCCTTCCTATTTTCGCCTGGAAAGGTGAAACAGAAGAAGAAGCCTGGTGGTGTATTGAGCAAACGATCCATGGTCCAAATGGTTGGACGCCTAATATGCTCCTTGATGATGGCGGTGACCTGACTAAGCTCATGCATGAAAAATATCCAGAAATGATGAAAGATATTAAAGGGCTGTCAGAAGAAACCACAACCGGTGTTAAAAGACTGTATGACATGGTTAAAGATTCATCACTGTTATGCCCTGCATTCAATGTGAATGATTCTGTTACTAAATCTAAATTTGATAACCTCTATGGTTGCAGAGAATCTTTGGTTGATGGCATTAAAAGAGCAACTGATGTCATGATTGCTGGCAAAGTTGCAGTGGTTGCTGGATATGGCGATGTTGGTAAAGGATCAGCCCAAAGTCTCAGTGCCCTTGGGGCCACTGTTTTAATAACTGAAATTGATCCAATTTGTGCATTACAAGCTGCTATGGAAGGTTATAGAGTGGTGACTATGGATGAGGCTTGTTCAGAAGCTGATATCTTCGTAACAGCCACGGGTAATTACCATGTTATCAATAAAGACCATCTGGAAAAAATGAAAAATCAAGCCATTGTTTGTAATATCGGTCATTTTGATAATGAAATTGATGTGGCCTCCATGAATGACTATGAGTGGATCAATATAAAACCTGAGGTCGATCATATTGTCTTTCCTGATGGAAAAAGAATTATCCTGCTTGCTGAGGGAAGATTGGTTAACTTAGGTTGTGCAACTGGTCACCCTAGTTTTGTAATGTCTAATTCATTTACTAATCAAACCCTGGCACAAATTGAACTTTGGAATAATTCAGGAAAATATGACAATGATGTGTACGTTCTTCCCAAAACTCTGGATGAAAAAGTTGCGAGACTTCATTTGGAGAAAATTGGTGTCAAGTTAACCAAACTCACTAAAGAACAATCTGAGTACCTCGGTATTGATGAAGACGGCCCTTATAAACCAGAGACCTATAGATACTAAACAATAGTCATTTATTGTTGAGAGTTTTCTCTTATCATTTTTATTAAAGGTTCAAGGAAATTAAGCCTAATAATTGGATCATCTATCTCTAAGCACTTTTGTTTATCTTCGAGTTTTAATGGCAAGATTTCTGCAAATCTAAAACTTACCCAGGAGGCACTATCAAATTTCTTTTCATCATCATTATAAAGATTGATGTCGTCTAGAATTGCCTTTAATAAACTTATTAGATAAGCAAAATTCTCAGTTGGTTTGAATTCCCCCTCTTTATCTATTCGTTCTATTTGACCTATATTTAATCCATCGTCCTGTTTAGTCATTGTTAACAATTTAAATTTCTGTGAACCCATGGTTGTTAATCCTAATAACCCATCATTTTCTTGATTCCAATCAACTATCTTAGCCATGGTGCCAACATTATAGGTTTCAAACATTTTTGGTTGATTGGTCTCACGACTTAATATAATTCCGAACTCACTGTTTTCCCGCATGCACTGACTGACCATGTCTAGGTATCTTGGCTCAAATATTCTTAGTGGCAATCTCGACTCAGGAAAGAGGATTGTCCTTAGGGGAAATATCGGGGCATTCTCTATTTCTGTCATGGTTTCTATGAGTCAAAGATGTCTATAAGAGCTTCTCTAATAGGCACAGAGCTTCTGTTTGTCATTATGAGAATGATATCGCCGGGTTTAACTTTTCCATTTAACTCCGCGCTTAATGCATCATGATTGCTAGTGATAGAAACATGTTTCTTAGAAGCAAATTGATTTTCAATATCCCATTTGATGTCTTTGTCATTAATAATCCATGCAAAATCAGCTTCATCAAATGAATCGAGTAACTCTTCTTTTAAAGCCCCTTTTTTCATGGTATTACAAGCAAGTTCGGTAATAGTAAACACAGATGATTCTTGAAATTTAGCTTTGAGCGAATGGATAGAAGCTTTTATTGAAGTTGGGTGATGGGCAAAATCATCATAAATGTGAACACCGGAAAACTCACCTAAGAATTCTAATCTTCTTTTAACACCTGGAAATCGCTCAATGCTCTCAAGCATTTGGTTCTCATCAATGTCAACTAAAGATAAAGTCGCAGCGGCGGCCAGTATATTCATCATGTTGTGATCCCCTATTATTTGAGGGTTAATTTGCGCAACCGTTGCTTGTTCATGTAACAGTCTAATCGCACCATGGGTATCCGCATTAGCTGACCAATTAAATTGTTCTGACTGACCAAATAAGATTCTCTCTGACCAGACTCCCTGATGAAACAGTTCATTAATATTTTTATCTTGACCGTTTGCAATAATTTTAGTGTCTGATGGCAGCATCCTCAGCAATTGATGAAATTGCCATAAAATTTGATCTAAATCTTTAAATATATCTGCGTGATCAAACTCAATATTATTGAGGACTAAGAAATTTGGGTGATAATGAACAAACTTAGACCGTTTATCAAAAAAAGCTGTGTCGTACTCATCAGCCTCTATTATGAAATAAGGATTAGAGCCCATGCTTGCAGAAGTATTAAATCCTATGGGAACTCCACCAATTAAATAACCAGGATCTAATCCTAAGTCCTTTAATATAAAAGCAATTAAACTTGATGTTGTGGTTTTCCCGTGGGTTCCTGAAACCGCAATAACTGTTCGATCCCTTAAGATATTCTCACCTAGCCACTGAGGTCCAGATGTAAAGGGAATCTTTGAATTCAGCATGGTTTCTATAATTGGCATACCTCTTGACATCACATTACCCACCACAATTAAATCAGGGTTTAATTTTAGTTGTTCAGAGTCATAGTTTGGTATGACTTCAATACCAAGGTGATCTAATTGATCACTAATCGGTGGATAACACTGAAGATCTGAACCGGTTACCTCAAATCCAGATTCTTTGGCTAAAGCAGCTAAGCTCCCCATGAATGTTCCACTGATGCCTAAAATATGGATATGCATAAGAATTGACTTATAAACCTAGGACTAATGATTGAATAAGAAAATTGACCATGATGTAGGCAATGGCAACCAGCATAGAATAAGTTGGCTTAGACATCACCTTTGAGAAAATATGAGCCATAATAATGATTGACCAAATAGCCACTAATAAAAAAGAGAAGGTTAACCAGACGGGTATTTGAAGCTCATTTATCATTTCACCACTCTGCAGGTAGTTGGAGAATTCAATAATTAAGGGGCTAGCAATAATATTAAAGATGCCGCCTGTGCCAAACAATGCTATTAATGATCTTCTAAAATATGACTGGGTGGCAAAGAACTCCACCAACAGTCTTAACCAGACTGCTAAAAAGACGGCATCAATAACAAATGAGATTAGAAACATATCAATGGAATCTGAAACTTTTATCCCGGAAATTAATTGGGTAAGAAAATAAAAAACAAACACCAAGCCCAGAAAAAAATTTGAGTCAGGCAAGCTTTCCTGGCCTGATCTTTTCAGCATGATATTCCAAAAGGCAGTTAATAATTTAATCATAAACAACTAATTCTATTATAATTCAAAGCATAAGATACCTAATTCATGAGAGAAAAAAAGAAAGCCTTCAAATTTATTGATTCACAAAAGTCATTGGATCAATTGGTTTCTGAATTAGGGCATGAAAAGACCATTGGTATTGACACTGAATTTGTCAGAACTCGAACTTATTTTCCAAAACTCTGTCTAATACAGATTGCTTCAACTAATACGATGAGTTGCATAGATTGTCTTGCAGACCTTGATATGTCTAAACTATGGTCACTTATCTATTCTCAAGATATTGAGAAAATTCTTCATTCTGGATCACAAGACCTAGAAATTTTTTACATGCTCAATAAAACCCTGCCCAGTAATATGTTTGATACCCAAATAGCTGCGTCGCTTCTTGGTTACCCTATGCAAATTGGAATAAAAAATCTTCTCATGGAAGAGTTGAGTATCAGTATCTCTAAATCGGAAACCAGAAGTGATTGGAGCAAAAGGCCATTAGATAAAAAACAAATTATCTATGCCATAGATGACATTGCTTACCTACTAAGACTTGGTGCATCGTTAAAGAAAAAATTAAAAGCGAAAAAAAGACTGCATTGGAGCAATGAAGATTGTGAAGACATGTTGAAATTGAAAACTGGCCTGATGGATCAAGGCAATGTTTGGAAAAAGATTCCAGGGATAAAAAAACTCAAATTACATGAGAGCTATGTCGCCATTAATCTAGCTAATTGGAGAGAAGCGACAGCGGCAAAAAAAAATATTCCAAGAAAATGGTTGCTGGAAGACTCAGACCTGATGAAACTTTCAACAATAAATATCAACTCTCTTAAAGCCATAGATTTAAATTGGCTTATTGGAAAAAATTTCAATGATCAGGATATAGATGCGATTGAGAAGTTAATAAAAAATCCTGATAAAAATATAACAACAGATCACAACAGCAGAAAAAAAGGGCGTAACTATTACGAAAAGAATAATAAATTAATACAGAAGATAACCAAGGAAGTGGTTAAAAAATCTAGTGAGCTGGGCATAGCACAAGAAGTCTTAGCTACAAAAAAAGACGTTATTGGTCTTGTCATTGAAGATGATAGTCGCCTTACTTCTGGGTGGAGAAAGTCTATATTAGGGGGAAAACTTCAACAATTAATTACTTCAAGTCAGTGACTAATTAACCTGGGATAAAAGCCTGGAATAAACTTCATCAACGGCACCTTCGCCATCAATAACTTTTAAAATTCCCATCTCACTATAAAATTTAATCATGGGTTCAGTTTGTTCTTTATAGACTTCGATTCGTTTTTTGATTGATTCAATATGATCATCATCCCTTTGAATTAATTCACCTCCAGAATTTGTACAGGCATCTAACTCGTCTTGGCTAGAAAAATAAATGTTTAACGTCTGTCCTGTCAGCGAACACGTTCTGCGTCCTGAAAGTCGCTTAATTAAAACCTCTGGATCCACATCAATAAGGATAGTGTGCTGCAAAGGGCGGTTAATTGAGTTCAAGAGAGTGTTGAGAGATTTTGCTTGATTAATATTTCTAGGATAACCGTCTAAGAGATACCCTTTCTCGTCTTCTATGTCTTCTAAAGAGCTAGCGATAAGATCTAAAACAATTTCGTCTGAAACTAAATCTCCTCTTGCCATGATCTCTTCGACTGTTTTGCCTAATGTTGTGCCTTGCTCAATCGCTTCTCGAAGAAGAACACCTGTTGAGATTTGAGGGCAACCATAATCCCTCATTAAGTTTTCTGCCTGAGTTCCTTTTCCTGAACCTGGAGCACCTAGTAAAATTATTCTCATCACAGTTGCCTAACTTGAATTACGCTTTAATTAATAAAGATTTATGGTATTAAAAACTAGAATCAATAGCTATCATATGTAAATTCAAAAATTTTGGAAGAAATATGACATTAAAAAATGTTTTTTATGCTCAATCTGGGGGAGTAACGGCCGTCATAAATGCTAGTGCAGCTGGTGTAATCCAAACAGCTCGTAAACACCCTAAAAAAATAGGTAAAGTTTTTGCTGGAAGGAACGGGATATTAGGAGCACTTGAAGAAAATCTAATTGACACCAGTTTTGAATCAGACAAACAAATTAACCTCCTAAAATATACCCCGGGTGGTGCTTTTGGCTCTGCCAGATATAAATTGAAGGGCCTTAAAGAAAATAAACGAGAATACGAAAGACTCATAGAGGTTTTTAAGGCTCATAATATTGGTTACTTCTTTTATAACGGGGGTGGTGATTCTATGGACACGGCACATAAGGTGTCTGAAATGGGTACAAAATTGAACTTTCCTATTGCCGCCATCGGGATTCCTAAAACTGTGGACAATGATTTACCTATAACAGATACCTGTCCTGGGTTTGGCTCAGTTGCGAAATATATAGCCGTCTCAACTCAGGAAGCTAGCTTGGATGTATTGTCAATGGCTGAGACATCAACTAAGGTTTTTATTCTCGAGGTAATGGGAAGGCATGCAGGATGGATTGCTGCTGCAGCTGGCTTAATAGCAAATAATATAAAAGAACCACCTCATATTATCTTATTTCCTGAGATATCATTTGATAAAAAAGATTTCTTAAAACACGTTGATCGTTCCGTTAAAAATAATGGTTATTGCGTAATTGTAGCCAGTGAAGGAACAAGGTATAAAAATGGAAAATTCCTTGCCGATGCTGGGACTAAAGATTCTTTTGGACATAAGCAATTAGGAGGGGTAGCACCTGAGTTAGCAACGATGGTAAAAAATGAACTTGGGTATAAATATCATTACGCTATCGCTGACTATCTTCAAAGATCAGCGAGACACTTGGCTTCGGAAACTGATGTTAAACAAGCCTATGCGGTTGGCAAGGCAGCTGTTGAAATGGCTTTAAAGAATGAAAAATCAATCATGATTACTATCGATAGATTATCTGATAACCCTTATAAATGGAAAACAGGATCAGTGGATATAGCAAAAGTTGCTAACAATGAAAAAATGATGCCTAGAAAATACATTTCATCCAATGGATATAGAATTACTGAAGCATGCAAAAGGTACATGTTGCCCTTGATTAAGGGAGAAAATTATCCGACTTATAAAAAAGGTCTTCCAGAATTCGCTAAATTAAAAAATAAAGTCATATCTAAAAAACTTAAATCAAAGTTTATGGTATGATCCTCAAAATTTTTAACCTTAATATTATTAAAACAAACTTAACTGATATTAATAGGAGATCAAAATGAATGAAGGTCAAGCATTATGGATCGCATTAAGCGCTTCTGCTGTTGCAATTAGTTGTGGAATTATATTTTCATTAGGCATTCTCAAACTGTCCGATGGTAATGAAAAAATGAGAGAGATAGCTGGAGCAATCCAAGAAGGAGCACAAGCCTATCTTAATAGACAATATTTAACTATTGGGCTCGTGGGTATAGTCATTTTCGTTCTCTTAGGTGTTAGTGGAATTGGCTGGCTAAGTGCTTTTGGCTTCCTAATTGGTGCAGTATTATCAGGTCTAGCAGGCTACATTGGTATGAATATTTCAGTCAAGGCTAATGTTAGAACTGCCCAAGCTGCTCATGATGGAATGAATGCTGCTTTAGCAGTTGCATTTAGAGGTGGCGCAGTAACCGGTTTATTGGTGGTTGGCCTCGGCTTACTAGGAATTAGCGGATACTACTTCTTGCTTAGGTCTGGTCTAGGTATTAGTGTTGATGACAGTTTACATGCCCTCATTGGTTTGGCTTTTGGAGGCTCACTGATTTCTATATTTGCTCGGTTAGGTGGTGGTATTTTTACAAAAGGTGCTGATGTTGGAGCTGATTTAGTAGGTAAAATTGAAGCTGGAATCCCTGAAGATGACCCAAGAAACCCAGCCGTTATTGCTGATAATGTTGGTGACAATGTTGGTGATTGTGCTGGAATGGCAGCCGATCTTTTTGAAACTTATGCCGTAACAATTATTGCAACCATGTTATTGGGCGGACTGCTATTTGCTTCAACAGAAAATGCAAATAATTATATCTTATACCCATTGGTTCTTGGTGCTGTATCCATTGTGGCTTCAGTTGTTGGAATGCTTTTTGTTAAAAAGAGTGAAGGTGGAAGCGTCATGGGTGCTCTTTATAAAGGTGTTATTATCTCAGGAATCATTGCTGCAGTTTTATTTATGCCAGTTACAGGTATGATGCAAATGGGTATTGAGATGTGGTACGCATCACTGATAGGACTAGCATTGACTGCTTTTATGGTTGTTGTCACAGAATACTATACTTCAACTGAACGCAGCCCTGTTCAAAAGATTGCACAAGCTTCAGAAACAGGACATGCAACTAATATTATTGCCGGCCTTGGCATCTCTATGAAAGCTACTGCTCTACCAGTAATTGCGGTTTGTTTGAGTATTTGGGGTTCGTATATGCTCGCTGGTCTATACGGTATCGCCATAGCAGCAACTTCGATGCTTTCTTTAACAGGTATGATTGTGGCTTTAGACGCATTTGGACCAATTACCGATAATGCTGGTGGTATTGCCGAAATGGCAGAATTACCATCTGAGATTAGAGATATTACAGATCCATTGGATGCTGTTGGAAATACAACTAAAGCCGTAACCAAAGGCTATGCAATTGGTTCAGCTGGACTAGCTGCACTTGTTTTATTTGCTGATTTTACAGCTAATCTGGAAGCTGAAGGTAAGTTGGTTAGCTTTAGTTTAGATGATCCTGCAGTCATCATAGGTCTATTCATCGGTGGAATGGTGCCTTATTTATTTGCTGCTATGGCTATGGAAGCTGTCGGAAGAGCAGCTGGCTCAGTTGTTGATGAAGTAAGACGTCAATTTAGAGAAATTCCAGGAATAATGGAAGGAACTGCCAAACCTGATTACTCTAAAACTGTTGATCTTTTAACCAAGTCTGCAATCAAGGAAATGATTCTGCCTTCAATATTACCCGTAGTTGTTCCTATTGCTCTAGCATTAGCTATGAATGTTATGATGCCTGAAGACGGTGGAATAAGAGCCTTAGGTGGCCTCTTGATTGGAACTATTGTTACAGGACTATTTGTTGCTATCTCTATGACCACTGGTGGTGGGGCTTGGGACAATGCTAAAAAATATATTGAAGATGGACATGTGGGAGGAAAAGGCACTGAAGCACATAATGCTTCAATTACAGGCGACACTGTAGGAGATCCTTATAAAGATACTGCTGGACCTGCAATTAATCCATTGATTAAAATTATAAACATAGTTGCTTTATTGATGATAGGCATCCTCTAAGTTCATCATTAATTCATAATATTGTTTTTATTGGCGGTTACAATTCGTTACATGATTAGCTTGTTTGGTCATATTGAGAGGGGTATTCTTTGCAAATTCAATCTTAAAGATGTTTTAAAGCGAAACGAGGCACAGTGAAAAAATTTATTTATACAATACTACTCTCCGTTATTTTCATTGATTATGGGAATGGAGCTTCTCTTATCGAAGTCTATGAAGAAGCCTTAGTTAATGACCCATTTATTAAAGAAGCCCTAGCTAATAAAGAAGCAGTGATCGAAGTAAAACCTCAGGCTAGAAGTTTTATTCTTCCACAGCTCACCAGTAGCGCAAGCTTTTCAGACAGTGATTCTGATGGTAGCAGCACCTTCCAACAAAAAATAATTAACCCTATTTCAGGTGATGCAGTTGTCATCACTAATAACACACAATTCTTACAAGAATCTGAAACTCTTCAATGGGGTATCACCCTTCAACAAACCATCTTCGATTATGGAGCTTGGATGAATGTGAGAAAAGCCAATAAAACCGTTGCTCAAGCAGAAATTGATTACCTCTCAGCCGAACAAGATCTGATCGTTAGGGTTTCGAAGGCTTATTTTAATGTGTTAGCTGCTCAAGACACACTTGAATCAGAACAAGCAGCAAGACAAGCCATAGACAAACAGCTGGATCAAGCCCAGAAAAGATTTGAAGTTGGTCTCATAGCAATCACTGATGTTCAAGAAGCTCAAGCTGCCTATGATCAATCAGTGGCAAACGTAATTACCTCAAAACGAAATCTAGCAACTGCTAAAGAATCTTTACGAGCAATTACTGATAGCTATCCAGGACAATTAGAAAAACCTGATAATAATCTCCCTTTGATTATGCCGAATCCTCAGAGTGAAATGGATTGGGTTAACACCTCTTTGGAACAGAATCTAAGTTATTTGTCAGCTCAGGTTGGTGTGGAAATAGCTAAAAGTGAAATTAAGATTCAACGGTCAGGGCATCTACCCACACTAGGTGTGCAGGCTTCTAAAAGAGATACTGATAACGATAGCTTCCGTTCTGACAGTGGAGGCTCATTCAACCCAGCTGATAGTGAAAATATTAATGAGGGTGTCGGGATTCAACTTAACTTGCCTCTCTATAGTGGTGGACAAACAAGCTCAAGGGTAAGACAAGCTGTTGCCAAGCACAGAGCGGCTAAAGAAAAACTTGAAAGAGTTGCCAGAGAAACCACAAGGGTTGCGAGAGATTCCTACCTAGGCGTTATATCTGGTATTGCTACGGTTAAAGCTCTCCAACAATCAGTCAAGTCCTCTGCAACTGCATTGCAAGCCACAGAAGCGGGTTATGAAGTAGGCACGAGAACAACTGTCGATGTTTTGGATGCAAGACGACGACTGTATTCATCACAAAAAAACTTAGCCATTAGTAAATACGACTATTTGACAAATATTATCCAACTAAAACAAGCCGCAGGAACTTTAACTAGAAGCGATCTTGAGCAAATTAATAATTGGTTGAAGTAATCCGTTACTAAGCCTTAATCAAAGGCTTAATTAATTGTAAAATATTTTCTATAGCGCCCCTATTATCTTGCATAACTTCCATGGCACCTGACACCATGGTGTCTATTTTTGTGCTGTCATCAAAAAGCGTAATAATTGTTTCAGCAAGCTCACTAGAATCATTGATAATAGCTAAACCACCATTGATCATTAATTGAGATGAAATTTCTTCCACATTATGCAAAATCGGCCCTGTTATTACAGGTTTACCTAAACTTGCAGGCTCTAGTAAGTTATGACCACCAACAGAAAAAAGACTACCGCCGACAAATGCCACATCAGCAGCAGAATAGAAAAAAGGTAAATCTCCTAATGTGTCTATTAATAGAACATTAATCTCTGGATCTAACCTTTCAAATTCTGACCAGAGGGAAGCTGTGAGTCCAGAGTCAATAATTAATTTATGAACTGCTTTGAAACGCTCTGGTTTTCTTGGTGCTATAAGAAGAAGGCTCTCAGGATAACGCTTTAAAACTTGTTTATGTGATTCTAAAATTAACTCCTCTTCTCCTGGATGTGTGCTGCCTCCAATCCAAACTTGCCTGTCTTTAAAATGCTCTAATTTAAAAGGCTTGGCTTCTTGCAAGGTAGGTTTAGGCGAGGAAAAATCAAACTTAATATTTCCAGTGATAAAAGTCCTTTCCTGCTTTGCACCAAGTTCAAGAAATTTTTTAGCATCACTTTCTGTTTGTGCACCCACCACAATCCCTTGCGAAATGGTGTCTTTAAAGAGATCAAAAAGAATTTTGTAAAGTTGTAATGAACGATCCGATATACAAGCGCTGGCAAGAACCAGTGGAATATTATTATGGCCACATCGTTGAAAGATGTTTGGCCAGATTTCAGTTTCAACAACAATTGCAATTTGAGGATTAGCCCAACGAAAAAACCTTCTCACAGAACCCTTTAAATCATATGGTAGATACACGTTGATTACTTCTTCGCCAAAAAGGTCATTGATCAATTTTGACCCCGTTGGTGTGGTACAAGTAAAGAGGATTTGTTTAGATGGGTAGGCTTTAATTAACTCTCTTACTAAAGGTGAAGCAGCCTTAACCTCTCCGAATGAAACAGAATGCACCCAAATAACTTCTCCCTCAATACCTTTAGAATAGATACCAAATCGTTCCGTAACTCTGTTGAGATAATTTCTATCTTCAAAAGCTCTTACAATGATATGCAACAAAAGGAATGGAGATATCAAATAGGTGAAAAAATCATACAAGATTCTCATTATTTTGATTTTGATCATAGGCACATATTATCTTGATCAAGACTATAAACCAATTAAGGATAACCCAAGTGTTATCTCTTATTTATAGTGGTAAAAAAAATTACTGGAGTTTTAGAAAAAAATAAACTTATTCAGAGCGACCGTAATCAACCTTTTTATAATTCACCTTAATTTCTTTGAAGCCTTCGGCAAATTCATCAACAATTTCGCCTTTAATGCCGTTTCTGATTTGATTAAGCTCTCTGACCGTGACTGCTAAACGACCCACTTCTTCTAGAGGCATATCAACCCCTTTTCTAATATCACCCTCTGTTTCCCAGATTTTGCCATTAATCTCATACATACGATCTATAAAAGTTTGTGCTGTGTCTGAGTCAGGTAATTCTTTTTTATAAGCGTCAAGCTCTTTGCTGACATCTTCATCAGTTCGTTCAGATTTTAAAAGCGTTATTGTATAGCGATCAATAATTTCAGAGGTTGGCATTTTCATAGATTAAAACTATCCACACTGAGAGTAACCACAATTCAAACAAGTTTCACAGCCATCCATTAGTACCATTGCCACAGTATTACAGTGGCCACAGAGTGTTGATCCATAGGGAAAATCCTTGGTAACAAAGGCATCTGTTTGTTTATTCCGGTTTTCAAATTCCTGTCTTTTTTCCTCAATAAGCTTCTTTTGGTGCTCATCTAGAACTTCTTCAGAAATAATTCCTATCGCCTTGAAATGTTGTTCAATGACATACCCTAACTCAGCAATAATAGAAGGCATGAAGCGACCCTCACCTGCAAAATAACCACCCTTTGGGTCAAACACTGCTTTGAGTTCTTCAACTAAAAAAGCAACATCACCGCCTTTTCTGAAAACTGACGATAAAACACGTGTCAGTGCCACAATCCATTGATAATGATCCAAGTTCTTGGAGTTAATGAAAATTTCATAGGGTCTATATTTTTCATGTTCAGTGTCTTCATTGAGAACAATGTCATTGATTGTGATGTACATGGCATGATCAGAAACAGGGGGTTTAATTTTATAAGTTGTTCCACGTAACATCTCCGGTCTTTCAAGACGTTCATGCATTCTTACAACTTTAGTTTCCTGATCCTCTTGCTGTAATTGTGGCTGTTCAGCCTTTGCTTCAGTTTCACGCTGCTCGCGAGTGCTAACTTTGTAATTTACAATTTTACTTTCTATTTTGATTTTACTCATACCTTCAAGCCTAATTAGAATTTGCCGTAGTAGCCTTCTTTAAGGGCGTCAAACAGATTAGCTGCTGTGTGTGTTTCACCGTCATATTCAATCTCTTCATTGCCAGCAACCTCCACTTCTTGACCGTCTTCAAGGACAAAGGTGTACATTGTTTGCTCTAAATCTTTTTCTTTTACTAGAACACCCTGAAAAGCCTCTGGATTGAAGCGGAATGTGGTGCAACCTTTTAATCCTTTCTCATGAGCGTACAGATAAATGTCTTTAAATTCCTCAAAAGGAAAATCAGTGGGTATATTGGCTGTTTTAGATATTGAAGAATCAATCCATTTTTGTGATGCACTCTGAACATCAACATGCTGCTTAGGTGTGACATCTTCAGCAGTAATAAAATAGTCTGGCAATGCATTGTCTTTGCCAGTTGCAGCATTGATATCGGCTTTTGAATTTATTTTGTCAATGTATGAAAGTAATTCAAACGAATAGACATCAATTTTTTCTTTGGTTTTCTTCTTTTCTCTAATGACATTTCTAAAATAATGATGAGCAAAACTAGGTTCAATACCATTACTCACATTGTTGCCTATAGACAGTGAGATTGTCCCTGTTGGTGCAATAGAAGAATGGTGTGTAAATCGTGCACCTTGTTCAGCAAGCTGCCGGACTAACTCGGGATCTTCTTCAGCAATTTGCTGCATGTAGTGACTATATTTTGCATGCAAGATACTGCCTTTAACATTATCACCAACCTCAAACCCATCATCCAACATCTCAGGACGTTTTCTTAGCATTTCATTTGTCACCGTAAACTCTTCTTCAAGAATTGGGGCAACACCTTTTTCTTTTGAAAGCTCTAAAGCGGCACGCCACCCTGTGAGAGCTAACTCTTTGCTAACCTTCTCAGTGAATTCCAATGACTCATCTGACCCGTATTTCATTCTAAGCATCGTCATTGCTGAACCCAATCCCAAGAAACCCATCCCATGACGCCTCTTCCTCATAATTTCATGGCGTTGTTTCTGAATCGGTAGACCGTTTATTTCAACAACATTATCCAGCATTCTAGTAAAAATATTGACAACTTCATTAAAGGTTTCCCAGTCAAAATGAGCTTCATCTGTAAACGGATTTTGTACAAAACGGGTTAAATTAACTGATCCAAGCAAACATGAACCGTATTCGGGCAAGGGTTGTTCTCCACAGGGGTTGGTTGCCCTGATATTTTCTTCAAACCAATTGTTGTTCATTTGATTGACCTTATCAATCAAAATAAATCCTGGTTCTGCATAGTCATATGTGGATGCCATAATTAAATCCCATAATTTTCTGGCTTGAATAACCTTATAAACTTTGCAAGCAACTTGACCTAGATCATTGGTTAGATATCCGTCCTTTTTCACCCAATCTTTCCAGATAATTTTATTGGGGTCATCAAGGTCAATGTCTTTAGATTCAGGTAAACTAGGATCAAGAGGGAACACTAAATGCCATTCAGTATCATCTCTAACTGCTTTTATAAATTCCTCTGTAATCAATAAAGATAAATTGAATTGTCGAAGTCTACCGTCTTCTCTCTTAACCTTAATAAATTCTTCAACATCAGGATGACTAATATCAAAAGTGCCCATTTGAGCCCCTCTTCTCCCGCCTGCTGAAGAGACGGTGAAACAGGTTTTATCATAAATATCCATAAAGGATAAAGGGCCTGATGTGAAAGCGCCAGCACCGGTTACATAAGCTCCCTGAGGCCTTAAAGTTGAGAACTCATAACCAATCCCACAACCCGCCTTCAATGTAAGTCCTGCTTCAGTTACTTTATCAAGTATCCCAACCATAGAATCTTGAATAGCTCCAGACACTGTACAATTTATGGTGGAAGTTGCAGGTTTATATTCAGCAGCTCCTGCATTAGACATGATTCGTCCTGCTGGAATAGCACCAGATCTTAATGCCCAAAGAAACTTTTCATTCCATTCATCTTCTTTTTCTGGTTTTTCAACTTCAGCTAAGGCTGAAGCGACTCTTTTGAAGGTAGCATCAATATCATTATCAATTGAGTGTCCTGAAAAATCTTTTAAACGATATTTTTTGTCCCAAATATCAACTGATGCAGGCTGATGATCAATATCAAATGTTTTTAATTCTTTGGCTGAAAATACTGACGACACTTACTTCTTTTCCCCATATTCCTCTATTTAAACGCGATTCAAGCCATCTAATTTCATAAATTGTCGCAGTTTCAATACACAAGATATTGTGTTTAGATGAATATAGATTATTGCCGATTTTAAGATTATGTCAAGGATTTTATAAAAACCACTTATTTTGACATATATACATATATATCAATACTTTATATCATATTTTGTATGGTTTTATGATTATTTTTTTTGAAAATATTTGTTAGTTTTTGAGGTTTTCTAACACACAAGATGTTGTGTTCAGGATATCCACTAAAAATTCAGGTTTTATTCACATTTTATTAACATTTAATGGAGATCTCTTTTATAACGTCTTCTGAATCTAAAAAAGAATTAATTATGAATATGCTTATTTGGATTACAGAACCGTAAGATTTTAAGGTATTATTGCTCAAAATTTTCACACTATTATAGGTCTATAAAAAATGTTAAATAAAAAGAGAATCTTAGTTTTTATTAGCTTGTTTTTTGTATTAACTACAGCAACAGGCTTATTATTTGCAAAAACGCAAGGTATTCAAGAAAACACAGCTCAAGAAAGATCCCAATTAGCTGAGTTATTTTCATTAGCTGATTTAGTTGATAGATCATCCCCTGCAGTTGTTAGAATTGCGATTAAAGGCAAAGTCAAATCTCAGCCAAATCCATTTTTTGATGATCCATTTTTTGGACGCTTTTTTGGACAACCAGAAATGCCTAGGGAAAGAGAATTTGGTGGTGGCGGTTCTGGGGTAATTGTTGATGGAGAAAAAGGTTACATCATTACCAATCATCATGTTATTGCGAGAGCTGACGAAATAAAAATCTTTACCAAAGACGGGGATGAGTATCTGGCTGAAGTTGTCGGCTCAGATCAAGGCACAGATATTGCTGTGTTAAAAATAGAACCTTCAGAAAATCTTCTTCCTATTAGCTTAGGTGATTCTAGTTTACTGAGAGTTGGAGATTTCGCACTTGCGATTGGAGCACCTTTTGGCTTAAGTCAAACAGTTACCTCAGGCATTATCAGTGCCTTAGGAAGACCGCAAATGACTTCAGATGGTTTTGGTGAAATGATTCAAACTGATGCAGCTATTAATCCAGGTAACTCTGGTGGTGCGCTGGTAGACATCGAAGGAAACCTTGTTGGCATTCCTAGTTCAATTTTTACCCGAGGTGGCGGAAACATAGGCATTGGATTTGCTATTCCTGTCAATACAGTTAAAAACATTATGCAACAAATCATTGAATTTGGATCTGTTAGACGAGGGCTACTGGGAGTTATTATTAGTGATATAAATCAAGAAATTGCTGAACAGTTAGGACTAGATATTTCTAAAGGAGCTCTGATTCAAGAGGTCTCACCTGATTCTGCTGCAGAAGATGCAGGCCTTGAAGCAGGAGATGTTATTGTTGGTGTTAACGAAGCAGAAATAGACAACGCTAGTGAGCTTAGAAATGCCATTGGTTTAAAACGAAGCGGTGAAAGAATCAAAATCACTGTGGTTAGAGACAATAGAGAAATAACAAAATCTGCAAAATTAGGAGAACTAGTTGCTCTAGAAACAATGAAAGCTGACGAGTTAAACACTCTCTTAGCTGGTGCAGAATTATCTGACTATACCCCTGACGGTTACAGCAAATCGAAAGGTGTGGTAATACTCTCTGTGGAACCCAATAGTAATGCGGATAGAGCTAGACTAAAGCAAGATGATATTATTTGGGCGGTTGGAAACAAGGAGATTTCTAATTTAGATGAATTTCAATCCTTGACAAAGGATAAAGATATTCTGATTCTAAGGGTTAAACGAAACGGTCGTCAATTGATTATACAAATGAGAAAATAACGACCTAATTGAATAACTACAATGCAAATTTATCTAGTCGGAGGAGCCATCAGAGACCGATTACTCGGTCTTCCAACACCCTATGAACAAGACTGGGTGGTGGTTAATGGGACTCCAGATGAACTTATTAACAAAGGTTATATAAAAGTAGGAAAATCTTTCCCTGTGTTTATTAATCCTGAATCGGGAGAAGAATACGCACTAGCAAGAACTGAAAGAAAAACGGGTGAAGGCTACCATGGCTTTGAATTTGATGCTGGACCAGATGTCACTCTAGAGGAAGATCTTAGTCGTAGAGATTTGACAATCAATGCTATAGCAGAAAATCAAGATGGGAGCCTCTTTGACCCTTTTAATGGCCAAAAAGATATAGAAAATAAGACACTAAGGCATGTCTCAGATGCCTTTAAAGAAGACCCCTTGAGAGTGTTGAGAATCGCAAGATTTAAAGCAAAACTGAGCCCACTTGATTTTGTTATAGCTGCAGAAACTAAAACACTAATAAATGAAATTGTCGATCGCGGGGAACTATCCTCTTTAGTGCCTGAAAGAACTTGGTTGGAAACTGAGAAAGTACTTAAAGGTGTTGGTTTTAATGAATATTTTAAAACCTTGATAGAGTTTAAAGCATTAGATGACACTTACCCTGATCTTGCAGATTTAGATGTTGATTTTTTCTCTCACCCTATTATTCAAAAAGCTGCTGATGAAGATCATTCAAAACAATTTAGATTTGCCTCAATCTTTTACGCTTTAATCAAGAAAGGAAAGACAAATATCAAAGATAAGCTAGAGTCGATGCAACATAATATGCGGTTTTCTAATGCATACAAAGACATACCTATCTTACTGATCAACTCATTTGACCTAATTCAGAGTGATCTCTCTGATTATTCTGCAGAGCATCTATTAACCATTCTTGAAAAACTTGATGCTATAAGACAACCTAAAAATCTAGAGGAAATACTAAATCTTTTACTGCTTGATGCCGATGATCATTTTATGCAGAAAAAAAATCTTCTCCAACTGTCTTTAAATCTAGTGAAGAATATTAAAATAAACAATCTCAAAGAATCTGGATTAGAAGGAAGTGAGATTGCTAATAAATTAAGAGAGATCAGATTAATAGCTATTACAAAAGAGATAGAAAACTCCAATATCTAATTATCAATTATAATTAAAGCATCCTTGATTCATAAGTGATGTAAGGAGTTCATAATTGAAATTAACTCCTGATTCACCGGTGTGTTT
>Ga0207990_1000412_pt1 | contig 24893 bp, 19 predicted proteins | sample ETNtaG_8_FD_185780 | JGI IMG/M metagenome (GOLD analysis project Ga0207990, IMG submission 185780) | Marine microbial and viral communities from oxygen minimum zone, Eastern Pacific Ocean - ETNP201406SV75 (SPAdes) (version 2) | ecosystem: Environmental > Aquatic > Marine > Oceanic ...
GTACCGAACGCCGCTCTTTGTCAACCAGTCGGTTACCGACAGTAAAAGTTCCTTTCTGGTAGAACCTGACTCGCTGTTCCTGATTCGTGTTGGCCATGAGTTCTCCTCAAACGGCTTTGGCGACGCCGGGACCCAGATCCCGAAGAATGTTCTCGGCCGTAGGGCCAGATGTGGCGGATTCTCGGGCTCGATCAAGCTCGCGATTCACTACCTCCCAGTCTAGATCCAGAAAATGGACGTCTTCAAGTTCATCACGACCCACTTTCTCGAATAGGGTCGCCAGGGAGGCCCGAGTAATCTGCCGCCCACCCAAGCCAGCAACAGCCGTGTAAACATGCACGCCGGTTCCTTGCATAGACATCATCACGTTGTTGGCAACAATACCGCCAAAACCCAGGGCAAAACTCTTCTCCAGCACCACTACCCGTTTGGCCTGCTCCAGCACATTACGAATCGGATCCTTGGGAAACGGTCGAAAAGAGCAGATCGAGACCACGCCAATTTTGCTGCCGTTCTCACGCATCAGATCTACGGTATCCTTGACCGTGCCTGCCACTGAACCCAAAGTCACTACGATAGTTTCAGCATCCTCAGTACGATAAGTGTGAAGCAGACCGCCGGAATCACGGCCAAACAACGCTTTGAATTCGTCGGCAATTCTGGGAATAACGTCGAGAGCGCAGATTTGTCGATCATGCGCCAGGTAACGGACCTCAGTAAAAGCCTCAGGACCAACCATAGCGCCAATAGAGTAAGGATCAGTCGGATCGAGTACCTGGCGTGGTTTAAAAGGGGGCAGGTAGTCATCGACCATAGCCTGGTCGGGAATATCGACTCGTTCATACGCATGAGTCAGGATAAAGCCGTCCATACAGACCATCACCGGCACACTCAGTTCCTCAGCCAGTTTGAAGGCCTGAATATGCAGGTCGGCGGCTTCCTGGTTGGTTTCGGCAAAAAGCTGAATCCACCCGGCATCGCGCATAGACATGCTGTCGGTGTGGTCATTCCAGATATTGATCGGCGCACCGATAGCCCGGTTACCAATGGTCATAACTATAGGCAGGCCCAGGCCGGCAGCGTTGTAGACCGCCTCGGCCATGAACAGCAATCCCTGACTGGCGGTCGCGGTATAGGTACGGGCGCCGGCCGCCGAAGAACCAATCGCAACACTGAGGGCGGCAAACTCAGACTCAACATTGATGAACTCGCAGTTTTGCAGCTCACCGCTCTTGACCATATCACCCACCCCTTCGACGATATGGGTCTGAGGCGAAATCGGGTAGGCGCAAATCACTTCAGGTCGGCACAAGGCGACGCTCTCGGCGACCGCATGTGACCCTTCAATCTGCTTTAGCATAATGGCATCTCCTCAGGCGGCCTGAACGGCTTCAAAAGCCGCGAGTGCAGCGGCGACGTTGCCGTCACCAATTCTGCCGCCGAATTTTTTTCGAATAGCAGCATCAACTGACTTGAATTGGAGGCGTCCGGTAATCGCAGCAAATCCCCCGAGCAAGGCCGCATTTGGGACCGGGCGACCGACGTGCTGGATAGCCAACTCAGTCGCGCCCACTGCGCAAACATGCTCCTTGGGTAAGGTATCTAGAAACTGACTGATCCCCAGTTCTTCAAAAGATCGAGTTGAATTGATCAAAACAAATCCGCCCGGGGCCAAACCCTGAAATACATCTAGGGCTTGAAACAGCGTGGGATCCTGGATAATGACCGCGTCGGGATCGAGAATCGGCTCACGCAGGCGGATCTCCTTATCATCAATACGACAGTAAGAGACCACCGGTGCACCGGTCCGTTCAGAGCCAAAACTGGGAAAGGCCTGGGCATGCTTGCCTTCGAGGAAGGCGGCGGTAGACATCATCTCTGCCGCCGATACCACACCTTGGCCACCACGGCCATGAATGCGTATCTGAAACATATCGAGCGCCCTCCTGTTACCGTCGAAAATAAGTGCAACCACCCCAGCGGCTTTATTTATAACCATCAGTGCAATCTGTTTCAACATCCACCAGCGCACGATGACCTGAAACGGGCTCGAACTGCTTTTTATTACTTGGTATTGTGGTCTGACCAAGAATTACAAACTAGTGCCGAACCGCTACCCATCTTGGTTCAGTTGATCTTTGCAGCTGGCACCCTACTCTCCTTCTACCGACGTTGAGTCCCACCACCCTGAATTATAGTCATCCAACTGCCGGTCACAGTTTTCTTCTAAACGGGGTTAAGAGAAAATTGCTGAATACCCTACCCCCCACACTTTTGACTGCTAGTAGTTGATCTACGCAGCCATCAAAGAAACATAATTGACCATATTTAGATCGGGTAGCTTTCGATTCGGGCAAATCCGATTAGGCACAACACTTAATTTCAAGGAAAAGTCGATGCCGCGTCACACAGGCTCCGAAAAAAAAATGGCTTAGCGTCAGGTACTCTAGCCGCTTGTCGGGCCACTGAGTCCGAGATACGTTCACTGTTTACGGCCTAGTGGTCCTTTGGTATGACCACCGAAAACACTAGTCTACCACTGAGCCGGGAAATTCTAAAACTCTTCTTATCGCCGGTTTCTAGCCATTTTTTCTGGGTTACGTGGCGCTAACTTTGCGTCACTGACTGTCCGCAGGCAGCGAAAATTTTTTTTATTCCCCCATTACCTTGACCAGGAATTCTCAAAATAGTTCACTGGCCACACTGTTTGAAAGGTTTATAAATGGAACCATCCAGCATAAACCAATTAAACCAGTAGGTCTTTTAAGAGATTGTTTCCTACTAGTCATGATGGCCCCAAAGATTGGGAAACACTCATTTAGAAAGCCCGCCGTGATCAGATCGAAGACTGTCACTCGTTACCGATTTGATCACTGTCAGGAGAACCACTAACAGGAGACGAACATGAAAAAAATACTATCAACCCTGGGGATCGCTAGTGTCATTTCCCTGACGCTAATCGCATCCCCCGCATATGCTGGCAAGGTGCTGTTGAAGGTGCCGGTCTGGTTTCCGACCAGTTTACCTGCTCTAGGCACTTCGCCCGCATGGATCGCAAAGCACATCAACGCTATTGATGGCTCTGATATGAAGATGAAGATCTATGAGCCCGGTAAACTGGTACCACCCAAAGAGATGCTGGAAGCCGTGTCCAAGCAGCAGGTCGGTGCCGGGTACACAACCCCGGGTTACAACCAGGGAAAACTTGGGAAAAAGGGCGCTATTTTCTCAGCGGTACCTTTTGGCCCCGATGCCCCTGAATTCCTTGCCTGGGTTTATTACGGAAACGGTCGTACATTGTGGCAAAAGACTTATGATGATGCCGGCTTTAACGTGCAATCTATCCCGTGCGGCATTATTGCACCTGAGACTTCGGGCTGGTTTTCCAAGGAGATTAACTCACCTGCCGATCTGAAGGGTCTGCGCATGCGCTTCTTTGGTCTGGGTGCCCTGGTCATGGAGAAACTGGGCGTATCGACCTCTCAGCTTCCTGGCGGCGAGATCGTACCTGCCCTGCAGAAAGGCTCCATCGACGCCACCGAGTTCTCGATGCCCGCAATTGATAAGCGACTGGGTATCAATAAAATTCTCAAGTACAACTACTTCCCTGGATGGCATCAGCCCGCTACCTTGTTCGATTTAATCATCAACAAGAATATCTGGAATGATGTCATGAACGAAGGGCAACGTACGATTGTCGAACTTGCCTGCAGAGCGGTTATGACCGATGCGCTGGCGATGGGCGAGTCAATGCAGTTTGAGACCATGAAAGAGAACGCCGCCGCCGGTACGGTGAATAAGTACTGGTCAGACGAGATGTTGGCTACATTCGCGTCAAAGTGGGATGAGGTGGTTGCTGAGGCAATTGCCGAAGATGCAGGTTTCAAAGATGTGTGGGATGATCTCCAGGAATTCCGTGCGAACTATGCAATCTGGAATAAGTGGGCATACCTGCCGCGTCCAGGAACCTCGCGCGATTAAGCACTAGCTTGTTTTTTGTTCTAACTAAGGTGGCCCGTGGTAGAGAAGTCGATCTCTGCTGCGGGCTTACTTTCGGTGCAGGCCTTTTCGGCCTGAGATAGAAATTTTTCAAGAAGGTTATATTGCTCATATTCCCCCTAGCAGAAAGAGGTTTTTATGGCGACTCTCATTAGCGGCGAGACCCATGAGATCCCGATCACCGGGTTTCTCAATAGATTTATAAAGCGGGTTGTTGAGGCGGTTGCATGGCTGAACGTCGCCCTGATCATCGTTATCCTGACGACAGTCATCCTGCGTTATGGATTTCATCGCAACGGGTTGCTTCTGGGATGGGGGTTGGTGCCAATGGAGGAACTCGAGTGGCACCTGTATTCGGTACCGTTCATGTTCGGATTGGCTTACGCCATTACTAATGACAGTCATATCCGCATCGACATCATCCACATGGCTATGTCGAAACGGCTCCAGCATTTCTTTGAAATCTTCGGCATTGTTTTCTTGTTAATGCCGGTTCTTTTGATCATGCTGGATTTTAGTTTTGATTATGTGATGTATTCCTTTAGCCACAACGAATCCTCGCAAAGCCCCAGCGGCCTTCCCTATCGCTGGATTGTCAAATCGGTGATCCCGTTGTCAATGTTGCTGATGATAATTGCCGCGCTAGGCCGCCTCATCCAAGAGACGGTGCTGCTGTTGCATCATGGCAAGGAAATTGAAGAGACAGTCCCAATCCGCGTCGCGATTTTTGCACCATGGCTTACGCCCAAATTAAAGGACGCACACTTGTTAGAGGACTCAGACATATTGACCCGGGAGGGTTCCGGATCATGAATTTCGCCGCTGAAAATTACCTCGTGATCGGTATGTTTGTGTCGTTCATCGCCCTGTTGTTCACAGGATTTCCGGTCGCCTGGGTGCTGGCCGGCGTCGGCATCATTTTCTCCGGTATTGCCTGGTGGACCGACAATGTCATGGGCTGGACCATGACGGGGCTGGATTACAACACGCTGGGCCTATTGGTCGGTCGTATCTTCGGCATTATGGATAACTGGGTGTTGATTGCGCTGCCAATGTTTATCTTTATGGGCCTGATGCTCGATAAATCCGGTATTGCCCAAAAAATGCTGCATTCGATGCAAAAACTTTTTGGTAACGTGAAAGGCGGGCTTGCGGTCACAGTCACATTGATCGGCATCATTCTGGCCGCCTCGACCGGTATTATCGGCGCCTCAGTGGTGTTGCTGGGCGTAATGTCGGTGCCGGTTATGCTCAAGCAGAACTACCATAAGCCCCTGGCGCTGGGAACCGTAGCCGCCTCGGGTTGTCTTGGCATTCTTATCCCACCTTCCATCATGCTGGTCATCATGGGGGATCAACTGGCGATCCCGATTCTGGATTTGTTCATGGGCGCAGTTTTTCCAGGCCTGATTCTGGGTGGACTGTATATCGTGTTTATCCTGGGCTACTGCAAAATTTATCCGGATAAAGCGCCACTGGCTGCAGACCACACAGAAGCGAATCTGAAAGACGTAATACAGGCCTTAATCGATATCCTCCCGCCCGCGGCGCTGATCTTGATGGTGTTGGGGTCAATTTTTATGGGTATCGCGACCGTGACAGAGGCTTCCGGGGTTGGCGCACTGGGGGCGACGCTGATTGCTGTTTTTTACAAGAACTTAAGTTGGAAAGTCCTTAAAGACGTGGTAGTTAACACCATGAATACGTCCGCCTATATTTTTGCGATTTTTGTCGGTGCGACGATATTCGCCCTGGTGCTACGCGAATGCGGCGGTGATGAACTGATTGAAACCGCGTTGACAGGATTAGGACTTGGCCCTTATGGGTTGATTATTTTTGTTCTGGCCGTGATTTTCGTATTGGGCTTTTTTCTTGACTGGATTGAAATCAGTTTGATTATATTGCCCCTTCTGGGGCCGGTGATTGCGGGCCTTGACCTTCCGGTTAATGGCTACGGTGTTGTTGATTATCCCGCCTTGACCTGGTTCGCGCTTTTGGTTGCGGTTACCTTACAGACCTCATTTCTAACTCCGCCGGTAGGTTTTGCGCTTTTCTATCTCAAAGGGGTTTGCCCACCGGAAGTGAAATTGGTGGAGATTTATCGCGGCGTAGTTCCTTTTATCGTGCTGCAGCTGATCGCCTTGGTTCTGGTGTTTGTTTTCCCGGAATTGGTTACCTGGTTACCTGCTCAAACCTTCAAGCCACTTTGAGGATACCTTTATTGCGGGGTTGGGTAGGCGAAGCTCTAAACAACTGACATCGGGCAGTCAACGAGGGCTGATTTTCTGATCAGCGCTGAATGCTAACCGCAGGCCAAGGCCTCATGGTTCTGGGTTCAATATGGGCATGGACAAGTTTTGACCGCGATTCACGACCACAATGTAAAGAAGACCTAAAAGTTGTTGAAGCCGTTTTAGACAGAAAATATGAGCAACTAAAAACTAAATTAGATTTCCTGATTCTCGACGGGGTTCACCCTCCAGCTGCGGTTACTAGATATTCCATGCAATGGAACTAATTCCTCCCGAACTATCCATGCTATCGGCAACAGGGCTGGTGGCGCTCAGCTTTTTTACATCTATGTTGACGGCGACAATAGGGATTGGTGGCGGCCTACTCATACTCACGGTGATGGTGTCTTTTCTGCCACCCTTTGTCGTTTTACCCGTTCACGGAGTGATTCAACTGGGTTCCAACGGCGGCCGGATGGCCCTGATGAAATCAGACGCGCGGCGAAATTCTCTGCATGACTCTGCGGCAAATCAGAAAAAACGTAACAGGCCTGAAACCGGTGCACCAGCCACTGTCACACGCTCTACTGGGCTTTGCCTGAACCCGCAAGTAGCCGACGCAGCGGCACCACAGCACCGATCAGCAGTAATGCCACCAGGGCCAGGAGCGCCAGGGCACTGCTGAATCCTCCGGAGCCGCCATAGAGTACACCGATCGCAACCGGCCCACCCACACCGCCAATCTCAGCTGCAGAGAAGAAGAACCCCCCTGCGGTCCCGGCCCGGCGCTCGCCAACGCCCGGCACTTCAACCAGAGTCAGGATCAGCACGGTCATCATCGAGCCGCCGGCGATTCCCATCAGGATGAGTGCGAGATACAACCACGAGCCCATGCCCCCGATCAGGAACAGCAAACTGCCAAACAACGAACAGCTAAAGAGTGCAATCAGGACGCCAAAACGTCGTGACCCGGTTGCCAATCGCGGTAAGGTCAATGCACTGACAATCCCCACCACCGCCGGCACGACCGCCAGCAGGCTGGCTTGCTTTAGCCCGGCACCAAAGTTATGCAACACCTCAACCAGCCAGTTACTCATCGCATGGTTGATCGAGAATACGCCGATGCTCATCAGCAGGATCAGCCGCACCGGCGCTAGAGACAACACAGCGCCGATCTCATTCCACAGCGGAGCACTTGGCGTAATCGGGCCAGCAGACCGAGTAACACCCCGGCCCACTAAAAGCCAGAATAATCCTGCCGCCAAGGCGGCAAACCCCCAAAGAATCAGCACCAGGCCCCAACGACCCCCCAACAGTGGCATCAGCACCGGCTGACTGAATAACAATGACACCATGGCGCCAACGCCAGGGCCGGTAATATAGATACCCATTGCCAAGCCTCGCTCAGCACCGGCGAAATTCTCACTGACTACTTTGGGGGCGCCGGCCGATATCAAAGGGCCGCCCAGCCCAAACAAGGCCACTGCCGCCAACAGGTGCAAGTACTCCTGTGCGAATCCACGCGCTATCCCGGACGCGCCAATCAGCAAGGCACCCCAAAACAACGCCCTGCGGGTGCCCATGCGGTCAAGAACCAGCCCGCAGGGAATGGCAGCAAAGATATAGATAAACTGCCAGGCGCCCAGAACGGTTCCCATAGAGGCGTGGGAGATACCAAGATCGGCCTCAATATCAGGAACCAACGGAGCCAATCCGGCCATATTGAGTCCGAAGGCCATGTACAGTGCCCACACGCCGGCGAGCTTCCACCAGCGCCCAGGTATTGGCTCAATCTGCGTCGATAACCCCTGCACCAGCTCCCTGCCTTAAAGAACGGCCTGATTCCAAAACCAGCATCCTGTCGGCAAATACCTTGAGGCACGCGACGGATGCGGCATCGGCGGTGAGGCCGGCTCGACGCCCCGTCCGAACGAGATCTTCCTCCAAGCTCTCATCTAAAATAAGTTCGACCCCATCATGACACGGTTTCGCGAAAATCCTCGTGATAGCAAACGGTCACGTGCACCGCGTCCAGGGCGCCATCTAACATCTGGTCAAAAATGCCGCGCGACCAGTTGCAGTACTGAAGACAATCGATAGTAACGTTCATTTGCTTTGCGAAGAGGTGTTCCGGCTATAGCCAATCAACCTCAAACGGATAAGAAGACATCCGCTCGATGCCGGTCTCGGTAATGATAACCTGTTCTTCGAGTTTGACACCCTCACGCCCGCCTTCGGTACCGATAAATGATTCAACACACAGAACCATTCCTGGCTGTAATCCGCCTTCGTAGGCTTTGGCTTCAAAATCAACCCAGTGTTTAATGCTGGGGTATTCATCAGCCAGCCCAACACCATGCATTAACGACGGGTACCGTTGGGACAGATAAGCCTCGGGAATTCTCCAGCACCGCTGTGATACCTCTCGAAAACTCAGCCCGGGGCCCAGCACCGCAATATTGGTTTCAATTTGTTCGTAAGCGGCTGCATACAGGCGGCGCTGCTCATCATTCGGACGATCCCCACATAACCAGGCGCGCGAGATATCCGAGCAATACCCATAGGGACCGATCAGATCGGTATCAAAGCAGACCAGATCACCCCTTTCTATAGGGCGCATCGAGCACTCACGAAACCAGGGATTGGTTCGCGGGCCTGAGGACAGCAGTCGGGTCTCGATCCACTCGCCCCCCAGACGGATATTGGTCTCATGCAACCGGGCCCACAGGGCATTTTCTGTAATGCCGGGCTGCAAGGCCTCGTGCATCGCCCGGCAGCCCTCCTCGCAAACTGCCATCGATGCGCGCATCAGGGTGAGTTCTTCGGCTGACTTAAGCGCACGAGCCTGCTCGGCGATCGCCTCTCCATCGACAAGCATCAACCCCTTCTGACGAAGGGCGTCACAAGCAATGAAAGACAGGCGGTCCACTGCTAATCGTCGGCTGTCGCCGCCGTGCTGGCGTACCAGGTCTTCAATCTGGCTGGCGAAAACCTGCACTCGCGCCTCGCCGTGATAACCAGCGGAAAAATAGTAAAACGATGGGATCACCCGGTACTCATCAATCCCAGGTAAGCCTTCAGCAAGATGAGGATGATTAGCGTAGTCGAACAATACCACTGGTCCATCGAGCGCAACAAAAACGCAACGGGTCTCATAGTGCGAACACCAGACCTGCATATTTGTTGCATCAGTTGCATAGCGGGTATTGATCTGGTCGAACAACAACAGCCCCGCAACATCGGCGCGCTCCATCTCCGAGCGCAAACGGTGCAACCGATATTTACGCACAACGTCGAGATCGACCGGGCAATCGCTATATTCCATAGCGCCGTGCTGGCGCGGAGCCTTTCGTGCAGCCTTGATCGATTCTATCGGCATAAGTGACTCCGGGTTATCAGTGTTACCGTGGCGGGCCCACAGCAATCCGACTATACACAAACCTAGACTAATGCCAGAATTTGCCCGCTACTTTCGCCCACCCTATGGCTCGCCGCTGCCGATCTCCTTTTTACGCCTGGTGACGAAGTCATCCAAAGCCTCCCGGCGCGCAACATCCAGCGGGGGGGCTTCGAAGTCTTTTAAAATATCCTGCCAGATATCAGTCGCTCGTTCGGTCGCATCAACCGCACCGGCCGCAACCCAGCTTTCACTGTTTTGCCAGTCACTCAAAAAGGGTTCATAAAAGGCATTCTCATAACGCGCCATAGTGTGTTCAGTGCCAAAAAAGTGCCCCCCCGGCGAGACAGCGGCGATCGCTTCTATTCCAAGCTCGCTCTCTGACGTATCGATGGGCTCGAGCAAATGCACTAAATGCTGAATAAGCTCGATATCGAGCACGAGCTTTTCAAAGGAGGCTACAAGCCCCCCCTCGAGCCACCCCGCCGCATGATAAACAAGGTTGCCATGTCCCATCACGGCACCCCATAACGCCATCTGGGTCTCATATACCCCTTGGGCGTCAGCAGCGTTGGAGGCGTTGCAGGCACTGGTTCGGTACGGCAACCCATAACGTCGCGCCAACTGGCCTCCCGCAAGATTGGCCTTTGCGTTCTCAGGGGTGCCAAACGCCGGTGCCCCAGAGCGCATGTCCACGTTCGAGGTAAAGCCGCCGTAGACCACTGGATTACCGGGATAAAATAACTGAATCATCGCCAATCCCATAAGGGCTTCGGCATTTTGTTGCACCAGACCCGCGGCCAACGTCACCGGGGTCATTGCACCCAGCAAAGTGAACGGTGTCACGATGACCGCCTGACCATGGGCCGCAAGCGCCAAGGCCCCATCCGACATCGCCTCATCAAGTTTACGCGGCGAATTAACATTGATATTTCCGATCAAACTCGGGCTTTGGTGCAGGTCGTCAACGCTGATACCGCGCGCCAATGCCAGCATCTGAACGGCATCGTCCACCCGGGCGCGCCCTATCGGGATAGCAGAAAATACCTTGTCGGCCAGGGTCAGATTAGCCCGGTAACTGTCGAGGTGGCGGGTTCCCGTTGGCAAATCGATCGGTGCTACCGTCTGGTTACCAAAAACGCTGATGGCGTTGAAGTATTGGCCCAGGCTGATCAGCCGCTGATAGTCGGTAAAATTTCCGGGGCGCCGGCCATTGACCCGGTCATGCACATTGGGCGGGCCTGAAACCAACCCGAAATGCACGTGGTTACCCCCGAGGGTTATTGCATGCGCCGGGTTGCGGGGCGTCAGCGTAAACTCAGCCGGTGCCTGACCCACCAACTCGAGGATCATCTGCGGGTCTGCACAGACGATACCGGAATCGTGGTCAACCTTGGCACCTTGGCGAGCAAAAGCCTGACGCACGGACTCGCTCATGATCTCTATCCCAAGATCACGGATCACCTTAAGCGAAGCCTGATGAATCGCCTCAACCTGGTCTTCGGACAGAGGCTCCATTGGTGGGTAGCGGTTCCGCAACGGGCCAAAGCCCAGTTGCGCCACCCGTGTTGCTGCACCGCGCTCAGCCTTGCGCTGCGCGCGTGCCCGCTTTCGCGTTTTCCGGGTTGCCCCTTTTTCCACTGGCTCCTTTATTGCGCCCATACTCCCAAGCCTAACAACTCAGATATGCGCTGGGATTCGGCCATGGGTCTTTTGGTGATCTAGCCGCGACAGCAATCACCTGCCCAAAGAACCGTGAATGGAGGTTTCATCCCAGCACTGCTACCGTTGCTTCGGCCAGAATCTCAGCAATCTGATCCAGTGTCTGCTCATCGGTGACAATGGGTGGCGCTATGCAATAGGCATCTCCGCGAACCCGTGAAAACATTCCACGCTCGACAGTTTCGGCATGAATTCGCGGCCCAACTGCATCGCTTGGTGCAAAAGGTTCCTTGGTTCCCTTGTCTTTTACGTACTCCACCGCGCACATCAAACCCAATCCGCGGACCTCGCCCACATGCGGGTGATCGGCCAGGGCGTCTTTCAACTTGACCAGAAGGCGTTGACCTTTCTGGCGGGCCTGATCGACAAAATTTTCTTTCTCGATGATATCCAACATTGCCAGAGCGACTGCGCAACCGACAGGATGGGAACTATAGGTATAAGCGTGCATCCATGGTGATCCGCTCTCATTCATTACCGTGGCTATCTCGTCGCTGATACCAATACCGCCCAGCGGGAAATACCCTGAAGTGACCGCCTTGGCAAACTGCATAAGATCCGGCTCGACTCCCCAGTGCTCCAGCCCGAACATACGGCCGGTGCGGCCAAAACCAGTGATAACCTCATCGGACACCAGCAGCACATCGTATTCGTCGCATATCTGGCGAATACGAGGGAAGTAATCATCCTGCGGTACGAGCACACCACCAGCGCCCTGGACCGGCTCTGCAATAAACATCGCTACTGTTTCGGGACCTTCTTCGAGAATCTTCTTTTCCAGTTCGTTGGCAGCGGCTATACCCTGGCTCGGGGCATCATCGGGCGCCTGATACAAGTAAGGGTACGGACTGGGAATATGGACGAATCCTGGAATTCTCGGTTCAAACATTTCCCAATACGGCGCAATCCCGGTCGCACACATCGCGGCAAAAGTAACACCATGGTATCCCCAGATACGCGAAATCACCTTGGTTTTCTCAGGCTTACCTTTAAGTTTCCAGTAGTAACGCGCCAGTTTGATGTTGCTATCGGTTGCCTCCCCGCCACCGGAGGTGAGGTAAAAATGATTAATATTCGGGTAGGTGAGGCTCGCCAGACGTTCCGCTAATTCAATAGCTCTCGGGTTGGTGCTGCCGACATAGCCAGAGGCAAACCCCATTTGCCGCATCTGACCCGCTGCTGCGTCAGCAAGCTCAGTGCGGCCGTTGCCCGCGGTATTGCACCAAAGGCCTGACAGGCAATCGATAAAACGATTGCCGTCCGCATCCACGAGATAAGCGCCTTCACCACCCACCCAAACCCGGGCTGATGCGTGAGCGGCGGGATTATGCAAAGGATGGACCAGGTGTGCCGCATCTCGGCTGACCATGGCTTGCTGTTTCTGTGCTGTCATATCGCCTCCTTCAATTGTTTGCGATCTTTGGAGAACCCTCGATACATCACCGGTGCTCGGATTTATTTCCCGGGGGTCGCCATTGGATTATTGGGATGAGCCGTCCAGTTGATCTTGTCATCTGAGCGGATCATCTGGTTTGTTCTTTGGTCAACTTCATTGTCTAGAGTTCTCAACGTCAGACAATTTTCTACCGGACATACTGTCACACACAGATTGCAGCCTACACATTCTTTTTCTATTACCTCGTAGTGACGGCTCCCATTCCGGGCTGCGCTGATTGCCTGATGTGAAGCATCCTCGCAGGCTATATGGCAACGCCCACACTGAATACAAAGATCCTGGTCGATCTGCGCCTTGGCGGTGTAGTTCAGATTAAGGTATTGCCAGTCTGTGAGTGAAGGCACCGCTTTGCCGATCGCCTGCTCAACTGACTCTATCTGACGAGCGTCAAGATAACGGGTCAAGCCATCGACCATATCATCGATGATCTTAAAGCCGTGGGTCATTGCAGCGGTACAAACCTGCACATTCCCGGCCCCTAGTAGAATAAATTCGGCAGCATCGCGCCAGTTACTGATACCGCCTATCGCCGAAATCGGCAAACCCGCACAATCGGGATCACGGGCAAGATCCGAGACCATGTGCAACGCAATCGGTTTCACTGCCGGCCCACAATAGCCGCCATGGGTTCCATTGCGATCTATGGTTGGCACGACGCTGAAGGAATCCAAATCAACCGACATCACAGAATTGATGGTATTGATCAACGATACCGCGTCTGCCCCCCCTTTTTTCGCAGCGCGGGCAGACTGGCGGATACTGGCCACATTGGGTGTCAGTTTTACAATCACGGGAAGTTCAGAAAAATCCTTGCACCATGCGGTAACCATCTCGACATACTCGGGGACCTGCCCTACGGCAGCGCCCATACCCCTCTCGGACATGCCGTGAGGACAACCAAAGTTAAGTTCAACACCATCAGCGCCGGTATCCGCAACCCGGGTTAGAACCGTCTTCCAGGCTTCCTCAGTGCAGGGAACCATGAGAGAGACAACCAGGCCTCGATCCGGCCAGTCTTTTTTGACTTGTGCAATCTCCTTGAGATTGAGCTGCAACGGGCGATCAGTAATCAGTTCAATATTGTTAAAACCAATGACACTGCGATCCTTTCCATGTAATGCCGCGTAACGTGGTCCGTTGACATTAACGATAGGCGGGCCATCTTCACCCAGGGTTTTCCAGACGACGCCACCCCACCCCGCCTCAAAGGCGCGATTCACGTTATAGGCTTTGTCGGTCGGTGGTGCGGATGCCAGCCAGAACGGATTCGGCGACTCGATACCAACAAAAGTGGTTTTCAGCTCAGGCATTGTTCCCTCCTTACTTCCATTGAACAGGCATCAGGACTCACCTGCCTCGCTTTTTGACAGGAATTGATCAATAGAGATTGCGGCTAGTTTACCGTCCTGTACTGCACTGACTGTCAGATCTTCGCCACCCGCTATGCAATCCCCGCCGGCCCAGACACCGGCCCGGGAAGTCCGTCGCTCTTTATCGACAATAAACCGGCCACCTTCCAGTATGAAGTCCGCCGGATCACCGTCGAGTGACTGGGGCATCTGGCCGATCGCCTTAAACACCATATCTGCCGCAATCGAAAAACTGTCGGCCTCATCGGAGTGTAAAGTCCTGTCGGTTGGGCTGAACTCAACGCCGGTAACCCTGCCGTCTGTATGCTGAACACAGGTCGGCTGCCCCCAGAACCGTATTGCCACCCCGCGAATTTTGGCGAACTCCTGTTCCTCAATACTGGCCTTCATCTGCTGTGGACCACGCCGATACACCATTGTCACCTCTTCCGCGCCCAACAACCGCGCTTGAACTGCAATGTCGATTGCGGTCATTCCACCACCAATTACTACAATGCGCTTGCCGAGGGCCAGCGACGACAACTGATCTGCCTGACGAAGCCTGCTGATAAAATCCACTGCGTCCTCAACCCCAGGAAGTTCTTCGCCGGGTATACCCAGCATCCTGGTTAAACCCAGCCCCACTGAAAGAAAGACAGCGTCATGGCGACCTTCGATATCGGCTAGGTGAACATCACAGCCAAATAACTTCCCGTGCTGTATCTCGATTCCACCAATCGATGTAATAAATTGGACCTCCCTCTGGGCGAAGTTATCCAGCATCTTGTAGGCCGCGAGCCCGTACTCATTCAAACCCCCGGATTTAGGGCGATCCTCATAGATGCACGCCGAATGCCCAAGCACCGCGAGCCTGTGGGCGCAAGCCAGGCCCGCCGGACCGGCGCCAACCACAGCAACGGACTTTTCCGACGGTGCAGCGCGGATAAAGAACGAAGCATTCTGGTCCATAGCCTCATCAACGGCATAACGCTGCAGCAGGCCTATGCTCACGGGTCGATCATCTGCCTGGTTACGTACGCATGCATGCTCGCACAGAGTCTCAACCGGGCAGGCTCTGGCGCAAGTACCACCCATAATATTCTCTTGCAATATAAGGCCCGCCGCACCCACAGGATTGTGATTACCAATCATGCGGATAAAACCGGGAATATCTATTTCCGTCGGACAAGCTTGCGTGCAAGGTGCATCGAAGCAGAAATAACACCGCTCGGCCTCGACCCGCGCGCCGTTAGGTTCCAGGGGTGAATGGATTTCACAAAAATTGCGCCGACAATCCTCCTCAGGCAGTCGGCCAGACACGACTCCGGACGCCCCATTGGTCACGGTTGCAATAATATCCACGTACTCCTCCTTGAATGCCCGGATGCGCCAGAACTGACCTGTCGCAGGCTCGGGTGACAGGCCAGTTCCGATCTGTGGGTAAGCGAGACTATCTAACGCTCAACCCAAACAGGCTGGTTTTGATCCCGAACCTTTGCAATCGCATCGAAATACGGTGCAAAAGGGGGTCTTTCAATATACCGGCCTGCGCCGCGCTCAACAGACAACTCGCCATCCTTAAACACAACTTTACCCTGACTGACGGTGTGAGATGGCGTACCTCGAACCGTCATGCCTTCAAAAATGTTGTAGTCGACATTCTGGTGATGGGTCTTGGCAGAGATAGTCTTGCTTGCCTCCGGATCCCAGATTACAAGATCGGCATCCGCACCGACGCTGATCGAGCCCTTGCGCGGATACATGTTGAAAATCTGAGCTGCGTTGGTCGAAGTCACCCGAACAAATTCATTCATGGTTAGCTTCCCGGTATTGACTCCGGCATGCCACAACACCTCCATTCGGTTTTCCACACCGCCGGTACCGTTAGGAATCTTAGTGAAGTCATCCTTACCCATCGCCTTCTGGTCAGCGCAGAAACAACAGTGATCAGTGGCTGTGGTCTGAAGATTACCCGACTGGAGCCCGCGCCAAAGTGCGTCTTGATGCCCTTTTGGCCTAAATGGAGGACTCATCACATGTGCCGCCGCGGTGTCAAAATCGGTATTGAGATAAACCGAATCATCCACCAGCAGGTGTCCCGCAAGCACTTCACCAAAAACGCGCTGGCCCTCGTTGCGCGCCCGGATCACCTCTCCCAGTGACTCCTTAGCCGAGACATGCACCAGATAAACAGGAGTTTTTAATGCCTGGGCGATGCGAATCGCCCGGTTAGCCGCTTCCCCTTCAACTTCTGGGGGTCTCGACTGCGGATGTCCCTCGGGGCCCGTGATTCCCAATTCCATCAGTTTGCGCTGCAACTGCCATACCAGTTCACCGTTTTCGGCGTGAACCGTCGGCAAGGCGCCCAGTTCCCACGCCCGGGTAAAACTATTCACCAGAATTTCATCGTCCGCCATGATCGCACCTTTGTACGCCATGAAGTGCTTAAAGCTATTGACACCGTGCTCTTGCACCAAAGTGCCCATGTCTTGGTGCACCGAATCATCCCACCATGTCACAGCGACATGAAAGGCGTAGTCCGAAACAGACTTCTCAGCCCATTCGCGCCATTGGTGAAAGGCGCTCAGCAACGATGTCTGCGGCGCTGGAATCACGAAATCAATAATGCAGGTTGTGCCTCCAGCCAGGCCCGCTGCAGTGCCGGTATAAAAATCCTCGCTGGCAACCGTCCCCATGAACGGTAGCTGCATGTGCGTATGGGGATCTATCCCCCCTGGCATCACGAACTGACCGCCGGCGTCTATAACCTCGACACCCGTGGGGGTGTCGAGGTCAAGACCAACCTGGGCGATCCTGCCATCCTCGCAGTAAACATCTGCCTTGAAGCTTTGCTCCGCTGTTACAACGGTACCACCTTTAATGATGACGCCCATTGTCAGATCTCCCTGGTTTTACTGTATCAACCCGGCTAAAACGCCGCGTCCCAAATTGCATGACTCCAGGCTCCCGAAGGCGCCTTGGAAATCACAGGATCAGAACCACCGCTCATCAAAGTTGCAACGGTACGCTCATAGTCGGCCTCATCCAATTTGCCGCCACCTGCAGTGAGTTTGTTGATTTCGCCCATCATGCGGCGCTGGTGATTTTCGGTCTGAGCTCCGGTTTCGTCATTTTCAAGCACGATGTCAGCAGCCGCATCCGAATTCTCTCTTGCCCAGGCCCAACCCTTCATCGACGCGCGCACAAAACGAGCCATTTTGTCGACAAACGCTGGGTCAGCCAGATTCTTTTCAAGGACATAGAGTCCATCTTCCAGTGTCGCAACGCCCTGATCTTCATATTTGAAGGTCACCAGTTCGTCTGACCCCAAGCCGGCATCAATGATCTGCCAGTACTCGTTGTAAGTCATGGTTGAGACGCAGTCCGCCTGCTTTTGCAGAATCGGGTCAACATTAAACCCTTGCTTAAGCACCGTCACGCCGCCACTGCTGCCATCAGTTGGAATATTTAGCCGTCCCATCCAGCTCAGGAAGGGGTACTCATTCCCATAAAACCAAACACCCAAAGTACGGCCTGGAAAATCCTGTGGCGTCTTTACGCCGCTATCCTTGCGGCAAGTCAGCATCATCCCGGACCGTTTGAAAGGCTGGGCAATATTCACCAATGGCAAGCCTTTTTCCCGTGAAGCCAACGCTGACGGCATCCAATCGATAATGACATCTGCACCGCCACCCGCAATCACCTGCGGCGGAGCCACGTCAGGCCCACCTGGTTTGATCGTCACGTCGAGATTTTCATCCTTATAAAAGCCCTTATCTTTCGCGACAAAATACCCTGCGAACTGGGCCTGGGTAACCCACTTCAACTGCAAGGTCACCTGGTCAGCTGCGACTGCGGACATGCTGACCAACCCTAAAGCTAGAGCCGCTACAAGGGTGCTAATTTTTCTTTTCATAGTGAATACTCCTTCGGTAGTTTAAAAGTGCCCTGTTACAGGCGTTTTGCGGACAGTTGACGAAAAGACGGATGCCAGAAGGTTGCCCGTCTTTCCACAACAGCCAGTAAACCATAAAACAAGGATCCAGACACCGCTGATAGCGCTATCGATGCCCAGACCATCTCCATGTTCATTCTGCCAGCCTCAGTCGAGATACGAAACCCAATGCCGACAATTGGGGTACCAAAAAATTCAGCCACGATCGCGCCAATCAAAGCCAGTGCCGAGTTTATTTTAAGCGCGTTAAAAATGAACGGTAGCGCATTGGGCAATCGCACCCGGGTAAACGTTTGCCAGTGACTCGCACCGATGGAGCGCATCAGATCAAGTTCTATTGCGCTCGATCCACCAAGTCCTGCAACCGTATTTACCAGCATTGGGAAAAAAGTCATGATGACAACCACTGCCGCCTTGGACTGCCAGTCAAATCCAAACCACATGACCATGATCGGGGCAATACCGACAATAGGAATTGCACTGACCAGATTTCCAACAGGCAACAAACCGCGACGCAAAAATGGCACCCGATCTGCCCATAACGCAATTGCGAACCCCGCAAGATTGCCCATCACAAACCCTGGAAGCACTGCTCGAATTATCGTCTGGCGGAAGTCTGCCGCAAGCACGCCGAGCGACGAGGCGATTGCCTCTCCTACCAGGCTGGGGGGAGGTAAGAGTACCCGGGGGATGCCCAGTCCAACGGTAATAAGCTCCCATAGTACGATCAGCCAGACTCCAAAAAGACCCGGTACAAGAAATTGATACAGGAACGCGCCGATTCCCGGGTTTACAGTGATGGCGGCAAACCGACTCATAGTGGCCCAAATGGCAAAAGCCAGGGCAATGACAAAACACCAGTAGCCGCCGCTGGCCTGCCCCATGATGGATTCCGCGTGGGCGAGGCTAACTACCGCCCACAGAGCCACCAGCACAAACGCCAACGAGATAGCACGGCTGGTTGATGAGCACTTTGTCGTCAGACCAGACACGCTCAAGGCGCCGGCTACGCAACCCAGACCCGCGAGTCCTATAGGCGTATGGCCCCACGCCACAGTCGGACTCAATTCCCCAAATAATCCGAGCACAATGAAAAGTCCGCCCGCCAATGAGGTGTTACTGATTCGAGTGCTTGAAAAAAGATTCACGCCCGCGCTACCTGGCCACCATCGAGTCGACGCAACATGGTCCGCTCACCCAGAGCTACGATAGACACCAGCGTAGCTGAGACGACAGAAGCGGTGATCAACGCTGCCCAGATCATAGTGGTCTGGCCATAATACGAGCCTGTGAGCAGGCGCGCGCCGAGACCACCCTGACCCCCCGTGGGTAGCTCAGCAACAATAGCGCCCACGATACTCAATGCAATTGCCACCTTAAGAGACGCGAACAGAAATGGGATCGATGAGGGCAGACGCAACCTCAAAAAAACCTGTGCACGGCTCGCATAATAAGTATGCATCTGGTCCAAAAGCATGGGTTCAGGCGAGCGCAGTCCCTTTACCATTCCCACCACGACCGGGAAAAAGCAAAGGTACATCGAGATAACCGACTTAGGGAAAAGACCGGTAATACCGACAGAACCCAGCACCACAATAATCATTGGTGCCAACGCAAGGATCGGCACCGTTTGTGATGCAATGATCCACGGCATCAGACTTCGATCCAAAGTTGTCACATAAACGATTCCAATCGCCAGTCCAATGCCCAGCACCGTACCCAGAACGAACCCGAGCAGTGCCGATGACAGGGTCACACCCGCGTGATAGATCAAGCTTCGCTTGGAAGTGACTTTCTGATCCAAGACGGTCTTTTTGAGCTCGCGGACAACCTGGTGAGGCGCGGGTAATACGGGTCGCTTCATGCTCCAGGCATCTGCGGCCAACTGGGTGATATCCCACTGGACGCTGCGTTTGTTGTAGCGATCGATCAACTGGCCACTGTTGAGGTACACCGCGCCGGCATACCAGATAACCGTCAGGACAACGATAACTACCGACAGCGGAAAAATCCGCCCCTGACTATGGGTCGCGTCATTCATCGTCGTAACTATGGCCCGCCTTGAGGCCTTGTCGAACTCGATGCGCCAGAGAAAGAAAATCGGGGGTCTCACGTATATCAAGCGTTCGCTCGGAGGGCAAATTGCATTCAATCACATCCATCACCCGCCCAGGCCTGGGGGACATAACCACGACCCGGCTCGAAAGGAATACCGCCTCGGGAATGGAGTGGGTAACAAAGACTACTGTCTTGCGCGTCTTGCGCCACAATTCAAGAAGCTGCTCGTTGAGGTGATCCCGTGTAATTTCGTCAAGCGCTCCAAACGGCTCATCCATTAACAACAACTGCGGCTCAACACTTAATGCCCGCGCAATGGAGACGCGCTGCTGCATTCCCCCGGATAATTGCCAGGGGTATTTATTCTCAAAACCACTGAGGTTAACAAGATCAAGATATTTCTTCGCTCGCGTTTGCTGCTGAGAACGAGTCAATCCCATGATCTCAAGGGGCAGTACGACATTCTTTGTGACAGTTCGCCAGGGGTAAAGTGCGGGAGCCTGAAACACATAGCCATAGGAGCGATCCTGGCGGGCCTGATCCGGGCTCACGCCGTTCACAAGAATCTTTCCACTGGAATGCTTCTCCAGGTCAGCGATCACCCTCAGCAAGGTCGTCTTGCCGCAGCCAGATGGGCCAATCAATGATACGAATTCGCCTTCTCTAATCGCCAGATCAATGCCACTAAGCGCATGCACCGGTCCGTCGACAGTATCGAAGTCCAGGGACAACTGGTCAATTTGAACCACGGTGTCAGAAGATGATGCGTTATCGCTCAACGGAAAAACTCCTTACACACTGCTTGCTTTCAAAGACTTTCAGCCTTTGTCAAAACAGCCTGGAGCATGACATTGGCGCCGGCTGTCGACCATTCAGGTTCGATATCTTCTACTTCGTTATGACTAATACCGTCAACGCAGGGGATAAAAATCATCGATGTCGGTGCCGCGTGTGCAATGAAACAAGCGTCATGCCCAGCCCCAGCGACAATCTGGCGCGAACTGTAGCCACAAGTTTCGGCGCCGGACTGAACTGCTGCGACACAACCACTATCAAAGGGGACCGGGGCGTAATAAAAAATCTCCTCAAGCGAGTGTGCTACGCCGGCTTGGTCGGAAATTCTGGTGACGCCATCACCGATGGCCTTGCCCATCTCCAGCAAGACGGTATCATCGGGATGCCGAATATCTATGGTCAAAAAGACCCGTCCTGGGATAACGTTACGCGAATTGGGGTGCACGTTGAGCATGCCCACCGTGGCACAAGCGAGTGGCGCATGGGTCAAGCCAATTTCATTCACCAGGCAGGTGATCCGTGCAGCACACAGTAATGCATCATGGCGCCGGTCCATTGGCGTTGGCCCCGCATGCGATTCCATGCCGGTCAGTTCAAGTTCATACCAGCGCTGGCCTTGAGCATCGGTAACCACGCCAATGTTAGTGCCTTCTTCAACCAGTATCGGACCCTGTTCGATATGGGCTTCAAAATAGGCGTGCAGTGGACGCCCCATGGGCTCATCTCCCGCGTAACCGATGCGTTCGAGTTCCTGCCCCATGGTTCGGCCCTCGGTATCCGCTCGCGCCAGGCCGTAGTCGAGGTCATAGATTCCCGCGAACACGCCGGACGCCACCATTGCAGGTGCAAAACGGCTGCCTTCCTCGTTGGTCCAGCAGACCGCTTCCACTGGGTGGCGCGTCTGGATATTTTGATCATTAAGGGCGCGTATAACCTCCAGGCCGGTTAAAACGCCGTAAACCCCATCAAAACGACCTCCGGTAGGCTGGGTATCAAGATGACTGCCAACCACAACCGACGGTAACTGTGGGTCGGCGCCGTCGCGGCGGGCAAAAATATTTCCCATCTGATCAACAGATATTGTGCAACCGGCCTCGCGACACCAATTCACGAAAAGATCGCGGGCCTGTCGATCAAGGTCGGTCAGAGCAAGTCGGCAACAACCCCCTTTTTCGGTTGCCCCAATTTTTGCCATCTCCATCAGCGAGTCCCACAAGCGCTCACCGTTAATCGCCAAAGCATCGTCGCGTGTCATTGGTTTTTCTTCCCTGTCAGTCTTCACCAACACTCATGATTAATAGTTATCCCTTACTCGCCTAATTCAGATCGGTCAGAACACCGTAAGTTTCAGGCCGGCGGTCACGGTAGAACTGCCAGGTATCTCTGACCTTTCGAACCATATCCATATCGACCTCGTGGATCAGAAGCTCATCTTGATCGGCGCTGGCCTGCGCTTCGATCTGACCACGCGGGTTGACGAAATAACTCGAGCCGTAAAACTCCCCGATATTCCAGGGAGCCTCAGTTCCCACTCGATTAATTGCCGCAATAAAAACGCCGTTGGCAGCTGCTGAAGCTGGTTGCTCAAGTTCCCACAAGTACTGCGACAGCCCGGCCACTGTTGCGGATGGGTTGTAGATGATTTCAGCCCCGTTTAATGCCAAGGCGCGCCAACCCTCAGGAAAATGGCGGTCGTAACAGATATAAACGCCGATTTTGCCGTAGGCCGTATTAAAAACCGGCCAGCCCGAGGCTCCAGGCTTGAAGAAGAATTTCTCCCAGAAGCCGGCAACATGAGGTAGATGGCTCTTGCGATATTTACCCATGTAACTGCCATCGGCATCGATTACCGCAGCCGTGTTGTAGTACACCCCAGTCATGGCTTCTTCATAAATCGGCACAATGATGACCATGTTGTACTTCTTGGCGTATTCGCGCATCAGACGGATTGTGTGGCCATCTGGGATCGCCTCTGCCGCAGCATACCAACGGGCATCCTGGCTCGGGCAAAAATAGGGTTGGGTAAACACTTCCTGAAAACAAAGTACCTGGACACCGGCTGCGCCCGCCTGGTCAATGAACGGGATGTGCGCTTCTAACATCGCATCACGAATCTCCTCGGGAGACCAATCCGTGCTCGCCTTCAAACTCATCTGGATGAGTCCGGATTTCAGTTTACTCATGTGCACCCCCTTGTGATGTGATTGGCATGTTGTTTTTGGGATTGATATCGCCGCTTGGCAAAGAACTGGAAATCGACCAGATTCGGCCTTCCCGATGCTTGTAACAGTTCTTTACCATTTGGTCAATTTATCGCAAAGGCTGCTTCTTACTTGACAGGCCCAATCCACGAACCAGTGCCGCGGTGACGCCTGGCGCGCCTTTTTCATACACCTCAGCATCGTAATCTGCCGGCGAGATCACAGCTTCGATCTGGGCTTGAAAATCCGCATAGGTCTGGGTCACTGCCCAGATCATAAAGAAAGCATGCGCAGGATCTATCGGAGCCATACGGCCCTCTTGCTGCCAAGCGTGAAAGACAGCGCCTTTTTGTGCCACCCAGTCCCGCAAGCGTCCTTTAAGATGCTCCCCAATTACCGGCGCTCCGCCGATAATCTCGATCGCAAAAAGGCGTGAAGCTTCAGGATAATGCCTGGACAGATCTAGTTTGCGGCGAATGTACTTGCTTATTGCATCACACGGATCATCATCTGCCGAGATATCTCCCAGCGCTTCCAGCCACAGTGACAGCACTTGCTCGATAACGACCCGATACAGGTTCTTCTTGGTCTTGTAGTAATAAAGGACATTGCCTTTGGGCAAACCGGCACGCTGTGCAATCTCTTCTACACGCGCGCCGTCGTAGCCCTTCTGGGAAAACACACCGGTCGCGGCGCGGATGATCTTCTCTCGCTGGCGAAAACCAACGCTTCGGGGTTCGGTGCCTGAGACTTCAGGTGGTGGAGTTGTTTTCTCTATCTGACTGATGCGGGCCATAAGGCGATCGATTGTGGCTCACTTTTGACCGAATGGTCAACTTTCGGGTCACCGCACGACCTAAGCTCTTTTGGACAATCACCGGGATACCTGGCGCCCCTCCGAACGCAATCTAACTGCCGAGTGAACCATCAGCACCACAATAACGATGCTGCCCCCGGCAATGGTCTGCCACCCAGGGTTCTCCCCGATCACCCACCAAACCCATAACGGACCCAACACCGCTTCCAGCAAACTGATCATCGCTACTTCAGGCGCCGGCAAATAGCGTGGGCCCAAAGTCATTAAAACCAACGCCAATGGCAGCACGACCAACCCTGCAAGAACAAGCGACGCCCATTGGACTGAATCCATCACTGGAAATTTCGCAAACATCAATGCGACCACGGCTGACAGAAGTAAGCCGATTCCCGCCGCAGGAACCATGTTAATTTCGCGATGTCCGCGAAGGATCGTGTACAACAGCGCCAGTATGGCCGCGTTCAGTAATGCCAATGAGTCACCGAACCACTGGATGCTGTCCAAACTTCCACTGGCGACAACCATCAGGCCTAACGCCGCTCCCACAATGGCCCAACGTGTGGCGCTCGAGATTCCTTCATTAAAGATCATTTTTGACAACACCGCAGCGATGAGTGGCGTGCAGGCAAATATCACCAACACGTTAGCAACACTGGTGTAAGAAAATGCTGCGTAAAACGCTACCGCGCACGCTGCTTGCAAAACACAGACCAGCGCGCCCCAGCGACCCAGGTTACGAACAGCACCGAAGAATTCGCCTCGCGCGTACAGCGCGAAACCCAAAAGAATCACGGTGCCTCCGAGAATGCCCCGACCAAAAGCCAGCGTAAACGAATCAACTGCCGTCAGTCGGATCAGTAGTGAGTCTGGGGTGAATGCCAGGACCCCACCAAGGGTTAACCAGAAACCCTTG
>Ga0207990_1000416_pt1 | contig 24845 bp, 18 predicted proteins | sample ETNtaG_8_FD_185780 | JGI IMG/M metagenome (GOLD analysis project Ga0207990, IMG submission 185780) | Marine microbial and viral communities from oxygen minimum zone, Eastern Pacific Ocean - ETNP201406SV75 (SPAdes) (version 2) | ecosystem: Environmental > Aquatic > Marine > Oceanic ...
CTCTTATTGTATTTACAAATACTGACACATGGGCTTATAATTTGTCTTAACTTGGTTTGCTCATTCATGGCGAAATTATAAATTGCTATACAACATCATAGGGTTTTTATGAGCAAAGTTTTTCATTATTTTGATCATAAGAAGCATTCATCGATACATGACAACTTCTAGAGCCAAGGGAAGTCTCCACAGTGAGACTCGCTCCATCATTGCAGTGTTCAGTTTTGAGATAGGCAAAAGCGATACTATGACCAACCCTGTGACCATAGGCACCACTTGTAATAATGCCAGTAAGTTCTCCATCAGAAAAGACTGCTTCATTTCCAAAGCACTCAGCTGGAACTTGGTCATCAAATACAAGGTAAGCTAGCTTAGTTTGAATTCCACTAGACCTGCGTTCACGTATGTTATCTGCACCTATAAAATCTCGATTTAAGTCAAGAAACCTTTCCATACCAGCCTCTAACGCTGAAATTTCTTCTGTGAACTCTGCTCCATAAGCTCTATACATTTTCTCTAATCGCATGCTATTAAATGCCTGACCACCAAAATCTTTTAACCCCAAAGGAGAGCCCATTTCAAATAAAGATTCATAGATAGATATTACTTGCCAGCTAGGCATATGAAGTTCCCACCCAAGTTCGCCAGCATAAGACACTCTCATTGCAAAAACTTGAGCTGAGTCAATTTGTATCATTCTGCAGCTAAGCCAAGAAAATGCATTATTACTTAGATCTTCATGAGTACATTGAGCTAAAATTTTTCGGGCATTTGGCCCAGTCAAAAGAAGCCCACCCCAACTTTCGGTGATGTTTTCAATATTGACATCATATTCATCCGAGTGCCATTCTAGCCATTGATAATCCTTTACCTCTGAACCAATAGCTCCCATCAATAGGAAATGCTCTTTGTTAATTCGACTAATTGTCTGCTCAGCTATGATGCCGCCCTTCGGAGCATGGAAAAGAGTCAGACCTATTCTGCCATCTTTAACAGGTAGCTTATTGCAAGATAGCTGATCTAAAAATTTAAAGGCGTCCTTTCCTGTAATTCGGAATTTTGCAGTTCCACTAATGTCAGTAATTCCACAAAATTTTTGAACCGCTGAACATTCCTGAGCAACTGCCTCATGTGCCTCACTATGAGCCCAAGTTAAGGTTTCTTTTCTAATGTCATCTGTTGAGAACCAAGAAGGTTTTTCAAAACCTGTATTAACAGTATGTATAGCGCCCTTTTGACTTAATACTGTATGTAACGCACTAACTCTTATAGGCCTACCATGAGGGCGGTTTTCATTTGGCACTGCCATTGAGTACATCCGTTCATAAGATTCAATAGCTCTAGTTGTGCAGTAAGTTTTATTAGCCCAATTATCAAACCGTCTACTATCGAGCGAAGCCATATTGAGTTCTGTTTGCCCATGTACCATCCATTGTGCTAAATATTTACCAATACCTCCTTGAGCAATTCCGATACTTGCGCCACATAAATTCCAAAAATTTCTTAACCCTTTTGCAGGACCAACAAGTAAATTATCATCTGGTGTATGAGTAATCAATCCATTTATTACAGTGCTTATTCCAACCTCTTTAAATAAAGGCACGATCTCCATACATCGCTCTAAATAGGGCATAAGTCTCTCTAAGTCTCCCTCAAAGAGCTCTCTATCGAATGACCAGTCCACCCCATCTAGCGCCCAAGGTTTAGATCCTCTTGTTTCATATGGACCAATTAAAAAACCGCTACCTTCTTGTCGAATATATGAAGCCGCAATAGAGTCACGAGTCACAGGAAGTTCTTTTGTAAGAGCGGCAATATCTGGATGGTTATCAGTAATTAAATACTGATGCTGTAAGTTAACTAATGGTACATAAGAGCCAACCATTGCGCCAACTTGTGGTGAGAAACAGCCACCAGCATTGACAACATGCTGAGCGATAATATTACCTAATTCAGTAATAACTTCGTACTCACCAGTTGGAAGAATATTAATATCAATCACTCGGTTAAAGTTACTAACCTTGGCGCCTGCTTTTTTGCTAAGTTGTGCTAATTGAGTTACTACAGTTGTAGGGTCTACATGACCATCGTTAGGTGTATATAAAATGTTTCTTGCTTTATCAAAGTCCATCATTGGGTTGATAATTGAAGCCTCTTCCTTTGAGACAAAATACATTTCACAGCCAATATGGTTTGCTCTACTTATAATGTTTTTAAACCATTGCTCTTCAACTTCATCGTGTCCAACTCTTAATGAGCCAGTTTTATGAAACGATGAAGGGAGTCCAGTTTTTTCAGGCAGAATCTCGTCATATAGTTTTATTGTGTATTCATGAATATTTGAAAGAGTGTGGTTGCCATTAAAATTTGGACACAATCCAGCTGCATGCCAGGTCGAGCCACTAGTAAGCTCTCCCTTTTCTACTAGAACAACATCAGTCCAGCCTTCAAGTCCGAGGTGATACATAAGGTTAACACCTAGAGACCCACCACCAATGATTACAACTTGAGCATGTGATTTCATATTAATTATCTTTTTTAAAGTGGTTTTCGACCAATATCTTTTCTGCTTAATTTGATATTAAATTTCTCGCGCAATTGTTGGTCAACATCATCACTAATATGATTTGGAAAATATATTGATAAAATTTCTTTTTTTTGCTGTATTGCTTTTTCCAATATAACGGGTTTACCCATATCAGCCCAATCATTAGGGCTTTCTCTATCACTGAAATCAGGATAGATATACTCACTTTGCATAACGTTTATTGTTTGTTCTGATCCTAAATAGTGAGCTTTATCGTTTAAACAAACATCTTTAATCGTTTCAAAACAAAGAGACTCTTCGCTATCATCTCTGAATCCTTTGGTCATCCTCATTGATGCACCCAATAAATCATTATCCAGTAGTAAACTTTCAGGGCAAGTTCCTAAAAGGCTTGCGTACATTCCTGCAGATTCATAAATTATATTGGCTCCAGCTATAGCTGTAACAGTATGAGTAGACGCTCTCTCAGATCCAGCCTGAAAATCAGGAAACTTTGAATCAGTCATTCCTGCAGCAGTTCCTGTTGGCAAATTAAAATGAACTCCCATTTGGGCACATGCAGCTGAAATTAAACCTTGTTCTGGAGAGCCACCACACATTGCACCAGTTCTTAAATCAGAAACAAAAGGCCAAGTACCAAGAATCGCTGGCGCACCTGGTTTAATAGCATTAACATAGACAAGACCACCTAGACATTCTGCCCATGCTTGGGAAACGACACCTGGCAACAATGCAGGTGCAGTTGCTCCAGCCTGAGCAGCTGATAAAAGCAGGACAGGCATTCCACCTTCGACTCCAACACGCAAGCACTCCAAGGACTCTTCTGCAAATTTCATAGGTGGGACCACAAAGCAGTTACTCATACTTACAAAAGGTCTTTCTCTCCACTTTTCTTCACTTCCAGCAATAATATGAAGCATATCAAATCCTGCCTCCACATGCCTTGCCTCAGTGAAGCTAGTTCCTATGTGTTTTTTGGTGCCCATGACTGAGCAATAAATCGAATTCAGATCTAGGTCTAATGGATCACTAATATCCCGCAGCACACATGTTCTTTGAAACATATGAATATGTTCACATTTATCAGCTATTCTCGCCATATCATATAAATCTTGACTTTCGGATTCTCGATACTCATTGTTTTCAGGATCGGCAATAAGAACTGCAGCACCAGCTGTAGAGAAGTGAACCCTTGAACCACTAAGATCTAAGTCATGCTTTGGTGACTGACCAAAAAGAGTCAAATTTTGTTGAGAAAGATTGATTGCTTTATCAACAACCTCTCTTGACATCCTTAATCTTCCATCATCTCCTAGAATCGCACCAAAAGCAACACAAGTCTCGATGCAGTGAGGAGTGGCGTCACCAAACCCAATTTCTTCTAGGATTCGATAAATATTAGCTTCAATTGATAAAACTTGCTTATCACTTAGTGGTTTATATCTTCCACCAATTTCTCCAGCATGAACTGGCTTTTCTTCTTCAGCTAGAGGAGCATTTCTTAAGGCAATCCTTGCCTCTCTTCCTCCTGACTTTCTCCTAGTCATATCTATAAATTGAGTTTAATTATATTTTGCATTTTGATACTAAATTACATAACTGTCAATTATTTTTTTAGGTGGCTACTTTTGATAAAATCTATATCATATGCAGTTTGATGATCTTATGGTAAATAGTAATGCCCAGCAATGAGTTTTTGATTGATTATAGTCCTTCACGTAAGGCTATTAGAGATACACGAGTTATGAAGGAAAGTGAGGCTATATCTCGATTAATCCAAATAGAAAATACAACTGTTAATCAGAGAGTTGAGATTAGCCAAAAAACATCTAATTTAATTATTAAATTACGTAAAACTAAAAGACCGGATTTATTGTCTCAATTTATCGCTGAATACAACTTAAATAGTGAAGAAGGTCTCTCTTTAATGACCTTAGCCGAGTCTTTTTTAAGAGTTCCAGACAACAAAACGAGAGACAAACTTTTTTCTGATAAGATCTCTAATAAGCCTTGGTCTAAACACTTACGTGGTGGAAAATCTTCGATAGTCAGTATTGCAACTATTGCTCTTAGTATTGCAGATATGATGATCAGTCATGGCCATAATAATTCCATTAAAGATCGAATTAAGCATGCATTAGAAATTTTGTCTAGGCCAGGAATTCGTTTTAGTGCAGGGAGTGTGATGAAGTTTTTTGGAACTCAATTTGTTTTTTCAGAAGACATAGAAAGTGCTTTATCTGCAAATAATCGGGATGTACATTCTTTCGATATGTTGGGAGAGGCTGCATGGACCATGGCTGATGCAGATCGATATTTCAATGCATACAAAAATAGTCTAATTGCTATTGGTAAAAATAATAAAGGTAATGATGTATATAAAGCCGATGGCATATCTGTAAAACTTTCTGCGCTTCATCCAACCTATAACTTTATGCACAAGGGTCGTGTTATATCCGAATTAGTGCCTAAAGTCTTGGCTTTGGTTGAAATTGCTCAAAACTATAATATTGGTATCAATATTGATGCAGAAGAGTGCGAGCGCTTAGATATTTCGCTTGACGTTATTGCAGAAATAGTGAATTCAATTGAAAATTCAAAATGGCGAGGATTTGGAGTTGTTGTTCAGGCTTATCAAAAAAGAGCACCTTATGTTATTGAATGGCTTTATGAGTTAAGTAAAAAAAGCAACTTAAAGATAATGGTTCGATTAGTTAAGGGCGCATACTGGGATAGTGAAATTAAGAAATCTCAAGAGCTTGGTGATATTGACTACCCAGTGTTTACAAAAAAATCAAATACAGATTATTCATTTATAGCTTGTGCTCAAAAACTACTAAGTATGAGGGATTTTATTTATCCACAGTTTGCGAGCCATAATGCCCATACTCTAATTAGTGTGTGTGAAATTGCGGGAGATAATAAAGGCTTTGAAGTGCAACGACTTCACGGAATGGGTGAGTCACTTCATGCAATTCTTTCAAGCCAATATGGAGTTTTGTCAAGAGTTTATGCGCCTGTTGGAAGCCATAAAGACTTACTCGCATATCTAATGAGAAGGCTGCTTGAGAATGGCGCTAACAGTTCATTTATTAATCATTTGTTTGATAAAAGCATTAAACCTGAGGAGTTAGCATCAAATATACTGGCTGAGGTTGAGCAAGATAAAGAGCATTCTCATCCTAAGATTCCTTTACCTAAAGATATTTATCAAAGTATTCGAGAGAATTCTAGTAGTGTAATGCTATCAGAACAAAATGAGGTGGATCTTTTATATCAACAGCAGCAGATATGGTTAAAACATAAATGGCAAGCTAAATCGATATTATCTAGTTGTGATAGTAATAATCGAACTGCTCATAAGGTCATAAATCCGGCTGATTTTAGTGATGAAGTTGGTGATGTGATTTATGCTACTGAGTCTGACCTTGATGAATGTTTAAGTACTGCAAATGAGGCGTTTACTAGTAATGGTTCAAGCCACCCTCAAATACTTAAAAGCCTTGCACTTGCAGCTGACCTTTACGAATCTAATCGAGCTGAACTTTTGGTTATAGTAATGAGAGAAGCTGGAAAAACTTACCAAGACGCGATTGATGAAGTTCGAGAGGCAGTAGATTTTTTGAGATATTATGCAAACTTAGCTCAAAATGTTATATCAACTAAGCGAGAAGGGTTGGGTGTTTTTGTTTGTATCAGCCCTTGGAATTTTCCTTTGGCAATTTTTACAGGTCAGATTGCTGCTGCACTAGCAGCAGGAAATTCTGTAGTTGCTAAACCCGCAGAAAGTACCTCTTTAATTGCATTTAGAGCAACACAATTACTAATTGAGGCTGGAATCCCACTAGGTACTTTACAGTTAGTTTTAGGTAAGGGATTGGATGTAGGGTCGTACCTTGCTAGTCACCCAAGTATTTCTGGTGTGGCATTTACAGGTTCAACAAATGTAGCTAAATTAATTAAAAAGAACTTAATACAAAATGGTAATTCGAGTGCAAGGGTGATCGCGGAGACAGGTGGATTGAATGCCATGGTTGTTGACTCCACAGCGCTATCTGAGCAAGTAACACGAGATGTTATTGATAGTGCATTTAAGAGTGCTGGTCAACGCTGTTCGGCTCTTAGAATTCTGCTTATTCAAGATGATTGCTTTGACACTACAATTACAATGATTAAGGGCGCTATGAAGGAATTAATACTTGGAAATCCACAAAATTTAAAGACTGATTGCGGACCAGTAATTAATTTAAATGCAAAAACGAAACTACTTGAACATATTAAGAGTTCAGATATAAAAAATACAGTCTCATTATCATCCAGTAACGATCTTAGTAATGGTCACTATGTTGCACCAACTATTATTGAGCTTGATGATATTGATCAGATTAATGATGAATTTTTTGGTCCCATTCTTCACGTGATTCGTTACTCAACTGATAGCCTAATGGAAACAATCGATAAGTTAAATGAGAAAGGTTATGGGTTGACGTTTGGTGTTCATTCTCGAATCAAAAATCAAGTGGACCAGATTGTTTCTAGAATCAATGCAGGCAATATTTATGTGAACCGAAACCAGGTTGGAGCTATTGTAGGCTCACAACCATTTGGTGGTGAGGGTCTATCAGGAACTGGCCCAAAAGCAGGAGGTCCACATGCACTTCATGGCTATAGTAGAAGTGTATCAACTGGACGAGTAAGTAATCAAAAGTTAACATTATCAGATGCCACTTTTAATATAGGTGATATTGAAAAGAGTAGCCCTATGATTGATGATGATATGGTGAAAAAATTAAGACAAGAATTTTCTTCACTTGGTGAAGAATTTTTTAATTTTTTAACTGAAACAGTTGAATCCTATAGCTCTATTATTTCTTTACCTGGACCTACAGGCGAATCCAATGAACTGACATATCAAGCAAAGGGCTGCGCACTTTGTTTTGGACCGTCAGAGACTGACTTGATTAAACAAACTATTTTAGCTTTAGCACTTGGTAATAACGTCATTAGTCAAATAAGTTCGAAGGTTGTTTCTTCTTTGATAGGTGTTGGGTTTAATAAAGATAGTATTACTAGAATAGAAGGTATGCCAAGTAATGAAATTTTTGAAAACAATCACTACCATGCCATCATGTATTTTGGCGATGCGTTGTCAGTTGAAAGAATTTTAGAAAATAAGCGTGAAGAAATAATCCCAATTATGAGCTCGATTTATGAACCCTGGCAATTGATTAAAGAGCGGGTAATATCTATTGATACCACTGCATCAGGTGGAAATGCAAATTTATTAGCGCTATAAATTATGGAGACGTTAAATGTCAAATAGACTAGCTATTAAACCACTTTGGGTCTAATATTGATGTTTAAATACTATAACATATGTTCTATTTTTAATATAATAGAAAAGATATATATTAACTAATGTATACTAAATTTTGAAGTAAAAAATAAATGCTTCAATTTTGGAGTTAATTTTGACTCCAAATAAATTAAAGACAGGAGATAAAGTATTATGTTAAAAATAACTAAATATGCTTCGAATCTAGTTCTTGCGGTATTTGTTCTTTTTGGAACAGCCATGTTTGGCAGTTCAGCCGTACTTGCTGATGGAGAGAAGTTCGTTCTAGTAAGCCATGCGCCAGATTCTGATTCGTGGTGGAATACAATTAAAAATGCAATTGGGATAGCTGGTGATCAAATGGGTGTTTCTGTAGATTATCGTAATCCTACTACTGGTGATTTAGCTGATATGGCACGCATTGTCGAGCAGGCAGCAGCAAGCAACCCTGATGGCATTATTGTAACAATTGCTGATTATGATGTTCTAAAGGGACCTATTACTTCTGCAATAGCAAAAGGTATTCCAGTTGTTACAATTAACTCTGGAACTCGTGAACAATCTGAAATGCTAGGTGCATTAGCCCATATTGGTCAGCCTGAGTACGATGCTGGTTTTGGTGCAGGTAAGAGAGCTAAAGCTGCTGGAGTAACTAAGTTTTTATGTGTAAATCACTTTTTTACAAACCCAGTTTCAGTTGATCGTTGCCAGGGCTATGCAGATGCACTTGGTGTAGATCTAGGTAATCAAATGATAGACTCTGGACAAGATCCAACAGAAATAAAAAATAAAGTTATGGCTCACCTTAGGTCTCACCCTGATACAGATGCCATTCTTACTTTAGGTCCAACTTCAGCTCATCCAACGCTTTCAGCTTTAGATGACATGGGTCGTTCGGGTGATATCTATTTTGGAACTTTTGACCTTTCAGGAGAAATTGCAGCCGCCGTTAAATCAGGTGTTATTTCTTTTGCCATTGATCAACAGCCGTACTTACAAGGATATCTACCAGTTGTTTTCTTGACTAACTTGTCTAGATATGGTGTATGGCCTTCTGGTGCTATCAACTCAGGACCTGGATTTATCACTAAGAGTAACATTAGCTTAGTTGAAAAATATGCAGGTGTATACCGTTAATAGTTAGTGTAGTTTATTAACGTGCTACCCATCATTGTCTTAGATTGGTGGGTAGCATTTTTTTTATCTTTATCAGATATAAAATTTAAATTTAATTCTTTTAGAATAATCAATAGGATCTAATCATGTCTACAAGTTTTATAAATATGTCATCAATTCGTTCCAAGTTTAGCAATGCAATGCTGCGCCCTGATTTAGGAGCTATAGTTGGTGTTATATTAGTTTTTCTATTCTTTTTTCTAGTGGCGCGTGATACTGGAATGTTTTCTTTAGAGGGCTCCATGAATTGGGGGATAGTATCATCTCAGTTCATTATTATTGCTGTTGGCGCTTGTCTACTTATGATCGCTGGAGAATTTGATCTTTCAGTTGGATCGATGATAGGCTTTGCTGGGATTGTAATAGCAGTGACTTCAGTTGTCTGGGGTTGGCCTGTTTGGCTCAGTATTATTGCAGCCTTTGTTATATCAATGTCCATAGGTGCATTAATTGGCTATATTACAGTCAAAACAAATTTACCATCCTTTATTGTTAGTCTTGCTTTTTTATATATTTTGCGAGGAATGACAATCTTTATTGCTATTGTAAGCACTAAAAAAACCATTATTGGAGGTGTAACCGAAGCTGCTCAAAATGACTGGTTAGCTCCAATCTTTGGTGGAAAAATATTCACAGGCGTATTCGAATGGCTTGCTGAGCATGGTCTGATTCAAACTTTTGTAGCTGGCACTAAAGCTGGTCAGCCAGTTGTATCTGGAATTCCGGCAATGATGGTTTGGGCGCTCGGTTTAATTATTTTTGCTCATTTTTTGTTAACAAAAACTCGTTTTGGTAATTGGATTTATGCGGCCGGTGGCGATGCACAAGCTGCACGTCATATTGGTGTCCCAGTTAACAAGGTTAAGATACTCATGTTTGTCTTTACAGCTTTTTGTGCAACCATATTTGCTACTACTCAAGTTATGGAGTTTGGCTCGGCTTCAGCGGATAGAGGTATTCTTAAAGAATTTGAAGCAATTATTTCAGTTGTTATAGGTGGCGCTTTATTAACTGGAGGCTATGGATCAGTTATTGGTGCAGCTCTTGGTGCTGTAATATTTGGCGTAGTTCAACAAGGTTTATTTTTTATTGGCGTGGAGAGTTCATTATTTAGAGTTTTCCTTGGGGTACTTTTGTTATTAGCAGTGATACTCAATACGCATATCCGTAAATTAATTACAGGGGCGAAATGATGAGTGATGCATCAATAATGAAGCTTAAGGATATTCATAAAAGTTTTGGGAATGTCGATGCCCTTAAAGGAGTTTCAATTTCTATTAATAAGGGGGAATGCCACTGTTTATTAGGTGATAACGGAGCTGGAAAATCAACGTTTATTAAAATCATGTCTGGAGTCCACCAGCCCACAACTGGACAAATCAGCATTAATGGAAAGGATATTGTAATAAATAACCCTCGTGATGCAATAGATTCTGGTATTGCTACAGTCTACCAAGATTTGGCACTGATCCCATTAATGTCAGTTTCACGTAATTTTTGGCTCGGTAGAGAGCTGACAAAAAAAGTTGGCCCAATTACTGTAATGGACTTTGAGAAATGTAACTCAATTTTGATGTCAGAGATGGATAAGATTGGGATTCAATTGCGAGACCCAAATCAATCTATAGGAACACTTTCAGGTGGTGAAAGGCAAACAGTAGCGATTGCTCGTGCAGTATTTTTTGGCGCTAAAATATTAATACTTGATGAGCCAACTTCGGCTTTGGGTGTATACCAAACTTCAAATGTATTAAAAACTATAGAAAAGGTTCGTGAAAAAGGTGTTGCAGTAGTGTTTATATCTCATAATGTTTCACATGCTTTAGCTGTAGGAGATAAATTTACAGTTTTATCTCGAGGTGAAACTCTTGGTACTGCTCTTTCTGGAGAGATTAATTATGAAGAATTGCAATCTATGATGTCTGGACATAAGGAATTATCAGAATTAAAAAATAAAAAATAATAAATAAAAAAATATTATGAAAATATGTTTAATTGGTGCGGGTCGAATAGGTACAGTTCATGCTATTGCAATAGCAAGTGAAGAAAGTGCTGTCCTTCATTCGGTTGTTGATTTTCATCCTGAAGCAGCAGAGCAGCTTGCAAAAAAGCACAATACAGCCACCCTAACTCTGGACCAAGCATTTAATAATAACGAAATAGATGCTTTTATCATTGCCAGTAGTACTTCTACTCATGCAGATCTCATAGAACAGTGTGCTCGAATAGGTAAGCCTGTTTTTTGTGAAAAACCTATTGATTTAAGTCTTGATAGGGCTTTATCATGCGCTAAAGCTGTTGAAGAAAGTGGTATTGTATGCATGCTTGGTTTTAATAGGCGATTTGATCCACATATGGCCAGTTTAAAGAGCAAAGTTGATGAAAATCTTATTGGTTCGATCCAATCTTTGACAATTACATCTCACGATCCAGAGCCACCTTCCATGGAATATATTGCAAGTTCTGGTGGGTTATTTCACGACATGATGATCCATGATTTTGACATGGCTTGCTGGATACTTAATGACACTCCAAGCAGTATCTATGTTGCAGCTAAGGCTGCAAATGATGATATCGCCAATCAGGGTGATGTTGATACAGCAAGCGTTATACTAAATATGAAGGGGGGTGCAATAGTAACTATTATCAATGGACGCCAAGCTACTTTTGGATACGATCAAAGAATTGAAGTTTTTGGTGAGACGGGAATGCTTCAGGTAAAAAATGAACTTGAAGACAATGTGGTTTTAAGCAACGCTTTAGGTATCAACCAAGCTAAATCGCAACACTTTTTTTTAGAAAGATATGAAAAAGCATTCCACAATGAGTTGGTGCATTTTATAAAATCCTTTAAGGAAGGTATCAAGCCTAGCGTTGATATTTCTGATGGTGTATTAGCTTTAAGAATTGCTGAAGCTGCACAAAAGTCACTTAAAACTGGAAATCCAGTTAATTTATAACAATTGAAAGAAAAGAGAATGCTTCCAAATAATATTAATAAATTAAACAATTTACTTCAAGAGAGTTACCCAACTTTAAGTAAAAAAATGAAGTTGATAGCATTCTACATTATCGATCAACCTCAAAAACTCGCACTAAACACTCTTGCTGTGATCGCTGAAGATATTGGGGTTTATCCGTCAACTCTGGTGCGCTTTGCCAAGCATTTTGGTTTTAGTGGTTTTGCAGAAATTCAAGAGCTATTCAAGGTCAAAATTTCTCAATCTGCTATCAACTATCATCAGCGTATCACAGATGTGAAAAAAGTCACTGTAGGTGATGTAAGTACGAATAGTGCGGATATATTTTATGATGTTACTAGTCGTAATATTGCTGCCACAAAACTACTATCTGAACAAGTAAATGAAGAGCTATTAGAGGAATCCGTGCAGGCGTTGTGTGCGGCCAATGAGGTAATTGTATGTGGTTCGAATAGAGCTCAACCAGTAGCAAACTATTTTTATTATATGTTAAATAATCTAGGCATTCGATGCCGTATTACCAATGTCGCAGATGAAGAAGAAAACCTAGCACATTGGTTTGATGAGAAAACTGTATTAATTGCAACCACTTATAACCCTTATTCTACTTGGACAACTGAAGCGGTTAAGAAGGCAAAACAATTGAATGCAACGGTTATTCTGCTGACCGATACAAAGCTAAATCCTATTGCCCATCTTGCGGATTATTTATTTTGCATACATGAAGCAGAAATTCATACTTTTAGGTCTTTAGGGGCAACAATGTGCCTTGTTCAGGCTATATGCATATCCATTGGCTATCATCAACAAGGAAATTAAATATGTCACTTTTATCTTGCCCTAAATTAAGTTCAGATGGTTGTTATCAAAACATTACGCCAAAATCAGCCAAATGGGATTTTGTTGGGTTTGAAGCTCATGATATGGAGCCTGAAAAAACTTTAAATTGGACTGATGCAGATAAAGAATCATGCTTTGTAATTTTATCTGGTAAGGCTGATATTACTGTTGAAGGCGAAACTTATTATAATCTTGGCGATAGAATGAGTGTTTTTGAAGATAAGAAACCTCATGCTTTATATGTTCCAAATAATAAAAAAATAACTATAAAGGCACTAACTAAACTGGAGCTAGCTATCGCAACTGCCCCTGGTTTTGGAAATTATAATGTTAGGCATATTAAACCTGAAGATATGACAAATGAAGTTCGTGGAGAAGGAAGCAATACCAGATCTATTTGTAATATTTTGCCTGAACAAGATAAAGCTGATAGTTTGCTTGTTGTTGAGGTTAAAACGCCAGCTGGAAACTGGTCGAGTTATCCACCACATAAACATGACTCTGATAATATTCCAGTGGAGTCTTATCTAGAAGAAACTTATTATCATCGAATAAACCCACCACAAGGTTTTGTCTTTCAACGGGTCTATACGGATGATTTGTCAATTGATGAAACTATGGCAGTGGAAGATAAATGTGTTGTTCTAGTGCCATGTGGATATCACCCTGTTGGCGTCCCCTATGGATATGATTCTTACTATTTAAACGTAATGGCTGGCCCAAAACGTAAATGGATTTTTAAAAACCATCCCGACCATCAATGGATGTTAGATAAGTAATGAAAACACTGGATATTATTTGTCTAGGGCGTGCAGCTGTAGATTTATACGGACAACAAATTGGATCTACCCTAGAAGAAATGGGTAGTTTTGCAAAATATCTTGGCGGCTCATCCGCAAATATCGCTTATGGATGTTCCAAGCTTGGACTTAAATCTGCAATGCTCAGCCGTGTTGGTGATGAACATATGGGTCGATTTGTGCGCAATGAGCTAGCAAGTGTTGGTGTTGATGTTTCCCATGTTATTACAGATAAAGAACGTTTAACAGCTTTAGTTATTTTAGGAATACAAGATAAAGAAACCTTTCCACTTATTTTTTATCGAAATGACTGTGCAGATATGGCGGTGGACATAAATGATTTTACAGCTGAATTCATTGCTAGCAGTAAAGCACTATTAATTACAGGGACACATTTCTCTACTGCTAATACTTATAGCACTAGCATGAAAGCTATTGAGTATGCAAAAGCAGCAAATACCAAAGTAATTGTAGATATCGATTATCGACCCGTATTGTGGGGTTTAACTGGATTAGGTGACGGTGAATCTCGTTTTGTGGCAAGTGAGGATGTAAGTCAACACATGCAAACAATAGTACCATATTGCGATGTAATAGTTGGGACCGAAGAGGAAATTCATATTACTGGTGGTAGTGAAGATACGATTACTGCTTTAAAACAAATTCGAAAGCTGAGTAGCGCTATCATTGTATTAAAACTTGGTCCATTAGGGTGCACTATAATTACCAGTGATATTCCAGAAAGTTCAGATAACTTTGCAGTTATAAAAGGTAATAGAGTCGACATACTAAATGTACTTGGTGCTGGTGATGCCTTTATGTCAGGATTTTTGCGCGGTTATTTAAGAAGTGAGAGTCTCGAAAAAAGTGCAAATTATGCGAATGCCTCTGGCGCACTTGTAGTTTCTCGACATGGTTGTGCTCCAGCGATTCCAGGAGAAAAAGAACTATTTTACTATCTGGATAATGCAGATAAAATTCCAAACCCAAACAAAGATGAAGTACTTAATCACCTTCATAGAGTTAGCATGAGGAGTGGTACACGATCCGAAATTTTTGGATTCGCGTTTGATCATCGTAAACAACTCTATGATTTAGCGATTGAGTTCGGGGAGGATCCAGATCGAATAGTTCAATTAAAAAAACTATTTTTAAGTTCAATAGAAGAAGTTATTAAGCAAGGTTATATTACAGAGAGAGAAGTTGGTGTATTAATCGATGATATTTATGGTGAAGAAGCGCTGCACTCTATTGCTGAAAAATCATGGTGGATTGCAAGGCCAGTTGAGCTTCCTGGCTCCCTCCCTTTGGAGTTCGAGGGCGAAGGATCTATTGGATCGAAACTCCAGTCTTGGCCATTAAAACATGTTGTAAAGTGCTTGTTGTTTTATCATCCAGACGATTCAAATGAATTGAGGCTTAAACAAGAAATGCAACTGAAAGAGCTTTATTTTGCTTGTGTTCAAAGTGGGCATCAATTGTTATTAGAAGTAATTCCACCTGCAGAATATGGAGAGGATGACACAAGTATATCCCAAACACTAAAGAGGTTTTATCATCTCGGTATTAAACCAGATTGGTGGAAATTGCCAGCACTTCAAGACAAGTCATGGAAGCTAGTAAGCGATATCATATTGGAGCATGATCCACACTGCCAAGGTGTATTATTATTAGGTTTATCTGCATCTATGGAGGCTGTGAAAGAATCTTTTGTATATGCTTCAAAATACGAGATTTGTAAAGGTTTTACAGTTGGCAGAACAATTTTTTACGAATCAGCGAAAGAGTGGATGCAAAACAAGATAAGTGACCAAGAGTTGGTTGACTCTGTGGCCAGTAATTACACCGAATTAGTTAAATCTTGGAAAAAATACAGAGAGGAAGGTAGCAAATGAAAACAATTAGACTCACAATGTCACAGGCCATAGTTAAATATTTATCAGCACAAAATATTAAGATTGATGATGAAATTCAACCCATATTTGCTGGAGTTTTTGCAATCTTTGGGCATGGAAATGTAGCTGGTATGGGACAAGCATTATCAGATTATGAGGAACAGTTGCCTACATTCCGTGGACATAGTGAGCAAGGAATGGTTCATACGGCTATTGCTTATGCAAAGGCTAATAATCGTCAGAGAATGATGGCCTGTACTAGCTCAATTGGACCAGGTGCAACCAATATGATTACTTCTGCAGCACTAGCACATGTTAATAGATTGCCAGTATTATTATTGCCGGGTGATTATTTTGCAAGCCGAACCCCAGATCCTGTTCTTCAGCAATTAGAAGATTTCTCAGATCCTACGATTAGTGTCAATGATTGCTTTAAGCCAGTGAGTCGATATTTTGATCGAATTATGAGGCCTGAACAGATAATTAATAGTTTACCTGTTGCAATTCAGACTCTTTTAGATCAAGAAAACTGTGGTCCAGTAACTTTATCTTTGCCTCAAGATGTTCAGGCAGAAGCATTTGATTACCCAGAAGATTTTTTTGTAAAGCGAACTCATTCAATTCGCAAGATAAAAATTGATGATGATGAGTTGGCTCGTGCAGTTGAGACTTTGAAAAATTCAAAAAAACCTTTAATAATTGCGGGCGGTGGTGTGCATTATGCTGATGCTTGCATAGCTCTGCAAGAATTTGCAAAAAAATATCAAATTCCTGTTGCAGAGACTTCAGCCGGTAAAGGTGCTCTAGCTTGGAATCATCCAACTTACATAGGGGCTATTGGTGTGACAGGATCAAATGCAGCTAATAATATGGCAAAACAAGCTGATACAGTTTTGGCTATTGGCACAAGATTAAATGACTTTACATCTGGCTCTAGAGCTTTATTTTCTGACAAAACAATATTGCAGTTAAATGTTGCTCGTTTTGATGCAATAAAACATAATGCATTGTCATTATGGGGCGATGCAAAGCTTGGAATTCAAAAATTAAATAAGGAGCTTTCATCTTGGAAGGCACCTATACAATGGCAAGATATGGCTCAAAAAGAAAGTTCAAAGTGGAATAACTACTATGAAGAAATCACATCAATTAACAATTCATCAAAAACTGAGGACATATTACCTACTGATGCTCAAGTATTAGGTGAAATAAAGCGCAATGGTCTTGCTAGCGATATAGTTGTCTGCGCTGCAGGAAGTCTTCCAGGAGAATTGCATAAACTCTGGAGAACTGAACAAACTGGAGGTTACCATGCTGAATATGGGTTTTCTTGTATGGGATATGAAATAGCTGGTGGTTTGGGGGTGAAGATGGCCAAGCCAGAGCGAGAAGTAATTGTTCTTGTTGGAGATGGTTCATACTTAATGCTGAATTCAGAGTTGTCAACCAGTGTCATGTTGGGCCATAAAATAATTGTTGTTGTTTTAGATAATAGAGGTTTTTCTTGTATTAACAGGCTTCAAAATGCAACTGGTAATCGCTCTTTTAATAATCTATTAAAAGATTGTGAAAGTGACGATGGTCATCCAGTGGTGAATTTTGCACTACATGCAAAATCTCTAGGTGCAAACTCTGAGTATGTAGAAAATATTGATGAATTGGAATCAGCCCTAGAGCGTGCTCGCTCATCCTCTAAGTCTTACCTCATTAGTTTAGTGACTGACTCTCATAAAATTAGCCCAGAAGGCGGATGTTGGTGGGAGGTTGCTGTCCCTGAAGTGTCATCTAATGAAAAAGGCGAAGAAATTTATGAGTCTTATAAAAAAGCGAAAAAAAAGCAACCTTATTAGAAATGAAAAAAGAAGTATCAAAATCGATTCAAGATGGAGTTTTTTTTAGTGAATCTGATATTAATTATGATGATTTAAAGGATATCTGTTCCCAAAAAACACTCAATGAGGATTATCCACTTTCAGATTCAGTTACAAATAATGTTGTCGTTTATGATGCAAAAAAATTCACTTCATTTATTGGCATCTCAGAAAAAGAAACGAGACTAAAAACTGAGTTGCATAATGTTTTAGAAAAAGGACCTGGGGTTTTTGTTATTCGCAATCTTTATGAAGATGCAGTAATAGAGCAGAGTAATGCTATTTTTAAGAAAATTGTAAAAAAGGAAGCTGATACTAGTAATGATCATTTTGCTTCAGGCACGAATACAAGAATATGGAATAGTTTTCAAAAAGTTGCTTTTGAGAGTGCTGATGCTTTTATTAATTACTATTCAAATGATATTTTAAAGTTAGTGGCTGAGTCATGGTGTGGCCCAAATTCTCAAATGACAGCTCAAGTTAATATAGTAAGGCCTGGTGGTGAAATGCAAAAACCACATCGCGACTATCATTTAGGTTTTCAAGAAAATGAAGTTATTGAAAAATTTCCAATCTCTAGTCATCGTTTATCAAACTATCTAACATTGCAAGGTGCAGTAGCCCATACTGACATGCCTTTGGAGAGCGGTCCAACAGTTGTGATGCCTTATTCACAACAGTATGATTTGGGGTATTTAACTTGGAGAGATGAAGCATTTGGTGATTTTTTTAATAAAAATGCAGTTCAAAATCAAATGAATAAAGGGGATGGTATTTTTTTTAATCCAGCCTTATTTCATGCAGCTGGTTCAAATACTACCAAAGACTTTCAGCGGATTGGTAACCTTTTACAAATTTCATCAGCCTTTGGTAAAGCAATGGAGCATATAGACTATATAAAAATTATTACTCATATTTATCCATCTCTGCTTAGGCATTTAAATAAAAAAACCCTTTCAGAAAAGCTTATTGATAATGTTCTCATATGTGCAACTGATGGATACGCCTTTCCCACAAACTTAGATTACGATAATAATTATGATTCTAAGCTACAAGGAATGAGCATGTATGAACTTACAAAACAATCGCTTCTAGACTCGCTGAGTCTAGAGAAATTTAGCTTAAAGCTCTCTGAGCTCCAGCATATGAGGCTTGCTGGTTAAAGTATTATGAACAATTTGGAGAAGGTAAATGAGTGTGAAAATTGGTGTTAGCCCTATATCATGGACCAATGATGATTTGCCAGAATTAGGTCGTGATACTACGGTTGAGCATTGCTTGAAAGAGGGTAAGCAGGCTGGCTATAGAGGTTTTGAACTAGGAGGTAAATGGCCTCGAGAAACATCAATATTAGAGCCATTATTTAATAAATATAATATGGACGTTGTTTCCAGTTGGTTTTGTGGAGGCTTATTAAAAGACAGCATTGATGGCGAAGTAAAAAGAATAACGCCACATATGCAGCTCTTAAAAGATTTAGGGACAGACGTTATCGTTTATTGTGAAATGGACTCTTGTGTTCATGGAGATATCACCTCGCCACTCTCAAAACGACCAACGCTTGACGATGACCAATGGAAAGAATGGACTGAAAAGCTTAATCAGCTAGCTAAATATACTTTGTCGCATGGAATGAAGCTTGCTTACCATCACCATATGGGGACAGTAGTTCAAATTGAAGAAGAGGTGGATAAGTTAATGGCTATGACTTCAAGTGATCTTGGCTTGGTATTTGATACTGGTCATTTTATTTATGCTGGTGCAGATCCTCTCAGTGTTTACAAAAAACATAGCGACAGAGTGCTGCATATTCACTGCAAAGATGTGAGAGGAGATATATTAAATGATGCACTGGAGTCAGACTCAAGCTTTTTAAATGCTGTTTTGAATGGAGTATATACAGTTCCTGGGGACGGAGATTTTGATTTTCCAGGGCTATTTAAAATGGTGAGCGATAATGAGTACAGTGGTTGGATAGTAGTTGAGGCTGAACAGGATCCTGCTAAAGCACATCCATTAACATATGTGACAATGGGCTATAAAAACATTGAAAGCTATTGTGAAAAATTTGGAATTGAAATAGAGGAAAGAGAATGAAAAAAATTGGCGTAGGTGTTATTGGTACAGCTTTTATGGGCAAGGCTCATTCTATTGCCTATGCTGCTGCTGGCAGTGTGTTTGGAGATGGCTTGAGACCAAGTTTAGAGATGATCTGTGACTATAATCCTGATAGAGCTGAAGTGATGCGAAAGGAAATGGGGTTTTCACGCTGTACAAGTTCGTGGATGGATTTAGTTAATGATCCAAAAGTTGAACTTATTTCTGTATGCGTACCAAACTCATTACATAAAGAAATCTCGGTGGCTGCTCTAAAGCTAGGCAAGCATGTCTGGTGTGAGAAACCTATGTCCACAAATTTAGCTGATTCTGAAGCTATGTTTGCAGCAGCGGCAGAGGCTAGCAATTCACAAACCATATTAGGTTATAACTACACACAAAATCCTGCAGTACAAAGCGCTAAAAAACTGATTGATGAGGGTGTTATAGGTCGAGTTATTGGCTTTTATGGAAGCTATGATGTAGATAATGAAGCCGATCCAGATAGACCCCATTCTTGGCGAATGAGTCGTGAAGCCTCAGGCTCTGGTGCTAATGCTGATGTAATGTGCCACTTAGTGAGTATGGCTCATTTTATAACAGGTAGCGAAATAACTCGGTTAGTGGGAGACTATGATACAGTCCATAAAGAGCGTCCAGACTCAAAAAACCCGGGTCAAACCTTAGTAGTTGACAATGATGATGTTTGCACGGCAATGACTCATTTTGAGAGTGGAATTAAGGGAACTTTGAGAGTTAGTCGAGTTGCTTGGGGAAGAAAGTGTGGATTGCGTTGGGAAATCCATGGATCACAAGGAATGATATGTCACGATCAAGAGCGCTTAAATGAAATTAAACTTTATACTCGAAGTGATGATCCAAGGCAGGAAGGCTTTAAAACTATTTTGAGTGGTCCAGCGCAGCCACCCTATGACGCCTTTTTACCTAATGCAGGACATAGCCTCGGCTTTATCGATGTCAAGGTGTGTGAGCTTAAACATATGTTGGATGCAATTGAAACGGGTCAGCCAGTATGGCCAAATTTTGCTGATGGTCTAAAAATTGAAAGAGTAATGGATGCTATAGATCGTTCTGCACTTTCTGGTCAGTGGCTTGATGTCTAATATTCAAGTACAAAATCTAATATACCAAGATACTCGTGAATGGAGTGCCTTAGTGGTGGGTCGAGCAGGTCTAGATCTTTATCCACAGCCGTCAGGAATAAAGACGATGGATGCTAAATCGTTCGCAAGTGATGTGGGCGGGTCTGGGGCTAACATAGCAATTGCTATGAAGCGTTCAGGAGGTAGTATTGGACTTATTTCAGCCTTATCTGATGATCCAGTCGGCTCCTTTGTAAAGAAGCGTCTAATTACCGAAGGCATTGATTTAAAGCTAATGCAAACAACAAAAGGTGAGGAACGAACGAGTCTAGCAATTGCCGAAGAGCGTCCTAATGATTGCGAGGTTGTTATATATCGTAACAACGCTGCAGATCTTCAAATTTCTTGCAATGAAGATATTGAGCTAGCAATTATAAAAAGTAGTAATTTAGTGGTTACTGGAACTAGCTTGATTGAGGATAATTCAAGAAAGCAAGTTTTAAAAATGATGGACTATGCTCAGAAAAATGATTGCAAAGTTTGGCTAGATTTAGACTATAGGCCTTGGAATTGGCATGATAAAGAAAATACTCGTTTAGCATATCAAGAAGCATCAGAATTATCGAATGTTTTAGTAGGCAATGAAGAAGAATTTAAAATTCTTCAAGATGATATCAATATTCAGATTAAGGAGTGCACTTCAAAGAGTCAATTAATGATTCTTAAGAAAGGTGAAAATGGATGTAGCCTATTTTCTGGTGAGGCTCGACTTGATGCCGGAATTTATACACTCCCAGTCCTTAAACCTTATGGTTCTGGTGATGCTTTTCTAGGCAATGTGGTAATCAACTATATGTCTTCTGGAGACTGGCAACAAGCAATTGAGGCTGGAAGTGCGGCAGCAGCTATAGTAGTCTCAAAGCAAGGTTGTGCAAGTGCTATGCCTAGTTTAGAAGAAATTAAATTACTGCAAAAAAATACAACAATCAAGCCAGCAACAGCGTGGAGTTAAATATGCATATCCCTCAACATAATAACAATAATCAGGCAATTGTTGATTGTAATAACGACATAGTGCCATTATGCTATTTCAATATCATTAAGCTAAAGGTAGGCGAGTCGTATACCTATCAATTAGCTGATTATGAAACTTGCTTAGTGCCAGCCACTGGAAGTATTGACGTAGAGGTTCAAGGTGAAACTTTCAAAGAGGTTGGAAAACGTCAACATATTTGGGAGGGAGATCCTGAAGGTGTTTATGTTCCTGTTAACTCTGAAGCTAAATTAACTTGTATCAGTAGTGAAGTTGAAGTTTTCATTTCGGGGGCAAAGCATAATGAAACTCATGAAGCATTTGTAATAAGGCAAGAGGATATTGATAAAGTTCAGTATGGCTCAGATGAAACTAAAACTCACCGAAAAATTAAGCATATTTTAGGAAAAGATCCAGCTGGCAAAGTTGGTAAGTTATTGGTTAGTGAACTATTTACAGTGGGAGAAGGAGGATGGTCAGGATTCCCTCCTCATAAACATGAAACAGATATGCTTCCAGAAGAAAGTCGCCACAATGAAGTTTACAATTTTAGATTTAATCCTTCAAATGGATTTGGCGCTCAGTTTTTAACTCCAGATGGAGAAGATTTTGGTCCTGTATATCATGTTCGTGATGGCTCAACATTTATTTTTGATAAGGGCTACCACCCTTGTGTCGTAGCTCCAGGATTTGAAATGTACTACTTCACTATTTTAGCTGGAGAAACTCAAAGACCATTGCATATGAATTATCAGAAAGATTATGCCTATCAGTTAGAAACTATTCCTGGTATGCAAGACATGCTTAATAAATTTAAATAATGATTTCTAATCTTAAAGATATTCTTATACTTGCTCAAGACGAAGGCTATGCTGTCGCTTGCTTCAATGTATTTAGCTACGAAGATGCACGTGCAGTTGTTGATGCTGCAGAAGCACGCAATGCTTCGGTAATTCTCTCCATCAATCTCGATATGCGCCAATTTATGCCTATGGGGCAAATTATCGGCATGTTAAGACCTATGGCCGAAAATGCTCAGGTTCCAGTCTGTCTGCATCTTGACCATACCTACGAAATTGATACAGTTAAAGAAGCTGTTGATACTGGATTTAATTCTGTAATGTTTGATGGCTCTCAGTTGCCTATCTCTGAAAATATCGCCGCCATCCGAGACATTGTTTCCTATGCACATCCTAAAGGTGTATCGGTAGAAGCTGAAGTAGGTTCAGTGCCTTATTCAAGTGGTCGTGAGCATATTAAGTCTGCCATAACTGAGGTATCTGAGGCTCTAGCTATGGAAGAACAAGGACAACCAGATGCACTAGCAATTTCAATAGGGAATGTACATCGCTTGGAGAGTGGATCTGTAGCAATTGACTTAGTTCGTTATAATGAGTTGGAAAAAGCTTTAAGTCTACCATTGGTAATTCATGGAACTAGTGGCCTAGAAGATAAAGATATCCAGATGTTGGCATTGCGTCAGGTTGCTAAATTTAATGTTGGTACTATTTTGCGAAAAAGTTTTGGCAATTCATTACGAACCACGCTTGAGTCTGATCCTGACCTTTTTGATCGTATCACTATAATGCAGAAAGTAATTCCAGATTTGAGAGCTACGGCAACTCAAGTAATCCATTTATTGGGCCAGTAGTAAAATACTTTTTAGATAGAATTTTTAATTCAAGTTTTGTGAAACTTAGTAAGTTGCTTAAGATAATTTTTTCGATGTATTTTCTGAAAAATTCCTAATAATACTCTGAGTTTCTTCCCAATCTATACAGCCATCTGTAACAGATACACCATACTCCATATCATTTTTATTATCTAATATTTTTTGTTTTCCAGCAAATAGATTACTTTCAAGCATTAGTCCAAAAATTGATTTATTTCCAGAAACTATCTGCTTAGTAATTTCTTCAATTACCTTACCTTGATTTCTATAATCTTGATTAGAATTATCATGAGAACAATCAACCATAATTCTTTCAGCTAAATCATTTTGCTTGAGAAGTTTTTCACACTCAATAATGTCAGCAATATGGTAGTTAGATTTTTTGCCACCCCTTAGTATAATGTGAGATGATTTATTCCCTTTAGCTTTAAATGTTGAAATCTGACCCTTGTCATTAATACCTAAAAAACTTTGAGGTGATGAGCAAGCCTTAATGGCATTAATTGCCATATTGAGATTTCCATCAGTTCCGTTCTTAAAGCCAACAGTCATTGAAAGGCCGCTTGACATTTCACGGTGAGTTTGTGATTCAGTTGTTCTTGCTCCTATGGCACACCATGAAATAAGGTCTGCCAAATATTGAGGTGTAATTGGGTTAAGGGCCTCAGTTGCAGCTGGTATTTCTTGATCCGCTAGCCAAGATAGTAACTCCCGACTTTGATGTAGTCCTTTGTCAACATCAAGCGAGTTATCCATATCTGGGTCACTAATCAAACCTTTCCAGCCAACTGTTGTTCTTGGTTTTTCAAAATAAACCCTCATTACTAAATATACTGACTCTTTTAATTCTTCTTGTAGGGTTTTTAATTTCAGTGCATATTCCTTGGCGGCATCAATATCATGGATTGAGCATGGACCAACAATTACCATTATTCTGGAATCTTTTTTTAATAAGATATCATTCACTATTTTTCGGCTAGCTAAAATATTACTTTTACCCATTTCGCTAATTGGAATTTTTTTACTTAGCTCTATGGGTGAGATTATGGTAGTCTCACTTTCAATATTTTTATTGTGAATTTGGTTGTCCATATAAATTGCCTTTTTTTATGCAAATGGTGATTTAAGCATAAATTTCTATATTATTTTTCATTTCATGAAAAAAATATAATTATTAATGACTTAAAAAAGTTTTAAGAGTATTGGTTTTTAAAGGTTAAAAGTATGCAAAAAATATTGAAAAAATTCTCTTTAATTATCTTAGTCTTTTTGACTGGATGTAGTTCTACAACTTTTATTTATAATCGGATTGATTTCTTATTTCCTTGGTATTTGGCAAGTTATGTTGATCTTAGTCGTGATCAAAAACAGTATTTAAATGAGCTATTAATTCCATTTTTTAGCTGGCATCGTCATGAAGAATTGCCAAGATATGCAGAGATAATTAATAGTGTAGAGGAGATTTTAGATTCTGAAGTTAAAGTTGAAAATATT
>Ga0207990_1000429_pt1 | contig 24470 bp, 24 predicted proteins | sample ETNtaG_8_FD_185780 | JGI IMG/M metagenome (GOLD analysis project Ga0207990, IMG submission 185780) | Marine microbial and viral communities from oxygen minimum zone, Eastern Pacific Ocean - ETNP201406SV75 (SPAdes) (version 2) | ecosystem: Environmental > Aquatic > Marine > Oceanic ...
AAATTAAAAAAACTATTAAAAAAATGAAAAAAAAAAATAAAAAATTTACAAATAAAAACTTTCTAAAAATTAAAAAAAAATTAAGATTTAAACTCACAAATGACCAAAATAAAGTTTTAAATGAAATAAATTACGATTTAGCTTCACAGTCTAAAATGTTTAGAATTTTACAAGGAGATGTAGGAAGTGGTAAAACAATCGTTGCTTTAATTTCGGCTTTAAATGTTATTGAATCAGGTTATCAAGTAGCATTGATGGCACCAACTGAAATTTTAGCTAATCAACATTATTTGTTGGCAAAAAAAATATTTCCAAAAAATATAAAAATTGATTTAATAACTGGAAAAACCGATCTCAAAACAAAAAATGAAATGCAACAAAAAGCAAAAGATTGTGATTTAAAAATGATTTTTGGAACTCATTCGTTGTTTCAAAAAAAGATGATTTTTGGAAAACTTGGTTACATAATTATTGATGAACAACATAAATTTGGTGTTAAGCAAAGAAAAGCTTTGTCAGATAAAGGAGGGAATAATTGTGATGTTTTATTAATGTCAGCTACACCTATACCTCGTACACTTACTATGACAATTTATGGCGATATGGATCTATCTGTGATTAAAGAAAAACCAAATATTAGAAAAGAAGTTAAGACTTATAGCAAAATTGATAATAAAATAAACGATGTTATTAAATTTGTAAAAAAAGAAATTCAAATTGGTAATCAAATTTTTTGGGTTTGTCCTTTAATTGAAGAGTCAAAAAAATTAGATCATCAATCTGCAATTAAAAAATATGAATTTTTGAATAAAATATTTCCAAATGAAGTAGCAATAATTCATGGAAATATTGAATCCTTTGAAAAAGAAATGGTGTTAAATAAATTTCTTGAAAAAAAATATAAAATTTTAGTTTCAACAACTATTATTGAAGTTGGAATAGATTTTCCAAATGCTAATGTGATTGTAATTGAGAATGCAAATAAATTTGGCTTATCTCAATTACATCAATTAAGAGGTAGAGTTGGCAGAGGTGAAAAACAAGCCACTTGTATACTAATGTTTAAATCAAATTTAAATGAGAATGCTAGAAAAAGAATTAATATTTTAAAACAATCAAATGATGGTTTTTTTATATCAGAAGAGGATATGAAATTGAGAGGATTTGGTGATTTATTAGGTTTTAAACAAAGCGGTATTAAAAATTTCCGATTAGCAGATCCTATACAAAATCATGATTTGTTTTTTTTGGCTGAAAAGGAAATTAAAAGAATAGAGGAAGAAGAAAAAAATTTAATTAAATACAAACCATTGATCAAACTGTATGATCAAGCTGAAATAATCAATGATTTAGTTTAGTTAACTGGGTTTGATGTGCCCGCAGATACAATAAATTTTGAAGCTTCTTCAAAAGTCATATCTAAATAAATTACTTCATCTTTGGGAAACATTAATAAGAAACCACTTGTAGGATTTGGTGTAGTTGGTACAAAAACATTAACCAAATCTTTATTAGTTTTCTTTGATATTTCACCTTGATTTTCTTTGGTTACGAATGCTACGGCCCAACTACCCTTTCTTGGATACTCAATTAAAACTACACTTTTTTTGCTTTTTCTTTTTGGCGTAAAAGTTTCAGTCATTTGTACAATGGCAAAATAAATTGTCCTTAAAATAGGAATTCTCTTAAACAAATCATTGACTAACTGAAGAATTTTTTTTCCTATAAAAGAAAGGGATAAACCACCTATAAATGTAATAAAAATTACTGATAAAATAATTTCTAGACCTGGTATTGAATAAGGCAAATAACTATTTGGATTAATTTCGTCAGGAATTAACTTTGATGAAATTCCTATGAGAAATTTTATTAAATAAAGCGTTATACCTATTGGTACAAGAACAACAATCCCAGTAAAAAAATAATTTCTTAATCTTGCAATTACTGAAATACTTCTTCTTTTTAATCTAGCCATATTGAATCAAGTAATTTAGTATTATATTTATTTAAAACATGAATAGAAGAAATTTTTTACATTTAATAGGCTGTGGTTGTTTATCTATAGGAATTAAATCATGCACGACTACACCAATTACTGAAAGAAAACAGTTAAAATTAATACCTGAAGCTAAATTAAATGCAAAAGCAGCGCAAATATATGAAAAAATTAAAGAAAAAGAGAAATTAATTAATAATGAAAAATTAACAGAAATAAAAACCATAGGAAAAAGAATGGAATATTCGATTAGTGAATATTTTTATAAAGCAAATATTCCCGATCCAACAACCAATTTTGATTGGGAATATATTCTTATTGACAAAAAAAAAGTTAAAAATGCTTGGTGCATGCCTGGTGGAAAAATTGCTGTTTATACAGGTATATTAGAAGTAACAAGAAATACCAATGGATTAGCTGCAGTGATGGGACATGAGATTGCCCATGCAGTTGCAAAGCATTCTAGTGAAAGAGCTAGTAGAAATGTAGCAATAAATGTTGTTACAAAAGTTACAGATATTTTGTCTGGAGGTAAACTTTCTACTGTTAATAGAACAACCGGAATGAATACAGTTGGTCTATTGACTCAAATGGGAATACTTAATCCTTTTAATAGAAAACAGGAAAGTGAAGCTGATTACTTGGGTTTAATTTTTTCCTCCTTATCTGGTTATGATATACGTGAAACAGTCAAAGTTTGGGAAAGAATGAAAGAAGCAAATAAAGGTAAGACTCCTCCGGAATTTATGAGCACTCATCCTTCTCCGGATAATAGGATAAAAAAAATTAATGAATGGATGAATGAAGTTATTATTAAGTATCCACCAATTAAATAAGCCTAGTAAGTGGTGAGCTGTATTGGATTCGAACCAATGACCCATTCCTTAAAAGGGAATTGCTCTACCAACTGAGCTAACAGCCCACTACCCAAAACATACACATTCAAAATGAAAATGCAACGTTAGGAACTGCACTGTATAGTCAATAAAGTTATATTTTTCAAACATAATTTTAATTTATGTGTGCTCTTTTATTAATGGAATCTGTACGGTTATTTTAAGTGTGCACTTTTGTTTTAGTGAATTACACGCCAAAAGTTGAACACAAAGTGAGCACACAAGTTTTAAATCGGCGTTTAACAGCAATAGAAGCTAGATATTTAAGGTGTACACTATGTTAAAAGGGAATTGCTCTACCAACTGAGCTAACGGCCCAACGGGATTTCTTATATTGATTTTTTTCAGTTAATCAATCGCAAATACTTATAACTTGTTAATATATTCATCATGGAATTGAGAAAAAGTCCCATTTTTTATATTTTCTCTAATTGATGACATTAATTCTTGATAAAAATTAATGTTATTCAATGTAATCAACATGGATCCAAGCATTTCGTTAGTATTAAATAAATGATTTAAATAATTTTTTGAATATTTGTATAAATTAAAGTTTATAGTATTTTTATCTAATGGTTCATTGTCATTTTTGTGTTTGGCGTTTCTAATATTTATTCTTCCTTCCCATGTAAAAGCAAGCCCAGTTCTACCGGACCTAGTTGGCAAAACACAGTCAAACATATCAATGCCTCTTTTTACTGCGCCCAGTATATCTGATGGAGTGCCAACCCCCATTAAATATCTTGGTTTATCTTTAGGCAAATGTTCTTTAACGCTATCTAATACTTCAAACATCTCGTTTTGAGTTTCACCTACAGCCAAACCACCTATTGCATAACCATCAAAACCAATTTTTATTAAATCGGATAATGACTTTAATCGTAAATCTTTGAATAAACCTCCTTGAACTATTCCAAATAAAGCTTTGTGTGGATTGTCACCAAAAGCGATTTTGGATCTCGAAGCCCAATAACTAGATAAATTCATAGAAGTTTCTATCCTTTTATAATCATTTGTTTTTTTTGGACATTCATCCATCACCATAACGATATCTGAATTTAATCCTTTTTGAATTCTTATGCTTTCTTCGGGACTAAGAATTATTTTTTTACCGTCTATATGTGATTGAAAAATTGCACCTTTTTCTTTGTCAACTCTGTTGAATTTAGATAAAGACATTATTTGAAAACCACCAGAGTCTGTTAAAATTGGTAATTTACAATTCATAAAATTATGAAGACCTCCGACAGATTGAATTCTTTCTACACCGGGTCTTAAAATTAAATGATATGTATTTGATAAAATTATCTCACTACCTGTTTTGATGATATCTTCTAAAAAAACACCTTTAACAGTTGCCTGAGTTCCAACTGGCATAAAAGCTGGTGTTTTAATGTCACCTCTATGTGTTTGAATAAATCCTAATCTTGCGTGACCTTTTGTTTCTAAAACATTAAAATTAAATTTCTTTAATGTCATTAGTTTGTAAATCTACTGGGATCTAAAACTAATAATTTTATCTGGATCTGAAACTGATCCACTTGCTCCGTCGCCTCTTTTAATCTTATCTATATACTGCATGCCTTCTACGACTTTTCCAAAGACTGTATACTCTCTGTCTAAATGAGGAGCTGCTTTAAAACAAATAAAAAATTGACTATTGGCACTATTTGGATCAGAAGATCTTGCCATAGACAAAGTTCCTTTTTCATGAGGTATATCATTAAATTCCGCTTCTAAATCTGGTAGATTTGAAGCTCCCATTCCAGCTCTTCTTAAATCAAAATCACTTGTAGAAGAATTTCCAAATTGTATATCACCTGTCTGAGCCATAAATCCATCTATAACTCTATGAAACACAACATTATCGTACTTTCCTTCTTCAGCTAATATTTTAATTCTTTCAACATGTTTTGGAGCAGCATCTTGAAATAATTCTATTTTTACATCACCATCTTTAAGTTTTAAAATCATTATATTCACCTTTGCATTTAAATTATTCGAAAACATTAAAAAAATAAAGATTATTAAATTAATTAAATATTTATTCATATTTTTTTTTTAATGAATGAATTGTACTTTTAGTTGTAAATTTTTTAACATCTCCATTTAATTCAATAATTTCTTTGATTAATCTAGATGATATTATTTGATTATTTACATCAGACATTAAAAAAATAGTTTCAATGTTCCTGTTTAATTTTTTATTCATTCCTGCCAACTGATATTCATATTCAAAGTCAGATACAGCTCTTAAACCTCTTAAAATGACATTAGATTTGTACTTTTTACAAAGAGTTGTTGTTAAAGTATTAAAAGAAATAACTTTTATTTTGTTTTTATTAAATTTTAAATCTTTAAATAATGCTTTCCTTACAATTTCAATTCTTTCTACAGCTGTAAAAAGGTTTTTTTTTTGATTTCTGTCTGAAATTGCTACAATTAAGTTGTCTACAATTTTTAATGCTTTCTTAATTACATCTACATGGCCGAATGTAATAGGATCAAAAGTGCCTGGATAAATAGCTGTTTTTTTCATCATATCAAATTATCATCAATTTTAATTGCTGATACAACTTTCTCATCCCCCGATAATTTAATAATTCTTACTCCTTGTGTATTTCTGCCAGCTATTCTAATTTCTTTGACTGCAGTTCTAATAACTCTTCCTTTATTTGTTGATATTAAAATTTCATCACCTTCATGAACAGGAAATGAAGATGCTACGTTTCCATTTCTAGCAGAATTGACAATTCCTATAATGCCCTTACCTCCTCTATTTGTAACTCTAAAATCATAATGAGAAGTTCTTTTGCCATAGCCATTTTCTGTAATTGATAAAATAAATTTTTCTTTAGCTTTAAGTTCAGATTTCTTATCTTTGTATAATTTTTCATTTTTAGTAGATTTATCATGATTAATAATAGAAAGTGATACGATGGAATCATTACCGCGCAAGTTTATACCTCTAATTCCCTTAGAGGATCTTCCTTTAAATATTCTTAACTTTCTTGCTTTAAATCTAATACATTTACCAAATTTTGTGCTCAAAATTATATCTTGATCATCTTTACAAATTTTAACACCTGCTATTTTATCATCAGCATCTAGCTTCACAGCAATTTTGCCAGACGTATTTATTGAAGAAAAGTCATCTAAATTATTTTTTCTAATTTTTCCTTTTGCTGTTGCAAAGATAATATGCATTTCTTTTGTGTCTGATATTTCATCAGGAAAAGGCATGATTGAACTAATTGATTGATGATTTTTCAAAGGTAAAATATTAAACAATGATTTTCCCCTGGACGAAGACGTCCCTTCCGGTATTTTCCAAGCTTTAATTCTATAAACAAGTCCTTCAGTTGAAAAAAATAGTACTTGTGTGTGAGTATTTACGGACAAAGTTTGCACTACAGAGTCCTCTTCTCTTGTTTTAATACCAGCTTTACCTTTTCCTCCTCTTTTTTGTTGCTTTACACTACTAAGAGCGCCTCTTTTAATATAACCCTGTAAAGTAACCGTTATAATAACACTTTCTTTTTGTATAGTTTCCTCAATATCATAATTTAAAACGGCATCAATAATTTTTGTTCTTCTTGGTACTGAAAATTTTTCCTTAATAGTTTTAAGTTCATCACTTATTACTTTTAATAATTCTTTTTTTGTATTTATAATTTTTTTGTATTGTAAAATTAATTCCACTAACTTTTTAATTTCAATTTCAATTTCATTAATACCTAAAGCTGTTAATTTCTGTAATCTAAGTTCCAAAATTGAATTAACTTGAGGTTCGGTAAATCTGTATAAATTTTCTATTTTCTTATCTTCAATTAATTTAATTAGTTTAAATGATTTTTTTAATTGCCATTTTACATTTAATAAAGATTTTTTTGCAACATCGGGGTTTTTTGAAGATTTTATGATTTTAACAACTTTATCTAAATTTTCTACTGAAACAGACAAGCCAATTAAAATATGAGCTCTATCTTCTGCTTTTTTTAAATCATATTTTGTTTTTTTAGTAACTACATCTTCTCTAAAATTTAGAAAATTTTCTAAAAAATCTTTTAAGTTGCAAGTCTTTGGTCTGTTATCAACAATCGCTAAAGTATTAAAACCAAATGAACTTTCTATTGATGTATATTTATATAGTTGTCTTTTGATAGTTTCAGGTTCAACGTTGGATCTAAGGTCTATAGCAACTCTAATGCCTACTCTATTAGATTCATCTCTTATGTCTCTAATTCCTTCTATTTTTTTATTTCTTACTAATTCAGCAATTCTCTCGTTAAGAACAGATTTGTTAATTTGATAAGGCATTGATGTAATAACCAATCTATCTCTGCCATTTTTTAAATTTTCAACTTCAATATCTCCTCTAATTTTAAATGAACCTCTGCCTGTTTTATATCCTTGCTTAATTATATCTTTACCAATAATTATTCCCCCAGTTGGAAAATCTGGACCAGGAATATGTTTCATTAATTCCTTTAATTTAATGTCTTTATTATTAATTAATGCAAGTGTTCCATCTATAATTTCACCAAGATTGTGTGGGGGTATACTTGTAGCCATTCCTACAGCGATGCCACCTGCACCATTTACTAATAGATTTGGATATTGAGCTGGCAATACACTTGGTTCTTTTTCTGTTTCATCATAATTACTTTTATATTCTACTGTATTTTTTTCAATATCATCAATGAGATATTGTGAAATCTTTGAAAGTCTAGTTTCAGTATATCTCATCGCTGCTGCTGGATCACCATCGATAGATCCAAAATTACCTTGGCCATCAATTAATGGCAAGCTCATAGAAAAATCTTGAACCATTCGTACTAAAGCATCATATACAGCTTGGTCGCCATGAGGATGATATTTACCAATAACATCTCCAACAATTCTTGCCGATTTTCTAAATTGTTTAGACCAATCAAAACCTCCTTTATGCATTGCATAAATAATTCTACGATGAACAGGTTTTAATCCATCTCTTACATCAGGAAGCGCTCTACTAATAATCACGCTCATTGCGTAGGATAAATATGATGAACTCATTTCATCATACATTGAAATAGGTTTTATATTTACATCTTTAGAAATTTCGTATTTTTGCATAAAAACTAAAATGGAATATCGTCATCCAAATCGTTTTGAACAACTTGCGAACTATCATCAAAGTTTTTTTTATTATCTTGAGATGGAATATTGTTTTGGTTTGCTCCACCAAGCATTGTTAAAGAAGAGTTGTACCCTTGTATAACTACTTCAGTAGAGTATTTATCTTGTCCTGTTTGTTCGTCTTTCCATTTTCTTGTACTTAATTGACCCTCAACATAAATTTGTGCTCCCTTTTTTAAGTATTGTTGAATAACGTTAACCAATCCTTCGTTAAAAACCACAATTCTGTGCCATTCAGTTTTCTCCTTTTTTTCACCTGTATTTTTATCTTTCCAGTTTTGACTTGTTGCAAGACTTAGTCTTGCTACACTTTTTCCATTTACCATTTGTTTAATTTCAGGATCTGCGCCTAAACGACCAATTAATAATACTTTATTTAAGCTTCCAGCCATAATATTTTAAATTAAATTGATATGAGTTATATATATATATCACAATTTTACTTGAATATTAATTTTATTAATCTAAAGCAACAAAAATTATGCTCAAAAAGATAGTTATTAAGGGTGCAAAAGAACATAATTTAAAGAATATTTCTTTAGAAATTCCAAAAGATAAATTTATAGTAATAACAGGTCTTTCTGGATCAGGAAAATCATCATTAGCTTTTGATACCATTTATGCAGAAGGTCAAAGACGGTACGTTGAAAGTCTATCAGCTTATGCACGCCAATTTTTAGAAAGGATGAAAAAACCAAATGTGGATTTAATTGAAGGTTTAAGTCCTGCAATTTCAATAGAACAAAAAAACACTTCAAAAAATCCAAGATCTACAGTTGCAACAGTAACTGAAATATATGATTACATGAGGGTACTATTTGCAAGGGTTGGAATTCCTTATTCTCCATTCACAGGAAAACCTATAACTTCACAAACTATTACTCAAATAGTAGATAAAATTAAAGAACTACCAAAAAAATCAACAATTTATTTATTTGCTCCTGTAGTAAGAGGTCGAAAAGGTGAATACAAAAAAGAAATTCTTTCATATAAAAAAAAAGGTTTTAGAAAAATCAAAGTCGATAATGAATTGTATGAAATAGATAAAGTTCCTGAATTAAATAAAAAAGTAAAACATGATATTTCATTACTAGTAGATAGAATTGTAATAAATTCATCATTAGGAAATAGATTGGCTGAAGGAGTTGAAACAGCAATAAATTTAGCTAATGGATTATTATTTATTGAATATGAAAATGAAACTTTACCAAAAAAATTTAGAAAAATAGAAAAAATTATTTTTTCAACAAAATTTGCATGCCCTGAAAGTGGATTTACAATTGAAGAAATAGAACCTAGGTTGTTTTCATTTAATAGTCCTTATGGAGCATGTGAAGAATGTGAAGGTATTGGTATAAAATTAAATGTTGACCCAAATTTAGTTGTTCCAAGTGAAAAGAAGAGTATTGCAGATGGCGCAATTGAACCTTGGTCAAAATCAACCTCTTTGTATTACGCTCAAACATTAGCTTCCCTGGCTAAACATTACAATTTCTCAATAAATGAGCCTTGGCGAAAATTACCAAAAGAAATTCAAGATATTATTCTATATGGTTCTGATGAAGATGAAATTAAGTTTACTTACGATGATGGATACGAAAAATACACGACAGCAAAGAAAACATTTGAAGGAGTAATTAATAATTTAGAAAGGAGATTCCTCGAAACAGACAGTGATTGGATAAGAGAAGAGATAAGTCAGTACCAATCAGATAGTAAATGTGAAAGATGCAATGGTCAAAGACTAAAAGAAGAGGCTCTATGTGTGAAAATAAACAATTTAAACATAAGCAAAGTTTCAGAAAAATCAATTTATGATGCAAGTAAATGGTTCAGATCACTTGATGAAAAATTAGATCAAAGGCAATTAAAAATAGCTGAACATATATTAAAGGAAATCAATGAAAGATTAGATTTTCTTTTGAATGTTGGTTTAGAGTATCTAACATTGTCAAGAGAGTCAGGAACATTATCTGGAGGAGAATCTCAAAGAATTAGACTTGCGTCGCAAATAGGTTCTAGCCTTACTGGAGTTTTATATGTATTGGACGAGCCTTCCATTGGTTTACATCAAAAAGATAATATTAAATTGATTAAAACTTTAAAAAAATTAAGAGATTTAGGAAATACTATAATTGTTGTCGAGCACGACACAGAAACAATGGAAAGCGCAGATCATATAATTGATCTAGGTCCAAAGGCCGGTAAAAACGGAGGAAATATTGTTGTTCAAGGGACCTATGATGATGTTTTAAAACATCCAAATAGTATTACTGGTAGATATTTATCACATAAAAGCTTTATCTCTATTCCTAAAAATAGAAGATTGCCTAGAAATGGAAGGTTTTTAGAGATTACTGGAGCTTCAGGTAACAATCTTAAAAATGTAAATTTGAAAATACCTTTGAGCTGCTTTAGTTGTGTTACAGGAGTATCTGGCAGTGGTAAATCAACTTTAATACTTCAAACACTTTATAATGCATTAAATTTAACATTGAACAAGAATAAATCTAGAAAAATACCAAAACCTTTCAAAGGTTTCAAAGGAATAGAATTAATTGATAAAGTTATTGATATAGATCAGTCTCCTATAGGAAGAACTCCAAGATCTAATCCAGCAACTTACACAGGTGCATTTGGACCAATTAGAGACTGGTTTACTGCATTGCCTGAATCTAAAAGCAGAGGTTATAAACCAGGAAGATTTTCGTTTAATGTTAAAGGTGGTAGGTGCGAAGCTTGTGAAGGTGATGGCGTTATAACTTACGAAATGCATTTTTTACCTGATGTTTATGTCCAGTGTGATGAATGCAAAGGAACAAGATATAACAGAGAAACATTAGAAATAAAATATAAAGGAAAAAGTATTGCAGATGTTCTTGACATGACAGTGGATGAAGGCTGTGAATACTTTGAAAATATTTCAAATATTAGGGTAAAACTGCTTACTTTAAAAAAAGTTGGATTGGGTTATATAAAAATTGGTCAACAAGCTACAACCTTATCAGGAGGTGAAGCTCAACGAATAAAACTTGCAAAAGAATTATCTAAACGATCGACAGGAAGAACTATGTATATTCTTGATGAACCTACAACTGGTTTACATCAACATGATATAAAAAAGCTTTTAGAAATTTTGCATACCTTTGTGGCCACAGGAAATACTGTTGTCGTTATTGAGCATAATCTAGATGTAATAAAAACCTCAGATCACATTATTGATATGGGACCTGATGGTGGAGTTAAAGGTGGTAATATAATTGCTGAAGGAAAACCTGAAGAAATTTGTAATATAAAAGGTAGCTATACTGGTAAATTTCTAAGACCAATGTTAAATAACAAATTTAAAAAAACAGCTTAAAAATTAAGCTTATATAGTATATAAGACTGGGTGACTGGGATTATGGGAAATTTTTTTGCATCACTTTCAAAAGTAGTTAATGCATCAATAGCTTTAACTGTTATATTTTTTTTATATCTTTTCTTTGAGAAAGGTGGATTTGCTTTAGATAATCTTTTTTGGAGTTGGTTATTCAGGTATCTGCATGTGTTATCTGGAATTATGTGGATTGGATTACTATGGTATTTAAATTTTGTTCAAATACCAAGTATGCCAAAAATTAGTGATGAACAAAAACCTGCAATTACTAAAATAATAGCACCAGCGGTTCTTTTTTGGTTTAGATGGGCTGCTTTAGCTACAATAGTCACAGGTTCAATTGTAGCTTATTTTAATGGCTATATACATCAAGCTCTGGTGTTAGGAATTGGTAGTGGTGGTGGAAAAAATACTGCTATTGGTATTGGTATGTGGTTTGGTTTAATAATGGCATTTAATGTTTGGTTTATTATTTGGCCAAATCAAAAAAAAGCTTTAGGGATAGTTGAAGCTTCACCTGAAGAAAAACTAATTGCTTTAAAAAAAGCTCTAATGGCTTCAAGAATAAATACTTTGTTATCATTGCCAATGTTGTTGTCGATGGTTGCTGCACAAAACTTATATTAATACTATTCTTTATCTTCTTTAATAACTGTTTTTTGAGAAACGTTTAGTAATACAAGAATAGGGTTAGCTATATATATTGATGAATAAGTTCCAAAAATAACTCCAAGTATCATAGCAAGTGAAAATCCTTTAAGAATTTGTCCACCAAGGAAATAAATTGATAGTAAAGCAATTAAAGTGGTGACTGAAGTTATTAATGTTCTTGAAAGTGTTTCATTTATAGAAATATTTGTAAGTTCAAAAATTTTAATATCAGAATATTTTTTAAGATTTTCTCTTACACGATCAAATATTACAACTGTGTCATTCATTGAATAACCAACTATTGTAAGAACTGCAGCAACAATAGATAAGTTAATTTCAAGTTTAAATAACGAAAATATACCTAAAGTTACAACAACATCATGAAATAATGCTATGATAGCTCCTAAACTAAATTGCCATTCAAATCTAATCCAAATATAAATTAACATTGCTGCAAGAGACAAAACAATTGCAATTATTCCAGATTTCAACAATTCTGAACTTATTTTAGGTCCAACATTTTCAACTCTTCTAAAATCATAATTCTCTCCAATGGATTTTGATAATTTATTTTTAATGTTTTCAATGAAATTTGTTTGGTTTGTATTTCTTTTCTCAAATTTTACAATAAAATCATATTCATTACCGAACTGCTTTACGTTAACATCTCCAAGATTCATATTATTGAATGATCTTCTTAAATCCGAAATTAAAATTATGTTATTATTTGTTCTGACTTCAATTAACGTTCCCCCTTTAAAATCAACACCATAATTTAACCCTTTAAATATTAATAACAATAAAGAGATTATTATTAATATTAACGATGCTAAATTGCAGGATTTGTATAAATTATTAAAAGGTATTATTTTTTTTTTCATTAAATTAAATTTTTCTTCATTTTATTTTTTGTCACATAATAAGCAGTTAATAATCTTGCAATAAAATATACCGAAAATAATGTAGTAACAATTCCAACACCAAGCGTGACTGAAAATCCTTTTACTGGTCCAGATCCCATAATAAATAATATTATAGCTGCAATTAAAGTTGTTATATTTGCATCAAGAATAGTTGTTTTGGATTTGGTATAACCGCTATCAAATGCCAAAATTTGATTTTTTTCATCTTGGATCTCTTCTTTAATTCTTTCAAAAATCAAAACATTTGCATCAACTGCCATTCCTACAGTCAATATTATGCCAGCAATACCGGGCAAGGTAAGTGTTGCTTCAAATAATGTTAAAATTCCAACTAATAAAAAAAGGTTAATAATTAATGTGATGTTAGCTATTAATCCAAAAACTTTATATTTAAAGGTCATAAACATTACAACTAAAACAAAACCAATTATTAGAGATAACATTCCAGAATTGATAGAATCTTGACCTAAATCAGGTCCAACCGTTCTTTCTTCAATAATGTTTAATGGAGCAGGTAAGGCACCAGATCTTAATAACAAAGCTAAATCCGTAGCTGATTGAAATGTAAAGTCTCCTGTTATTTGACCAGAACCACCAATAATAGGCTCTTTAATCATGGGGTCACTTATAATTTTTCCATCTAAAATTATGGCCAATCTTTTACCAACTCCAGTTGTTGTTGCTTTTGCAAATTTTTTTGCTCCAACTCTATCCAAATTAAAATAAACAACAGTTTGATTGGTTTGATTGTCCATTTTTGGCTGAGCATCAATTAAATTATCACCACTAAGAATTATTCGTTTACTGACTATTGCATCTTCAGATCCATCTTCAAAAAATAATTTTTCAGTACCAAAAGATTCTTCTTCATTCTGAGTTACAAATCTAAAAGTTAAATTAGCGGTTTTTCCTAACAAAGATTTAATTCTACCAGGGTCATTCAAACCAGGTAATTCTACTAAGATTCTATTATTTCCTTGCTTTAAAATGTTTGGTTCGTTTGTTCCAATCTCATCAACTCTTCTTCTAACAATTTCTATTGCTTGATTTTGAGATGAACTTTTTATTTGAATTAATCCATATTTTGAAAAAGATAATATAAATTCATTATCTGAATTTTCGATATTAAATTGATGAGACTTAAATTGTTGAAAATAAGGATTAATTTTACTGTCATCACTGTCTAGAAGTGATCTTGTTTCTTCAATATGAGCTTGATCAACTATAAAATAAATCTTTTCATTGTCTTGAAGTATAATATTTTTTAAGCTTATCTTTTTTTCTTTAAAATACTTTTTAATTTGAACAAGCTTATTTTGAAGATGTTGAATAATAACCGGTTTATTGTCAATTTCGAGTAAAAGATAAGAACCACCTTGTAAGTCTAAACCAAGATTTATATTTCTATTAATAAAATTATCATCAAATTTAAAAAAATTTGATGCAGTAAAATAGGATAATAATAAAGTAAATATAATAACTGAAATAATTTTAAATTTAGAAAAGTATAACACTTAAGTTTAATGTTATTTTTTGGTTTCTGTGCTATTTAATAGTGATTGAATTCCTGTTGCTCTAGTAATTTCAACTTTAACATTATCGGAAATTAAAACTTCAACTTTGTCATTATCAATAATTCTTTCTATTGTACCAATTATTCCACCTGAAGTAACCACTTTGTCTCCTCTTTTTAAACTTTCTACCATTTGCTTATGATCTTTGGCCTTTTTTTGCTGAGGTCTAATTAAAAAAAAGTAAAAAATTACAAAAATTAGTATTAATGGTATGAATTGACCTATTCCTGATCCTGACATGCGTCTCCTTTTAATGTAAGGGCTTATTTATACTATCTAATTTACTAAAACAACTCTTAATTATTTGTAATTATATCTAAATTATTCATATATGGTTTTAATACTTGAGGAACTTTTATTGAACCATCAGAATTTTGATAATTTTCCAATATTGCAATTAGAGTCCGACCAACAGCTAAACCGCTACCATTTAAAGTTCCAACAAATGCTGTTTCTTTATTTTCATTATTGTATCTAGACTTCATTCTTCTTGCTTGAAAAGTTCCGCAAGAAGAGCAACTTGAAATTTCTCTATACTTATTTTCAGAAGGTAACCATACTTCTATATCATAAGTTTTTTCTGAACTAAAGCCCATGTCGCCAGTGCATAAAATAACTTTCCTGTAAGGAAGTTTAAGTTTATCCAAAATCATAGTGGCACAGTTAGTCATTCTTTCTAATTCGGAAACGCATTGATTTGATTCAACAATGCTAACTAATTCAACTTTATAAAATTGATGTTGGCGGATCATACCTTTAGTGTCTTTACCATAACTTCCAGCTTCTCTTCTAAAACAAGGAGTTGAGGCAACCAACCTCATTGGAAGATCTTTAATATTAATTATTTTATCTTTAACCATGTTAGTTAGTATAACTTCAGCTGTAGGAATTAAAAATTTTCTATCATTTTTATCATCAAGTTTAATTTCAAATTGATCGTTTTCAAATTTTGGTAATTGTCCAGTACCAAACATAGTGCCGTCAGATGCCATTAAAGGAGGAGATATTTCTCTATATCCATTTGTTTGAGTATGAGTGTCTAGCATAAAATTCGATAATGCACGTTCTAACAAAGCCAATTGATTTTTAACAAAAACAAATCTTGATCCAGTTGTTTTTGTTGCTAAATCAAAATCTAACATATTGAGATTTTCTCCAATTTCATAATGTGATTTAGGAATAAAATCAAAATTCGGTTTTTCATTGAACTTAGAAACTTCTACATTTGAATTCTCATCTTTTCCTACAGGGACATCCCCAAGAGGAATATTGGGTATATTTGAAAGCAATACATCAAGTTGTAACTTAACACTAGATTGCTCTTTTGAAAGTTTATCTATTATTATTGAAATCTCCTTAGATTTTTCAAATAAAGTTTGATCTTTTGATTTAGAAATATCTTTCTTTTCCTTTTCCAAAGATTCTTTCTTTTGAATTAACTTTCGATTTTCTTGGTCTAAATTAATAATTTCATCAAAATTAATTTGAACATTTCTTTTTTTCAACGAATTTTTAAATTGATCAAAATTATTTTTTATATCTTTTATATTATGCATTTTCTTTTTCTTTTATTTTTTTTTCTATAATTTTTACGGAATATATAGACAATTCATATAAAATTAATAAAGGAATTGCCAAACCTATTTGTGTAATTGGGTCAGGTGGCGTTAATATTGCTGCTGCAGCAAAAATAATTACTATAAAATATTTTCTTCTATCTTTTAAATATTTTGAATCTACAAAACCAATTCTTGCCAATAAACTTAACACCACAGGCAGTTGAAAACTTAAACCAAACGCAAAAATTAATTTCATTACTAAAGATAAATATTCGTTCACTTTAGCTTCTAATTGAATAGGTAAGTTTGTACTTACTCCAGAACTTTCAAATGATAGAAAAAATTTAATGGCTAGAGGCATAACTAAATAATAAACAAGCATGCCTCCAAGAAGAAATAAAATTGGTGTTATGATTAAATATGGCATGATTGCTGATTTTTCATGTTCGTAAAGGCCTGGAGCAATAAATTTCCATATCTGAATTAAAATAAAAGGACTTGTAACAAAAAATGCTGCAAAAAATGAAACTTTTAAATAAGTTAAAAAAGTTTCTTGTAAAGCTGTAAATATTAATCTTCTTTCTAATCCATCGTTTTTTACTGCTTGGGCGTAAGGATCAACCAGAAAGCCATATATATATTCTGAAAAATAATAACAAATTACAAATAATACTGATAAAAAAACTAAAGAATGAATTAGTCTTTGCCTAAGTTCTGTTAAATGACTTGTGAATCCAGTATTATTTTGTTCCTTGGTCATTAGTATTCTTTTTTGCAGCCTGATTTTTATTTACTTCATCAATATTTTGATCAAAATTTTCGTTATCTAAGACAGAAACTTCTTGTTGAACTTTATTAACATACCTTTTTATCGTACCTATCCACGATCCAATTTTTTTTAACATTATAGGAAAATCCTTTGGACCGATTACAATAATCGCTACAGCTACTATAATTAGTATTTCAAACCAGCCAATTTGTGGCATTTAAATTATTCTTTAGTGCTTGAATCTTGATTTGTTGAATCTTGATTTGTTGAATCTTGATTACTAGGACTTTGATTTTCAGAAATATTCTTTTGAGTATCATCTTCTATAGTATCAGATGCCATTCCTTTTTTAAAACTTTTTATACCTTTAGCAACATCACCCATTAGACTTGAAATTTTTCCTCTGCCAAAAAGTAAGACTACCAAAACCACAACAATTGCTATTTGCCAAATACTTAATCCCATACAAAACTTATATCCTCATTATTAATTTTTTAAAAGTGTATTTTTACTCCTTATCTTCATTTTTGAGGGTGCTACTTAACATTTCGTCAATTTCAGAATAAATATTTTCTTTTTTTTGCTCTTGTTTTTCTTTATAGAATTTTCCAGTACCAAATATCGTTGAATCTATACTAGAACTATCAATTAATCCCGCTGAACTTAATTCATCAACAGTAGGTAAATCTGATAATTTTTGTAAACTAAAATGACTTAAAAATTCATTTGTAGTTCCATACTGTATGGGTTTTCCAGGAACGTTTTTTCTTCCTTGAGGTTTGACCCAATTTAACTCCATAAGAATTTCGAGTGTATTTGTTCCAAAAGCCACACCTCTAATTTCTTCAATTTCAGCTCTTGTGGCAGGTTGATGATAGACGATAATTGCCAAGGTTTCTATAGCAGCTCTTGATAATTTTTTATCAACTGACTTTTGTTGAGACATTAAAGGAGAAAGACTTTCAGATGTTCTAAAAGACCATTTTTTTGAAATACAAACTAAATTAATGCCTCTATTGGCATATACTTTTTGGAGTTTTTCAAGAGTATTTAAAACATTAATTTTTTTTGTTATTTTAGATTCTATTGTATCAACATCTAATGGTTCAGCAGCCGCAAAAACAATGGCTTCAACTTCTTTTTCTCCATCAGTCAAGTTAGTTGGAAAATTTACAATGTTATTTTTTTTTAATTTATTCATTTATTTTCTTTTATAAAAATATCTTCAAAAAGTTTGTCTTGTTTAATTAATATATTTCCATCTTTTGCAAGCTCTAAGGAACCAGAAAATATTCCAGCTTTACCAGTGTTTTTTAAATTTTTTGAAGATGCAAAATTTAACGGAACTAATTCATTCAAATTTTTCCACTCAGTTAATTTACCAAAAAATCCTTTAATTCTTTTTATTCCCTCTTCTGTAGTAAATACAGCAAGCTTTGGAATATTCATTTTTTGAAAATCTTTTGTCATGATTATTGTGGAATAAGCTTTTAGAATCTCAAAAAGTGTTAAGGAATACTTTGTGCTATATATTGAACGAATATTACCTTTCATTCCTCTCATAAAAATATCTTTTCCAAGTCGTTTTCTTTTTAGCATTTGATCGGATAATAATCTTATCAACTCTAATTTTTTTAGTTGTAACTTAAGTTTATCAGCAACCTCTAGAAGTTTAAACTCTTCTTCATCAGATTCGGGTAATAAAAGTTTTGATTTTAGATATGTTAACCATGTGGCCATTAAAAGATATTCTGAAGCCAACTCCAAATTAATATCTTTTGATGTAGTGATGAATTCATGAAATTGATCTGCTAATTTTGCAACTGATATTTTCTCTAAATCGACCTTTTGAGATTTGGCAAGATCCAATAATACTTCTAATGGTCCACTAAAATTGTTTAAATCTACTTTTAATTGTTGAGAATCAGTTAAGTACATTGTTAATATTATCTAATTATATTTATAAATTGCGATGTTTTTTTAATAACAAAATTATTAATAATTGGCGAATTATTTGCAACTTGAAGCATTTCTGAATAATTTGCATTGCAATGTAGCACCAAATTACAACCGGCATTGAAAGCTCTGATTGTATTTTCAGTTATTGAATACTTTAAAGCATTCATTGAAATATCGTCTGAAAGTATCAAGTTTTTATATCCAATTTTTTTTCTTATTAATTTGATTACTTTTTTAGAATGAGTAGCCGTATTATTTTCGTCTATTTTCGAATACATTATATGAGCAGTCATCGCTAATATCGATTTGTTATTTTTAAAGGGAAAAAAATCAATTTTACTCATTTCTCCTAACGATTTATTAACAATAGGAAGTTTTTTATGACTATCTACTTTGGCTAATCCATGGCCAGGAATATGTTTAATTATAGTTGCAATTCTCTGTTTATGAAAATTTGATATACAAAATTTTCCAATTTTAGAAACAATTTTTGCTTTTGATGAGTATGAACGACTTCCAATAATTTTATTAGTAATTTTTCTTCTTACATCTAATACAGGAACTGAATTAATATTTATTCCTAAAATGTTAAGCAGGTGACCAATCTGTTTAACATAAACATCAAAATATATGTTAAATTTTTTTTTGTCTTTAATGAATAATTTTCCAAAAAAATCTGCTGAAAATACTGAATTATCAATAAATTTTCTTAATCTGCTAACTCTGCCACCTTCTTCATCGATAAGTATGGGATAATATTTATCCTTAAATATTTTTTTAATATGATCGGTCAATTCTTGTGTTTGTGAAATAGTATTTATATTTCTAGAAAATAATATAACGCCCCATGGTTTATATTTTTTCAGAAATAAAATTTCTCTATTCTTAAGTTTAGTGCCTTTAATTCCTATAATAAAGGCCCTCCTTCCACTAATCATTATTTGATAGCAATTCCCAAAAGTAATATTTCTTTTTATCTTTATTATTATCATTTTCTATATATTCAATAATATTTTTCGTATCATTTTTTAGAATAACTAGATTATCACTGAATTTATCAATTTTTTGTTCCAGTTTGTTAATTGATCTATATGAATTTTTTTTATTTTGATCTGAAAAATAATATTTGCCTATAAAGAAAAAAAATATAAATATTGTAATAACAAATAAAAAATATTTTAATTCTTTTATCATTACATTTTTTCAGGACTTGAAACGCCAACTATATCCATACCTGATTTTATTACATTGGCAATAGCTTTTAAAAATACCAATTTATCATCAGAGACATTTTTATTTTTATCGATAAAACGTTTTTCTTCATTTTCTTTGCCCATATTCCAATAAGAGTGAAATTCAGATGCTAGTTCATATAAATAAACTGGGATTCTATGTGGTTCCAATTTATTTGAAGAAACTTCAACACATTTCGGCCATTCTGAAATTTTCTTAAGTATTTTAATTTCTTCTGATGAATAATTAAAATCATATGAACTTATATTGATTTTATCATTAATATTTTTACCAATATGTCGATAAACAGATGAAATTCGAGCGTAACAATATTGAACATAATATAAAGGATTATCTTTTGATTTTTCTTTAACTTTTGTAAAATCAAAATCCAATTCAACGTCACTACTTCTATTAAGCATGATAAATCTTGAGGCATCTTTGCCTACTTCGTTTATTAAATCCTCGACAGTTATATAGTCACCTTTTCTTTTTGACATTTTAAAAAGTTTTCCATCTTTAATAAGTTTTACCAACTGACTTACTTTGCAAATGAGTTTATTTTTTTTTCCAGATAATGCTTCAACAGCAGATGTTATTCTTTTAACATATCCAGCATGATCTGCTCCAAGAATATTTATTAAAATATCAAATTTTCTATTTAATTTGTTATTATGATAGGCAACATCACTAGCAAAATATGTCCATGAGTTATCAGATTTTTGAAGTGCTCTGTCTTTATCGTCACCAAATTTTGTTGATCTAAATAATATTTGATTTCTTTTAATCCAAATAGAATCGTCTTCACTTTCAGGGCCTTTAATTTTACCTTCATATACAAAATTACCTTTTTTAAGCTTTTCTACTACTTTTTGAACCTCATTATTGTTAACTAAATATGTTTCACTAGCAAAACTATCGTGGGTTACACCCAAATTTTCTAGATTAAATTTAATTAATTTTAATGATTGCTCAACAGACAATTTTGCTAAAATATTTGAAATATTTGTAAAATTATCAAAATTTAATTTATTATTTTCTTTAATTATATTTTTTGCAATACCTATCAAATAATCACCTGGGTACAAATCAGGATTATCAGATGGAAATTTTTCTTTATTTAAAATTTCTCTAATTCTTAAATATACTGACTTGGTAAAATTAATAATTTGATTTCCATAGTCATTGACGTAGTACTCTCTAGTAACCGAATGTTGATTAAAACTGAGTAAATTAGCTATCACATCGCCTAAAATAGCTCCTCTACAATGTCCAACGTGCAAAGGTCCTGTTGGATTTGCTGAAACAAATTCTATAAGATATTTATTTTTATTTTCTTTTTTGTTAATTCCAAACTTTTTACTGTTAAGTATAATTTCTTTTAAAAAATCATTCCAAAAAGTACCTTTAAATTTAATATTAATAAATCCAGGTTTAGCAACGGTAATATCTTCAATTTTATCATCATCATTCTTAATTAGGTCTGCTAAATAATTTGCCAAATCTACAGGAGATTTTTGATTTAACTTAGAAATCACCATTGCAACATTTGTTGAAATATCGTAATTAAAATTAGCAGGCGGGATATCAACATTGATTCCACTCATTGAGTCTGGAACTTTAATTATATTTTCATTATTTAATTTAATTATTAATTTTTTAATTTTGTCTGAATAAATATCAAAAATATTCATTTTGTATTTTTATATAAGTTAATTGCATATCTATCAGTCATACCGGAAATATAATCAGCAATTGCTCTATTTTGGTTTTTTTGTAATTTGTTGCCATATATATATTTTTTTGGATTTTTCTTAATTGCAAAAAATAACTTTTTTATAATTTTCATTCCATTATTGTTTTTTATAAGCACATTTTTATTATCGTACATTTTTATTCTTAAGAAATATTTAATTTCTCTTTCAATTTTTTTGAATTTATCAGAAAAGCTAACTATCGGTTCTTTTGTTTTATAAACATCATTAATTGATTTAATTTCTTTATTTTTTACATTTTTAACTGTGTTTTGAATTAAATCTTTAACCATTAAATTAATTGAATCTCTAATAATTTGATATATCAAAATATCTTTATTTATTCTTTTTATATTTTTCTTATGTGATTTGTAAATTTCATTAAAAAAATTAATATCTATTAAATCACTAAATCTAAATAATTTTGCTTTTATACCGTCTTGAATATCATGGTTATTATAAGCTATATCATCAGAGATTGATGAAATTTGAGCTTCTAAAGTTGAATTTTTTATAAAATTAATCTTATTTTTAAAATTTTTTACTCCTATTATTCTATTAACTTTTGATAAGTCTTCTATTGGACCATTATGTTTCAAAAGACCATCTAAAGTTTCAATAGTTAAATTTAGACCTTTAAACTTTAAATATTTATGTTCAATAAACATTACTAATCTCAGGGTTTGCAAGTTATGATCGAATCCACCACAATCATTCATACATTCATTCAAAGCTTTTTCACCAGCATGCCCAAAAGGTGTATGTCCAAGATCATGTGCAAGACTTAATGTTTCAGCAAGATCATCATTTAAATATAAATATTTTGAAATTGTACGTGCTATTTGAGCCACCTCTATAGAATGGGTTATTCTTGTTCTATAATGATCACCTTCAGTATTAACAAATACTTGAGTCTTATGTTTTAATCTTCTAAATGAAGCACAATGAACAATTCTATCCCTATCTCTTTGAAAAGGTGTTCTGTATGAATTTTGTAGATCTGAAAATAATCTTCCCTTACTTTTAAATAAACCTAATTTTGAGAAATTATTCATACTTTAAAAAAGATAATTTAATATTATATTAGTAATATAAATGTTCATACATGATAAAAGAAATTAAATTTACAGATAAAGCAATAAAACAAATTAATCATCTATTATTAAATAAAGATAAAGGTTCTTGTTTTAGAATAGCAATCATAGGTGGTGGTTGTTCTGGCTTTCAATATGTCTTCTCTATAGATAATAATGCACAAGAAGATGATTTAAAATTTCAAAATATTATAATTGACAAAAATTCCGCAAAATTGCTTAAGGGTTCTGAAGTCGATTATATTTCTGAATTAATAGGTGACTCATTTAAAATTTCAAATCCACAAAGTAAATCATCTTGTGGATGTGGTGTTTCTTTTTCACTTTAATGATTATTAGCTCTTGGAATGTAAATTCTGTTAGAGCTAGAATAGAAAATATTGAAGATTATTTAAAAAGATTTTTACCAAATATTTTAATGATCCAAGAAATTAAAACTGAAAATAAAAATTTTCCCTATGATAATTGTAAAAAATTAAAATATGATTGTCATGTTTTTGGACAAAAAAACTACAATGGTGTAGCAATCTTATCTAAAGAAAAAATACAAGATGTTAAAACCGATCTAATCGGTGATAAATTGAAACAATCAAGAATAATTAGCGGTGAAATATTCTTTAAAAATAAAAAAATTCAACTTATTAATATATATATTCCAAATGGTAACCCTGTTGGTACAGATAAATATACTTATAAAATTAACTGGTTAAATAGTTTGATTAATTTATTAAAAAAATTATCTAAAACTAATGAATATATTATTTTAGGTGGCGATTTTAATATTATTCCAAATGCTGATGATGTTTACGATCCAAAAAGTTTTGAAGATGATGCTTTATATAAATTGGAGATCAGAAAAAAATTAAGGGAAATAATTAATCTTGGTTTTCACGATGCTTTTTATCATATCAATGGTAATAAAGAAGGATATACATTTTGGAATTACATGCATCATGCTTGGGAAAAAAATAATGGTATGAGAATAGATCATTTTTTAGTTTCTAGCCCAGTCCTAAGAAATATTAGAAATGTTCAGATCAATAAACAGCCAAGAGGTAAATCTAAACCTTCCGATCATACTCCTATAGAGCTAGAACTAGCTTAAAGATTTAATTTTATTAAGTAAATCTTCGTTAATTTTTCTTGGCCCTTTATCTAATCTATTTTTATGACGTCTTTCACCCGGAAGACGTACACCATCCATTGATTTCATTTTATCAAAAAATTCATCTGAATGTTTTAACCAATCGTGACCTGCAATTTTCTCTGGAGAAATAGCTAAAATAAATTCTCCTCCACTTGGTGGACCACCATCATTATTGTCTTTTGCTCCTGTTTCATAACTAAAATTTTCACCAACTAAAGCTCCAGCAAGCAATTCTACCATCATTGAAATCGCTGACCCTTTATAACCGCCAAATGGAAGTAAAACTCCTCCTTTTGCAATTTCATTTGGATCTGTTGTTTCTTTTCCATCATTATTTAATCCGGTACCTAAAGGA